>Ga0100377_1000484_pt1 | contig 34054 bp, 23 predicted proteins | sample CryGeymeta201501_FD_83664 | JGI IMG/M metagenome (GOLD analysis project Ga0100377, IMG submission 83664) | Groundwater microbial communities from Crystal Geyser aquifers in Utah, USA - Crystal Geyser metaG 2015-01 | ecosystem: Environmental > Aquatic > Deep subsurface > Groundwater | place: USA...
CGCCCCAGACGAGCGAACTGTAATAGCTCGCAGAAGACCCTGCATCGCGGGCTCAACCGAGATGCACGACGGTCTAGAAGATACGAGGAAACAAGGCATATATTTTTCGAACGGCTTCTCAAGCACGCACAGGACGCGCCCTCGCACGCCCGCTCCACGCAGCGGCCGTCCACGCACCCGCTGCCCCCCCCCGCAGTCGCTCGCCAGCCGGCACTCGACCTGCGCACCGCTCTCGCTGTCCCCGTCGCACCCAGCGGCCAGGGTCACGAGCGCGAGCATAACGCAACCCATTGAGACATAAAGGCTATTGCGCATTGGACAGGTTCCTGAATCAAGGTGTTGCACCATCATAGCGGCTGCACAGCCCCCGCGCAAAGCCCCAGAGCAGCACGAGCGCCGTGCCCATCCAGGCACGGCGCTCGCGTCACGCTCCGACAGGCGGCCCCGTGGGCTGCCCGCGCCTCGCTCAACCGCAGAACGTCGGGTTCTCGCTGCAGAACGGCACATCGAAGTCCGTGAAGTACGTCCCCGTCGACGTGTTCATGTAGAGCTGCCCGGCGGCCGTGCCATCGTCGCGACGCTCCATGTAGAGCACGCCGCTGTCGACGTCCTCACACATCGCATCGGCCGGGCAGAACCGGATCGAGCCCCAGCCGGCCGACGACTGGTTCAGCGACACCGAGAACGAACCCGCCGCCGCGAACAGGTCGCCGAAGCCAAACAGGTACGCCTCGAGGAAGTTCGCCGCCGAGACGCTCGCATCGCACGTCAGCGGCGCGTTGTTGCCCAGCATCAGCCGAAGCGCGAAGCCGTCGTTCGGCGCGCAGTCCGGAAGCAGCACCCCTGACGCGTAGGTCAACTCGCGCGCCGGCTGGCACTGGGCGCCAAGGTCGCAGTCGAGATCGTCCGGGCAGCGCCACCAGAAGCACCCCGCCGCCGAGCAGGACGCGGCGTCCGGCTGATCACAGCCGTTCGGCTGCCCCTCACAGCACACCGACGGGTAGATCCCATCGTCCGGCGCACGGCACACACCCGCCGCGTCGAGGAACGCGCCCTGGCAGTTGTCCACCACTGGCTCGCACGTCGAGGGGTCCACACACGCATAGCAGCCGTTGAGCCCCACGACCACCAGCCCCGGCGCGCACTCCGGCGGCAGCGCATCGCAGAGGATCGGCTGACCGTCGCCACAGTCCGGGTGCGGGAACAAGCACTCGCTGTACTCCACACACGGCCCGTTCTCCGGGCAGAACGACCCGAACTCACAGATGCCGCCACCGCACTCGAGGTCACTCTGGCACTCATAGGTCGGCTCGGTCCCCCCGGTGCAGTACCCACCCGGCGCCGCGATCGCTCCCCCACCGCCGCAGTCACACGGCGCGCAGTCAGCGCCCCCGCAGGGCTCACACGCGCAGTCCTGCTCACCGGGGAAGCCATCGACAAACTCACACACCTGCCCCGGACCACAGTCGGCGTCCGACCAGCAGTCGGGCACGCGATCGATGCAGACGCCGGGAGGCGCCACGCGGTCACCGCCGCCGCAGTCGCACGGACAGTCCATCGTGCCGTCGGCGCACGGCTCGCACAGACACGGCACCCCCATCGTGAACTGACACGTCTGGTGCGGACCGCAGTCCGAGTCCGCGTAGCAGTTCGAGGGAGGCGTCTCATCCAGGACGCAATACCCCGACGCCGCGTCGCCCACCGGCGCCTTCTCGTCTGGCGCCGCCGCCCCGCTGTCCGTCCCCGTGCTCGGCCCCGACGGCGCGAACTGGCACAGATACCCCGACGGGCACTCCCCGTCGCTGAAGCACCCATACGACACGCACACCACCTGCGCGATGTCCGGACACACCTCGCCGTCGCACGGCGAGCTCACGTATTCCAGCGTGCAGCGCGGGTCCGTCTCACAGACGTCGGCCGACAGCTCACTGCACGGATCGGTGATCCCGTTGTTTGTGCCGTTGTTCCTGCCGTTGTTGCCCTCGTCAACGCTGGACGGCGTCGTGCAGCCGCTCACGAACGCAGCTGCGGCGAGTATCGAGAGCAACAGGGGCAGGAGATGGAGGGCCGTGGTCTTGGGTATCATGAGCTGAGTTCCTCAGGGGTGGGGGTCACACGTCTGTCAAGTCCAGTTCAACGCAAGGCGCGTGCCAGCGTGGGCGGCTCCTCTGGAGCCCGTGCCCCACGCCCTCCCCACGCTCCGACCACAGCGCCGGCCCTCAGAACACAAAGGCTGCGCGCCGCGCGCCCTCAAAAGTCTGAGAAGCCGGCGACACCACCGCGCGCTCAGCTCACCCGCAGGTGCTGCGCCACGATCTGCTGCGCCTGCCGACGCTGCGCGCGAGAGGCCTGCGGCGAGTAGTTCACCAGCAGACCGGGGATGGCCGTCAGCTCCGCCGCGGCCAGCTCGCGGATGTCCGCGCTCGAGTGGTTCAGCGCCTCAACCAGCCACGCGTTGCGGTCGCCACCCCGATGGCTCTCCAGCCACCGCTCCCACCGCCGCGCCGAGGTGCCCTGGTCGTCCAGACAGATCGTGCACAGCGCCCGATGCGCCGCGTCTGCCACGCGACGGTTGTCACGCTCCAGCAGCCCGATCAGCGACGGCACCGCGCCCACGTCCGCGAACGCCATCAGCGCCAGCACCGCCTGCTCCACATGCCACCCATCTCCGCTCCCCAGCTCCCCGCGCAGCGTCTCCAGCAGCCGCGGCCACGACGCCGACGACCGATAGCGACGAAGCAGCCCCCGCACCACCTCACGGATCGGTCCGTCCCGATCGAACAGGCGGTCGCCCAGCTCCGGCAACGCCGGGTCGTAGTGCACGCTGGCAAAGAAGAACGTCGCGTAGAACCGCACGTCCGCGCTCGCCGCGCTCAGCATCGCCACCAGCGCTGGCGCCGCCAGGTCGCCCAGCTCCACCAACACACGCAGCAGCGGACCGTGCTCCTCCACCCGAGGCAGGTTCGCGACCGTGAAACTGTACCGGTCCAGCACCAACGGCCCGGGGAAGCGCTCCAGGATCGCCGGCAGCGCCCGACCCTGGCTCTCCACCAGCGCCGCGCGCGACCACGCATCCCCGTCCGCACAGAACGCCGCCACCAGCGGCCGATAGTACGTCAGCGCCGACAACGTCTCCGGATCGAGCGCGGGCACCTCCTCCGCCTCCTCGCCGATCGGCTCCAGCTCGACCAGCGCAGCGTTCACGAGCGGCGCAGACGGGTCCGCGCGCACACCCTCCACCTCGCCCTCACCGTCGTCCTCATCACCGAGCGCTTCCAGCTCGATCGCCATCACGTCGACCATCGGCGCTTCGTCGTGCGCAGGCTCACCGAGCATCGGCTCCTCCATCGCAAGGTCCGCGTCCTCGACCGGCGCCACTGCCATCTCTGGCTCAGCCGACTCCAGGAGGGCCGGCTCCGGCACGACAGGCGTCGCCTCGGCCTCACCACGCGGCCCGGGGTTGATCTCGATCGGCCGCGACATCGTGACCGCAGGGCGGGCCAGCTGAGGCCCGTCGGAGTCCTCGCGGGCGGCCTCCATCGACACGAACTGGCGCCCCTGATCGGAGCGGGCGTAGGGGATCCTGGACTCGCCCGTCCTCCGATCGATCGCCCCCAGCTGCAGCGTCGCGACGTCCGAGTCCTCGGACTCCACCTCGCCCTCCGACTCGCCCTCCGACTCGCCGTCCCGCAACACCCGATGCAGGTTGCCCGTCTGACGCGGCGCCGGGGGCCGCTCGAGCAGGCCAGAGCGCGCCAGCCGGTCGGCCAGCTCGACCGGCAGGGGAATCCCCGCGTGATGAAGCTCGATCAGCAGCTCATCGGCGAGCTGATTGGCCATCGCCAACGAGCGCGACTCGAGCGCCCGGTGCAGCCCGTCCACCAGCCCCACCACGTTCTTGAAGACCAGCCGCTCGTGCGTGCGAAACGCATCAAAGTCAAGTAATGTCAACAGGTTACGGATCTCTCCCACGCGCCTGAGCTCGGTCGTGTCCGCCCGCATCGGCGCGCGTTGCGCCTCCGTCTCGATCGCCTCGCGCACCGTCTCCGTCGACTGCGTGAGCTGCCAGGCCGCAGGCCGCTGCTCCGTCGTGTGGGGCGCCTCCAGGCGCGCGTCCCGCACCGCGCGCACCCGCGCCTCCACCGCTTCCCGCGAGTCGGGCGCCCGCATCGACGGCGCGCTCAAGTCCACGCCCCGCTGGATCGGGATCTCCGCCGTCGGCTCGAACGCATCCGGCAGATCCCAACCCAGGTCCAGGCTCCCCATCCCCTCCAGCGCGTCGGTCGCCCGGAACGCCACCTGCTCGTCCTCGTCCGCGTCCTCACCAAAGCGCACCGGCACCTCCACCCGCGCCACCTCCGCAGGTGCGGGCGCGGAGGCCTCCCCCGCGCGGCGCACCTCGCCTCGCGCGGGGCGCGGGCTCACCGGCGCCGCCGCCAACGAAGCCTCCTCCTCGCTCCGACGCTCCTCCAACGCCTTCGCCGTCCGGCGACCGAACGACGCCCGCAGCATGTCGCTGCTGCTCGCCAGCTCCAGCTCCACGTTCGGATCTTCCTCCGACAGCGTCCGCGTCGTCAGCACGCTACGCGTCGGATCCTGCACCCGGATCACCCGCGCCGGCGCAGGCTCTGACGACGGCACCGGCGACGTGCGCGGCTTGCCCACGTTCTGGTGGTGACGGTAGCGCACTGGGATCGGAGGCACCCGCAGCTCCTCCGGCGGGAGCTCCCCACGCTTGGTCAGCATGATGATCCGCTCGAGCGTTGTGGAGACCTCGTTGATCACGATGAACAGGGGCGCCAGAGAGTCCACGTCCACCTTGCGACGCTCGTCGTCCAGCAACAGGATCAGCCCCGCCCGGGGCCCCACCGCGATCGGCATCATCACGCAGTGCGGAGGCAACGACGCGCCGAGCTGACCGTACAGACCCTCGATCCCGATCTCGACCGGATGCCCCTTGAAATACGTCCTGGCCTGGCGAAGCTCGTCCAGCAGCGTCCCGTCCGCGATCGGATGACGCGCCGACCGCACCGACTCCAACGTCCCACCGATGCCCGCCGCGCTGAACCCCTGCAGCCGATCACGCCCCACCACCCACAGCGTCCGCCGCAGCACGAAGTTCCCCGTGTAACCCAGCAGCAGCTCCAGAGTCGTGTTGCGGCAATACAGGTCCCGCAAGAACACGATCACGTCCGCCTGCGCCCAGCCAAACCCCAGCTGACGATCGCGCCGGTAGTCCGACGCGCTGTGCACCCCCTTCGGTCGCGCCAGCTCCACCGCCTCACGCTCCGGCGCCGCCTCCACCTCCTCCACCCGAAGCCCCGATGCCTCCCCCAGCCGAAGCTCCTGCGGATACCGCTGGATCAACCGCCCGTAACGCTCGCTCAGCCGACGCCCGAACATCTCGTGCAGCACCTGCACAAACCGGAACTCCGGCACGATGAACGGCGAAAAGGTAAATCCTGTCAGGTCTTTGAGCTCGGCGATCAGCCTGGCCGAGAGCGGGTCCTCCACCAGCGCGTCCGCGTACCCGTTCGCGTGCAGCCGCACCGGAAGGATCCGCATCCGCTCCACGCTCTCGATGTCCAGCAGCTTCAGCGCGTCAGGGTCGAGGTCCGCATAGTGGTGCGCCATCGCCGATGGCAGGATCTTGGCCCGAGAGAGATACTGCAGCAGCAACAGCTCGTCGATCAGGCCCAGTTCCAACAGGTTCGTCCCGATCCGGCCGCCATACAGGGACTGGCGCTCGAGCGCCTCCTGCATCTTCGCCGGCGAGACTACGCCGTCCTGCACCAATATGGAGGTGAATCGCTTCGCCATGGCATCTGTGATCTCGCGCCATCGTGGGCGTTGATCGTTCTTGCGACGAACGGCATCCTGACCATCGCAGGCCTTCGGCCTTCAATCGCCGAATCGGCCCCGGCGTCTCACCAGCGCCCACCCGCCTCACCATGCGCATCCATCGGCCCAGCGGCCTCCTATGGACGTCTCACAACTCCCCCGCACCGTAACAACGCCACGCCAGTCCGTCAACTCCACAGGTCTCCGCGCCGACCCTCGCCCACCCCTCCCCGAAACCACACCCCCACAAGAGCCACCCATGAAGCCCTCACCTACCCCCCGCCCCACCGTCTCCGACCTCGATCCTGGCCGCCTCGCCCGCCTCGACGTCCTGTTCATGGACTGCGACGGGGTCCTCACCGATGGCCGCGTCTGGCTCGACGAGCTCGGCCAGCAGTCCAAGGCCTTCAGCATCATCGACGGCTACGGCCTCGTCATGCTGCGCGAGGCCGGCGTGCAGCTCGTGCTCGTCACCCGGGACCCCTCGCCCATCCCGCGCCTGCGCGCCGCCAGGCTCGGCTTCCACCAGGTCCACCAGGATGTCCGGGACAAAGGGCTGACCGTGCGCGCCGTGCTGGCCAGCCTGGGCCTCGCCCCCGAGGCCGCCGCCTTCGTCGGCGATGACCTGCCCGACCTCGACGCCTTCGAGGCCGTCGGACTCGCCATCGCACCCGCCACCGCACGGCCGGCCGTCAAGGCCGCCGCCGACGCCGTCACCGAGGCCGACGCCGGACACGGCGCCGTGCGCGAGCTCTGCGACGCCATACTCGCCGCCCGCGCACGCGCCGGCCGCTGAACCCCGCTCAGACCTTCACACGCTCGACCGAGTACACCCCCTCGATCCGGCGGATCGAGCCCATCGCCTTCTCGAGCTGCTCGAAGTCCTTCACCAGCACCTCGAACGTGTTGACCGCTCGCCGGTCCGGGAGCGTGCGGCAGTGCGCCTCCGCTATGTTCGCGCCCACCGCCGTGAACCCCGACGAGATGTTCGCCAGCAGCCCCGGCTTGTCCGTGCACATCACCCGGATCGTCACCGCCCGCTGCGCACCCGACTTCTGGTCCCAGTACACGTCCACCAACCGGTGCTGCTCGGCCGCCTCCAGCTTCGGACACGTCGCCAGGTGCACGATCAGCCCCCGGCCCCGGCTCACAAAGCCCACCACCGGCTCGCCCGCCACCGGGTTGCAGCACCGCGCGTACCGCACCATCACGTCCTCGACGCCGTCCAGCGCGATCCCCGACCGCTTGCCCGTCAGCGACCGGATGAACTTGTCCAGGCGCCCCTCCTCGGGCACCTCCGGCGCCGGCTCGGCGTCCGGGAGCAGCTTCTTGATGACCGTCTCGGCCTGCACCTTGCCATAGCCCAGGTTGACGTACAGCTCGTCCAGGTTCTGGAACTTGCACGCCAACGCAGCCGCCTCCAGCTCCCCGCTCTTCGTCACCTTCTTGAGGTTGATGCTGTACCGGCGCAGCTCCTTCTCCAGCAGCTCCTTGCCGATCCGGAAGCTGTTCTCCCGCTGCTCCTTGCGCACGTGGTGCTTGATCTTCGTCCGCGCCCGGCTCGTGGCCACGAACTGAAGCCAGTCCGGGTTCGGCCGCTGGTGCGGGCTCGTCAGGATCTCGATCGTGTCCCCGTTCTTGATCTCGTACTTCAGCGGCACGATCTGCCCGTTGACCCGCGCCCCCGTGCAGTGCGACCCCACCTCCGAGTGGATGCAGAACGCAAAGTCCACGGGCGTCGAGCCCGCCGGCAACACCTTCACGTCCCCCTGCGGCGTCAGCGCGTAGACCTCGTCGTTGAACATGTCCACCTTGACCATGTCCATGAACTCTTTCGGGTCCGCGAGCTCCTGCTGCCACTCGATCAGCTGGCGAAGCCACTCGAAGCGCGCCGCGTCCTTGTCCGGGATCGCCTTGCCCTCCTTGTACTGCCAGTGCGCCGCCACGCCCTCCTCGGCGATCTTGTGCATCGCCAACGTCCGGATCTGGATCTCCACCCGACGCTGGTACGGCCCCACCACCGACGTGTGCAGCGACTGGTAGCCGTTCGGCTTCGGCATCGCCACGTAGTCCTTGAACCGACCCGGCACCGGACGCCACAGGCTGTGCACCAGACCCAGCACCCCGTAGCAGGTCCCCACCTCCGGCGTCACGATGCGGAACGCCAGCTGGTCGTGCACCTGGTCCAGATCGATGTTGTTCTGACGCATCTTCTTCCAGATCGAGTAGAAGTGCTTCGGCCGACCCAGCACCTCCGCCTCGATCTGGTTGTCGCGCAACAGGTTGTTGATGATCGCGACCGTCTCGTTGATGTACCGCTCCCGCTCGCTCTTCTTGCCGTGGATCGCCGTCGCCAGCTCGTAGTAGTCCTCCGGGTAGAGGTACCGGAACGACAGATCCTCCAGCTCGCTCTTCATCCACTGGATGCCCAACCGGTTGGCCAGCGGCGCAAAGATCTCCAGCGTCTCCTGCGCCTTCTCCTTCTGCTTGTCCGCCGGCATGAACTTCAGGGTGCGCATGTTGTGCACCCGATCGGCCAGCTTCACCATGATGACGCGGATGTCCGACGCCATCGCCACCACCATCTTCCGGAACGACTCCGCGTTGCGCTCCTGCTTGGACTTGAAGTTGTACTTCGACAGCTTCGTCACCCCGTCGACGATGAACGCGATCTCGTCGTTGAAGTGGTGACGGATGTCCTCCACCGTCGTGTCCGTGTCCTCCACCACGTCGTGCAGCATGCCCGCGCACAGCGACGCGATGTCCAGGTGCAGCTCGGCGATGATCTCCGTCACCTCCAGGGGGTGGATCAGGTAGGGCTCACCGCTCTTGCGCGACTGCGACGAGTGCATATTCGCCGCGAAGTCGAACGCCTTGCGAAACATCGCGATGTCCGGGTCGGGGTGGTACGACCGGACCTTCTGGATGATCGCGTTCAGCTTGTTGTGGATCAGTGCGTCCAACGTGTCCTGCCCATGCCCACGCCCGAGCGGCCTCGCCCCCTGCCCGAACTCTAGCACCGGGGGAAGGCCCGCGTAAGTTTCTCAGAGGGGCGCCCGCTCGCCGCTGCTCACCAGAGAGAACAGGGTGCTCCGTGAACGCCATTCCCTCGCCCGGGAACGGGCGCCCGCCACCCACGTCGCGCCGAGCATAGGGTCGTTGGATCGCGCCGGTCAAGCGGCGTTTGCGTCTGTCGGCGCGCCATATGCCGCAGCGCGTCATCGACGCCGCTCAGCTCTCCAGCATCCCCTTGATCCGGGGCAGCTGCACGACCGTCCGCACCTCCGCCGCCTGGTAGATGCTCCGCATCCGGCTCTGCGCCCGAGACAGGTCGTCGTTGATGATCACGTAGTCGAACGCCTCAAAGTGGCTCAGCTCCTCCCGCGCCTTGTCCAGCCGCCGCCGGATCACCTCCTCCGAGTCCGTCTGACGCCCCCGCAAACGACGCTCCAGCTCACTCCACGAGGGCGGCGCCACCATCACCGACGCCGTGTGCTCGAACGCCTCCCGAAGCTGCCGCGCCCCCTGGTAGTCAATGTCGAACAGGATATCCAGCCCCTCGTCCAGCGCGTCCTGCACCGACTCTCGGCTCGTCCCGTAGAAGTTCCCATGCACCTGCGCCCACTCCGCGAACCGCCCCTCGCCGATCATCCCCTCGAAGGCCGCCCGGTCCACGAAGTGATAGTCCTCCCCATTGCGCTCCGACCCCCGCGGCGCCCGCGTCGTGTACGACACCGAGAACCGCGTCCGCGGGTAGTGGTCCAGCAGATGGTGGCACAGCGAGCTCTTGCCCACCCCGCTGGGCCCGCACACGATAAACAAGATCCCTCGACGATCCCGATAGGCCTCCGATGCAACCATGAATCCCCCTACTCGACGTTGAGCACCTGCTCGCGCATCCGATCAATCTCGCTCCGGTTGTCGATCACCCGCTGGGCGATCGCCGCCGACTGGCTCTTGGAGCCCATCGTGTTCGTCTCCCGGATCAGCTCCTGGAAGTAGAAGTCCAGCCGCTTGCCCACCGAGCCGTCCTGCCCCGGATCAAACGCCCCGATCAGCCCGATCAGGCTCTCCAGGTGCGCCCGCGCCCGCGTGATCTCCTCGGTGATGTCCGCCTTGTCCGCGTACACGATCACCTCCTGCCACAGCCGCTCATCCGGGATGTCCCCCAGCGCGTGCCGCGCCACCACGTCCGCCACCCGCTCCGTCAGCCGCGCGAAGCACTCCTCCTTGATCCGCGGCCCCTCCACCTCGATCGCGTCCACGTTCGCCGCCAGCCGCCCAAGCCGATAGAGGAAGTCCTCGGTCAACGCCGCGCCCTCCCGATCCCGCTCCACCACCAGCCGCTCCATCGCCTCCTCGGCCAGACCCACGATGATCGGCTCCGCCGCCGCCAGATCGAACGACTCATCCACCGGCCGCCGCACCTCCCCGAACGCCAACACCTGCTCCAGCGTCACCGGAGCCTCCAGCTGCAGCGCCTGCCGCAACCCCTCGAGCTGCCGGTGGACCTGCGCCGCCACCGCCACATCGAACATCGGCGCCGCGTCCCCACCCTCACCGCTCGCCCGCGTCACCCTCAGCGCACCCGTGAACCGCCCCCGCTGCGCGTAACGCCGGATCACGTCCTGCACGATCGGCTCCACCGCCCCCATCCACGAAGGCGCGCTCACCCGCACCTCCAGCCCCTTGTGGTTGACGCTCCGCACGTCAAAATCCCAGTCGAACCCAAGAGCGAGCCGCTGGCTCCGCCCGAAGCCGGTCATACTGCGCAACGGCATGGAGTGCCTCCGTATCGACGTCCACGAACCCTTGAACCCGCCGCGGCGCCCCGCGCCGCCACCGTCCGCGAGGTGTATCAGAGCCGACCGCCCCACGCCAAGCCCGCGCGGAGGCATTTGAGGGGGTTCCGGCGTCGACGGAGGGGAGAAGAGCCCCCTCTTGAGCGCAGGCTCTTGTTCATTGCGTGGTGGATACCGTAACTGTAGACGTCGCCGGCCCTCCGAGCTCCCCCGAACATGCCCACACACCCACCTCCCAGCCTCGAAGATCGCATCCTCGACCTCACCGGCCGCCCGCCGCTTGACGAGACGCGCGCCCGGCTCGCGGCGTTTCGCCTCGGCCTGCTGGTGCACGTCACGGCGGTGGCGGTCAACTGGTGGACCCGGACCTCGCCCTTCGAGCCGCCCCTGGCCGTCCGGTGCGTCCTCGCAGGGGGGCTGCTCGCCTGCACGCTGGCGGCGCTCCGGCCGGGGTGGGGCCGTCGGGCCACCGGGGCGGCCAGCGCGCTCGTCGCCGCGGAGGTCGTCCTGCGCTTGCCGACGACGGCCAACCATGAGCTCCTCGGCCTGCTCGCGCTGCTCGCGCTGACCGTCTTCGGACGGGACGACGCCGACGACCCGCGACTCGCCATGGCGGGGCTGCGGTGGCTGCTCGTGATCGTGTGTACCTGGGCGGGGCTCCAGAAGCTGTTATCCGGGGCGTGGCTCCACGGCGAGTTCCTCGCCTTCGAGATCGCGACGAGCGAACGCTTCGCGGTTGTATTCCGGTATCTGATGCCAGCCGAAGAATGGATGACGCTTCGGGGGCTCGCGGAGCGCCTCCCCGGCGCCGGGCCGTACCGCCTGCAGGCTCCGCTCGCCCTGGCCGCCGCCTGGGCGGCGTGGCTCGGGGAGCTCGGGCTGCCGCCGCTGCTGCTCTGGGAGCGCACGCGGCGGTTCGGCGTCGTGGCGCTGCTCGGCTTGTTCGCGGCCATCGAGGTGGGCGCGCGGGAGCTCGCGTTCGGGGGGCTGTTCGTGCAGCTGACGCTGCTGTTCTGGCCCGGACACCCGCGGCGCGCCACCCTGGCCTTCATCGTCGCGGCCTACGTCGGCGGCGTCGCCTTCACCCTGGGGACGCGATGAAGCCACGTGCGCCCGAGCCAGAAGAGGCTGCGCCTCCCGGAGCGGCGCCAGCCGAGCCGCCCCGGAGCCGATCCCGAGCGCGCCTGCTGCTGGCGGCGCTGGCCGTCCTCGCCCTCTGGCCCGCCATCCAGCTCGCGCTGGTCCGCACCTGGGACGTGAACCCGTGGAAGCTGTTCGGCTGGGCGATGTACACCCAGGCACCGCCGGGGCTCGACACCCGCGTCGGGCTCGAGGGCGACGACGGGACCGTCTGGCTCCCTCGACACGGCCTCGCCCCCGCACCGCGCGCCGCCCTCGACGCCTACCGCGAGCGGCGGCGCGCGCTCGGCCGACTCGCCTCCACGGACGCCCTCGGCGAGGCCGTGCACGCGCGTTATCCGGAGGCGAAACGGGTGGTCGTGGAGTGCCGGTTCGTGGAGCTGAAGGAGGGGTGGTGGAGAGAGCGGGTCGAGGAGGACGTGGCCTGGCCGTAGCTGGGAGCCCTGTGCCTCCGGGTTGTCCCGCCGCCTCGCCCGATGCTATCGTCCCGCCGTCGTCCGCAGCCCTCGCCCACCGCCACCTCCCTCCGCGGAGGTCCCGCCCAGGTCTTCCGAACGGCCCCTGAGCGCCCGGCCGACAAAGCTATGCCGATGGATACGGGATGGAGGCGGCGCACCTCAGAACCGCAGCCGCAGCCCCGAGCGCAGCAGGACACCCGACAGGTCCACGCTCCCGACGCCGATCGCCGAGGTGGCCAGCGGCAGGTCCTCCGGGTCCGGCTTCTTGTCCGGCTCCGGCCGCACGAGGTCGTCGAAGCTGGCCTCGGTCGTCAGCCGGTAGCCGCCCTCGAAGTAGAACCCCGCCGTCAGATCCTCGGCGTAGCTCCCGCGGGCGATCCCGAAGAACTTCCGGACCCAGTCGGTCGGCAGGTGCACCTCGAGGCCCGCGAGCGCGACCCCGTGGAACATCCAGGCCGACTGCTCGCGGTCGTCTCCGTCGAACGACGCCTCGAGGAACGCGTAGGTGAAACCAGCGCCGACGTAGGCGTACGGCGCGAAAAAGCCGAACAGCTCGTGCTCAAAGCGCGAGGTCACCAGGAGGGTGTCGAGGCCCAGGGTCGTCGAGACGTCCTTGTAGGGGTCGAAGGTCTCGGTCGCCCAGTCGTACTCGAGGCCGACGTTCACCCCGTCCACCACCGGGACCTGGACCGTGAGGTGGCTGTCCGACAGGAAGCCGTCGTCGGACAGGTAGTCCCAGGCGTCGTCGGTGATCGCCTGCTCGGAGCCGCCGAGCGACAGGATGAAGTCACCCGCCGAGGCCTCGGCGGCCGTCATGAGCGTGGCCAGCGCGACGAGTGCGGGGAGGCCGAGACGCAGGGAGCGAATGGATGTGCTTTGCATGGTCTGGCTCCTCATCACTCTGTGATCGACAGCAGGCCGTCCGCCGCGAAGCCCCGAAGGGTGTTCGCGCGCTCACGGGTCGGGGTGGAATACGGCAGCACGGTCGCGTAGCCCAGGTCGTAGGCATGGTCGACCACGATCGAGTTCGTCGCCTGGATGTAGAAGATCGAGCGCCCCTCGGTGTCGAGGCGGACCGCCGTCGAGTGGGCGCTCTTGAGGTCGGTCAGGCTGATGTACTCGGAGGACTGGTAGGCGGTCAGCACCATCTGACCGTCCTCCACCAGCGTGTAGTCCACGATCGGCGCAGCCACCTCCAGCGGCGCCACCGCCTGACGCTCCAGATCCAGGATCGAGAAGGACCGACGGTCGGGGTGCAACACCACGGCGCGCGGCTTGCCGCCCTCCTGCGTCAGGGTGAGCTGCTGGATGGCGCCAGGCAGCACCCGCGGCATCATCGCACGCGTGCCCCGGCTCTCCACCGTGGCGAGCTCCACGAACGTCACCGTCCGCGACGTCGCCTGGTCGTTGTACAGCATCGCGTACGGCTGCTCGTTGCCCGTGTCCCGGTTGACCGCCTGAAACACGATGACGTCGTTGAAGTCGCCCTCGTAGGGCACGAACGCCGTGTCGCTCGTCGCCACGTCGATCACCGCGATGTCCCGCGAGCCCCGGTTGACCGAGATCAGCTTGCGCACGCCGTTGAGGTCGTAGAGCGCCGTCGCCACGGGCCGGCTCCCCGCCGTCAGCTGGTTGAGCGAGGGCCGGATCACCGGCCGGCTCTGCACGTCCAGCTCCTCGGCCGGCAGCAGGTTCAGGCTGATGATGTCGTCCGAGCCCTCGGCCAGGATGAAGGCGAACATGTCGTCGTCCTCGACCGGGTCCGGCGTCCAGACGACCTCCAGCGGCCGAAGGCTCGCCACCGTCGCGCTCTGGATGAAGTGCACCACCGTCTCGTTGACCGCCGGATCCTCCGGGTTCGGGTTGTCCAGCTCGATCAGGTTGGCGTAGTTGTTCGACATCACCAGCGCCACCCGGCGGCTCTGCCCCCGCATCGTGAACGCCGGCGCGAACGAGATCCATTGGGGACGGCCGTCGAAGGTCCGCAGCGTGATCACCTGCGGGTTCGTGTCCGCCGCCGGCTGCGCGTCCAGGTCAATGATCGCCATCTCCGAGATGTTCTGCACGATGCTCGTCGACACGCTGCCCGGCGAGTACCACAACACGGCGTACCGCCCATCGGGCGACAGCGCCATGGACGGGAACGGGCTGCCCAGCGCATACCGCCGCGTCTTCATCGTCGTCGTATCAATCACCGTCAACGACGTATCGCTCTCGCTCAGCACCAACAGCTCCGCCCGATCCCTCGCCGGATCATCCGACGGCCGCGCCACGAGCGTCGTGGGGTTGTTGGGCACCGTCACGTGAAGCACCTCGGCGGTGCCGTCGTTGGTGTGCAACAGGGTGATGCGGTCGGCGGCGGCGACCCGGTAGGCGACCCCGCTGGCGTACCGGATCGGTGTGCTCACCGCCAGGTTCTCGTCGAGCGTGTCGATGGGTGGCTTGCAGAGGTTCTCCTCGTCGGGGTCGGCCAGGCAGATCAGGTCCTGGCAGGCGGTGGCGGTCAGCGCCAGCGCCAGCACGGCCAGCAGGGCGCGCGCGGAGCGGTTGCGTGGACTTCGGGTGGTCATCGGTCGGTCTCCTTGTCGATGCGTGCAGGATCAGCGGCGAGGCGGCGGCGCCCCGCGACCCGCTGGTTACTCGATCTGGCTGTTGAGCTCGAAGCCCGTGACGGTCTTGGCTTCGCTGTCGTCGGTGGCAAAGAAGGTCATCCGCCCCGCGGCGTGCTTCTGCGAGACGTAGATGTCGAAGGCCGCACCCTCGGGCAGCCGCCCGATGTGCTGGGGCGGCGAGGTGAGGGTGAGGTTGTCGACACGGAAGGTCTGGAGGTCGATCCGGTCGACCTGGCGGACCCGGTCGGACGGATCGTCCATCGCGATGAACATCCACCGGCTGTCGTTCGTGAAGGCGTACTCGCCCGGCCGCGCCGGCGTGGTCTGAAGCCGCGAGAACCCGCTCTGCAGCTCGATGATGGTGTAGGCGTAGCTCGCGGCCACCACCCGGTCGGCCTCCGACATGCTCGTCGGCGTCGTGTTGGCCGGGTGGAAGATGACCGCCCGCCCGCCCGACGGCGAGATCTCCACGCCCTGGATCGCCTTGCGGATCTGCCACACCGTCTGCTTGCTCGTGGCGAAGTCCACCCGCGTCAGCGCAGGCGTCCCCTCGGAAACCGAGTACAGCAGCGCCCGGTCGTTGCCCGGGTCCAGCGTCGCCAGCCCGATCGGCCCATCAGGGATGTCGATCAGCTCCACGGCGGTCTCCGGCGAGTCCACCGCCAGGGCGAGGTCGATCAGCGCGAGCTGACGGGTGCCCTTGATGACGGCCACCGCCCGCGTCGAGTCCGGGTACAGATCCAGATCGGTCGGCACGCCCGGCAGGGTCAGCGTCTCGATCCGGCTGCGCCCCGACAGCGCCACGATGTTGATGCCCTCCAGCACGCTCGACCGCACCAGCGCCAGCTCGCCGTTGGCGGTCACCTCCACCTCCCGGTCGATCGACTGCGCGTCCTCCAGCGGGTCGAGCGACACCGCCCGAGGCTGCGCGTTGGTGTCCTCGACGATGGTGGCGGCGTGCAGCACGCTCACTCCATCCTCGGTCACCACGAACGCCCGCTCGCCGTCGTCGTCGAACTCCACCTCGATCACGTGGAAGCCGACGGCGACGTTGAACACCGCCTCCCGCCCCTCCTCCAGCTTGATCACGTTGACGTCCTGGAACGTCCCGATGTCGTCCCCCACCTGCACCTCGGCGTAATCGAGGTACGCGACGGCCCACGCCCCGCCCGGCGCCATGGCGATGTTGTTGAAACCCGCCCGCACCGGCAGCGTGATCACGTCATCCACCTCGGCGCTGGCGTGGATGATGGACACGTCCGCGCTGCCCTCGTTGAGCGCCACCGCCGTGTCGGTGTCCGGCGAGGCCCGCACGACGGTCGGACGATCCCCCACCTCGATGGAGGTGATCTCGAGCGTGAGGCCGTTGATCTTGGCGACGCTGTCCAGCTCCGGGTTCGCCACGAACACGTACTCCGCGCTCGCCTGCGGACGCCGGAAGTCCAGACGCTCCTCCGGCTCCGGGATGAACCCGTTGTTCGTGGAGTTGTTGGTGCCGTTATTGGCGCTGCCGTTGTTGGCGCCGTTGTTGCCGTTATTGGCGCTGCCGTTGTTGGCGCAGCAGCCGTTGTTCGTCGCGCCGTTGTTGCCGCTGTTGTTGCCGCTGGTCGGGTACGTCCCGCTCTCCAGCGAGTCCCCGCACGCCACCGCCAGCGGCCCCAGCGCAAGCGTTGCGCAGACCACCACGCTACCGCGCAAAACCTGCGCGAGACAGGGACGCCTGATCGATCTCGATGCTCTGTCCTTCATGACCTGGCTCTCCTTGGCGATCTACTCGATCAGGCTGTTGAGCTGGAACCCGGTGACCGTGCGGACCTCACCGGTCTGCTCGAAGATGAAGCTCATCCGACCCACCCCGTGCTCCTGCGAGATGTAGATCCGCGGGTCACCGTCGTTCGGGATGATGCCGATGTGCTCCGGCGGCGAGCCCAGACGCAACGATTGCGCCGACAGCGCCCGCATGTTGATGATCTCCACCTGACGCACGCCCCGCGCCTTGTCGTTGAGCAGGATGTACAGCTTCTGTCGCCCACCCTCCTCGGTGAACAGGAACTCCCCAGGCTCGCTCGGCACCGTCTCCAGCTTCGCGAAGCCCGTCTCGATGTCGAACAGCGAGTAGCCCCAGCTCTTGGCGATCAGCTGATCCTGCGACTCCCCCGGCTGCGGCTCCCCCGGCTGCTTGCTGTGGAAGATCACCGCCTCGTCGCCCCACGGCGCCACCGCCACCGCCTTGACGCCCTTGCGCAGCGGCCACGTCTGGAACTCGCCGTCCGCCAGGTTCACCACGGTGATGGCCTGACGCTCCTCGGCCGCGGTGAACACCACCGCCTTGCGCGCGTCCGCCGTCAGCTCCGCCTGACCCGCCGGCTCATCGCCCAGCTCGATCACCCGCACGCTCTCCGGGTCGCTGATCGCACCCGGAAGGTCGATGATCGCCAGCTGGTTCGTCTGCCGCACCACCGCCATCGCCCGGTTCGCCCCCGGCACGATGTCCAGATCCGTCGGAATGGCGTCCAGCGCCACCAACGCGATCTCCCGCGAGTCCAGATCAACGATGTTGATCCCCTCCAGACCGCCCGAGCGCACGAACGCATACCGCCCGTCTCCCGTCACGGCCACCTCGCGCTCCAGCTCGTCCTCGATCCCCACGTCCGCGATCGCCACCGGCGGCAGCAACGTGTCGCCCGTGAGCTCGGAGAACTTCACGATGCTGACCCCCGACCGCGTGACCACGTACGCGTGCTCTCCCGCGTCGTCGAACGCCACGCTCAGCACCTGGAACCCCACCGTCGCCCGGTAGACGACCTCATCCCCCTCCTTCAGCTTGACCAGCGCCAGCTCCTGGAACGGCGGCGCGTCGCCGATCTGCGTGTCCGGGTCGGCCAGCGCGGCGTTGAAGTCGAACCACGCCAGCGCCCAGTCGCCCTTGGGCGAGACCTCCATCGCGTTCATCCCCCGCGGCAGGTCCATGTGCACCACGTAGTCCGTCGCGTCCCCCGCCCGGATCACCGACACCTCCGAGCTCCCCTCGCTCAGCACGACCGCCATGTTCTCCGGCTTGTACGTCCGCACCACCGTCGGCCGATCTCCCACCTCGATCGAGCTGATCTCCAACGTCCGCGCGTCCACCTTCGCCACCGCGTCCAGGCTCGTGTTGGCCACGAACACGAAGTTCCGCGTCGACCGCGGCGCCCGGAAGTTGAACGTCTCCTCCGGCTCCGGGATGAACCCGTTGTTGGCGCCATTGTTGTTGTTCGTGTTCGTGCCCGCGTTGCCGTTGTTCGCGGCCCCGTTGTTGGCCCCGTTGTTGGCCCCGTTGTTGGCCGAATTCCGGCCGTCGTTGCCGGCGTTCACCCCAAGGGCCCCGCTGCTCGCGTCGTCCGCCGAGCACCCCCACCCCACCGCCGCGACCGCGGCGGCCAGCAGAACGAGCGTGACCCGAAACAGGAGCCGTCGGCGTTGAGGAGGAGAGGTTCCGGCGATGCTGTGCTTCATAGCGGTTGCCCTTGTCTGGTGTATGTCGAAGTCCCGGTCCACAGGCGGTGCGGCGCCGCCGGCTGGATGGCAACCGGGTCGGTCCCGAGCGTTCTCGTGCGTGAGGAGTTGAGCAATTGCTGTTCCATGTCCAGTGCGGGCACACATTCGGTGCCCCGCGCCCTCTCAACCGCCACCAGCCTGCCCGTCCCGGACGGGCTCGCGGCCCTGGCCTCCAAAGTCGCCCCCAACGCCCTGCCTCCGGCCTGACGATGAGAGCATCACCCAAAGCTATGACACCTGCGCCATAGCCCTGACGGCGAACCATGCCACGGCAGGTTCACCGAGGCGGTGGAGACGGGTCGGAAGGGATGTGACATGAACGTTACAGATTATTGTGGAGGCTCCCCCGCGGCCGCAACCGCGCAGCAAAGCTGCGCGGGCGGCCTCTGCCCCTCGCGAGCACTGTCTCTTGTTCACTTCTCCGTGGAGCCCGTCGTGGCCGGGCACCCCACGCTAATCCGGCGCTCGACGCGCCGTCTCGCGCGTGGGGCTACTGTGGGAGGCCGCCCCCTTTGGGGGCTTGGCCGAGTTTGGTTCGGGAAGCGACGCCAGTCTCGTTGGCAGTAGAAAAGCTATTTTGTATCAAGCGCTTGTGTTGCGCTGCCAGGAACGGGGAGGTGACTGTGCACCTCACGCGACCGGCCAGGCGGTGCCCGACACGCGAACCGCTCCCAACCCTCGACACCAGCACGGCCAAGCCCCCAACGGGGGCGCCCTCACCCGGTAGCCCTACGCGCGAGACGGCGCGTCGAGCGCCGGATTAGCGTGGGGTGGCCGGCCACGACGGGCTCCACGGAAAAGTGAACAAGAGACAGCGCGAGCAAGGGGCAGTGGGGAGAAGCGAACGGATCGGAGGTGCGTCAACCCTCGCGGTCGCTCGGAATTGCCCCTTCACAGCAGCAACACGCTGTAATCATTGATACTTCACGAGCCACCAAGAAGCTCGTGCTCGCCCCGCAGCGCGTGTTGCCCCAATGCCCCTTGCTCGCGGGGGAGCCGCGACGGGCCGAGGCCACACGCTCTGCTCCGCGCTTGCCGCCCCGCGTCGGCTCCGCACCCCACCCCCCAGACCAAAAAAAAGCCCGGCATGGCCGGGCTCGCGTCACAGGACACGGGAGGATGGGTCGATCGCGTCAGCGACCACGCCCCAAAGCCTTGAGGAAGCAGCTCAGTCCGGGAGCTCTTTCTTCGAGCCGCCCTCAAGCTTGGCGGGGGAGTCGCTGGGGCTGTCCTCGTCGCCGCGGACCGACTTCTGGAAGTTGCGGATACCGCCGCCGAGCATGCGTCCGACCTCGGGCAGCTTGCCCGCGCCGAAGACGATGAGGACGACCGCGAGGATGATGATGAGTTCGGTAGTTCCGAGACCAAACATGGGATGCCTGCCAGTTCACAATCGAGCAGCGGACGGTCTCCCAAAACCCCTTGTGGGTGACCGAGGGCATCGCCCGGTTCAATCCATGCAATATGCCATCAGCCGGCTACAAGTCAACGGCTGAGTTTGAAGCGCCGCCACGGCGTGGCCCGTGGTCGTGGCGGCGGGGGGAGAACGGCTGAGGGGGCCACTTCGTTCCCGCGGGGCGAGGTCAGCCGCGGGCGGCCTCGGCGGCGGCCTGCTCGAGGCGCTCGAGGGCGTCGCGGGCGGCGTCCTGCTGGGCGGCCTTCTTGCTGCAGCCGGTGCCCTTGCCAAGGACGGTGTCGCCGAGGTTGACGCTGGAGGTGTAGGTCCGGGCGTGGGGGGGGCCCTCGGTGGAGATGATGACGTAGCGGGGACGCTCGTCGCGCTGGGCCTGGATGATCTCCTGGAGGCGGGTCTTGTGGTCGCCGACGGCGCGGCCGCTCGACACGGTCTCCAGGAGCGCCTCGAAGCGGGCCCGGATCACGGCGAAGGCGGCGTCGTAGCCGCCGTCGAGGTAGACGGCGGCCAGGACGGCCTCATAGGCATCGGCCAGCAACGAGGGCTTCTGTCGGCCCCCGCTCGTCTCCTCGCCGCGTCCCAGCAACAGGAAGCGGCCGAGGTCGAGCACGGCCGCCTGGCGGGCCAGCGCCTCCTGGCGGACGAGGCGGCTGCGCAGGTAGCTGAGGCGGCCCTCGGGCAGGTCCGGGTAGCGCGCGTAGAGCTCGGAGGAGATCACGAGGTCGAGGACCGCGTCGCCGAGAAACTCCATGCGCTGGTTGTCGATGTCGGTGTCGTGCTCGTTGGCGAAGCTTCGGTGGGTGAGCGCCCGCACAAGGTGCTCGAGGTCGGTGAAGCTGTAGCCGAGGGCCTGCTGGAGCTCGCGGGTGTGCGCCTCCCAGTCGATGTCGGGGACGGGCAGCAGCGCGTCCTCGCGGGTGCGGGCCAGGTCGGAGTGGGTTGGATCAGCCATGAGGACCTCTCGCTCGATGGGCAACGCGCCAGGTTCCGCCGGGGCACTCACCACAGCGGGGTTTCGATGGTTCCTCCCCCAAGCACCTCGTCCCCCTGGTAGAACACAGCCGCCTGCCCGGGCGCAACAGCCCGCTGCGGTTCGGCGAACTCCACCCGCACGCTCCGACCCTCCGGGTCCAGCGGTGTGATGCGGGCCGCCACGGGCCTGGCACGGTAGCGGATCTGGACCAGCGCTTCCAGCGGTTCGCGCAGCGCCGGAAAGCTGAGCCAGTTGCAGCGCTCCGCCTCCAGGCCGCGGGCGTCGAGGCCGCGACGCGGGCCGACGATGACCTTGTGCGAGCCGGCCAGGACGCGCAGCACGTAAAGCGGCTCCGGCCAGGCGATGCCGAGGCCCTTGCGCTGGCCGACCGTGAAGCGGTGGATGCCGTCGTGCAGGCCCAGCACGGTTCCGTCCTCGAGCTCGATGGTGCCGGGGGAGAGGTCCTCGTCGGCCAGCCGGGCGCGCACGAAGTCGTAGTACGACTCGCCGACCACGAAGCAGATCTCCTGGCTCTCCGGCTTGCTCGCCGTCGGGAGCCCGAGCCGCTCGGCGATGGCCCGAACCTCGGGCTTGGTCAACCCGCCGAGCGGAAACCGGATGTCCGGCAGCGCCTGCCGCGGGATCCCGAACAGGAAGTAGCTCTGGTCCTTGTCCGGGTCCACCCCGCGCAGCAGCCGCGCCGTACCGTCCTCGCCCCGCTCGATGCGGGCGTAGTGGCCCGTGGCGAGCCACTGGCCGCCCAGCGCCCGCGTCCGCGACAGCAACACCTCGAACTTCAAGTGGTTGTTGCACGCCACGCACGGGTTCGGCGTCCGGCCGCGCCGGTACTCGTCCACGAAGTGATCGATCACCCGATCCCGGAAGTCCTCGACGTAGTTGGCGACGTAGAACGGGATGTCGAGCCGGGCGGCCACGCTCCGGGCATCAAAGAGGTCGTCCGGGGAGCAGCAGGAGCGGTCACTGCGCGGCGCCTCGGCGTAGAGGCGCATCGAGATGGCCACCACGTCCTCGCCCTGCTCGACCATCAGCGCGGCGGTGACGGAGCTGTCGACGCCGCCGCTCATGGCGACCACGCCACGACCGTGGTGCTCGGCCTCGAGGATGTGAACTGCTGGCTCGGACACGACGACACCTGGGTACGACCGGCACGAGGCGTGCCGCGCTGCGGACGCGTGGCGCCCATGAGAGGATCGCCCGGTCCAGCCGCGAGGAAGATCGCGACTCCGGGCGAGCGAGAGACGATAAGGGCCGCCACCTGGAATACAAGCCCCGGACCGACCCGACCCGCGCGGCCCCCGCCACACCGCGAGGTCAGAGACGACTCCGCGAGACGATGGAGGGCAGACGCGCCACGACGTGCTCGATCTCGGCGACGGACGTGGACACCCCCAGGGAGAACCGCACCGAGCCGCGCGCGGCGCTGGCTGGAACCCCCATCGCGAGGATGACGTGGCTCGGCTCCATACTTCCGGCCGAACACGCCGATCCTGCACTGACGGAGATACCATCCAGGTCCAGGTTCATCAACAGCGTTTCGCCGTCCACGTCGGGAAATCTGACATTGAGCGTGTTTGGCAGTCTTTGAGCGGGGTCGCCCTGCGCCACCGCCCCCGGCACCGCCCCCTCGATGCCCGCCTGCAAACGCCCCACCAGCTCCCGCACTCGCCCTGCCGCGGCCAGCCCCGCCGGCACGGCCAGCTCCAGGGCCAGCCCCGCGCCCACGATCCCGGCCACGTTCTCCGTGCCGCCCCGGCGGCCACGCTCCTGATGCCCACCGCGCAGCAGCGGCTGCAGCGTCGCGCCCGGCGCCAGGATCAACGCCCCGACGCCCTTGGGACCGCCGCACTTGTGCGCCGACAAGCTCAGCAGCTCCACCCCCAGCGCCCCGACGTCCACCGCCACCTTGCCCACCGCCTGCGTGGCGTCGGTGTGCACCTTGACGCCGTGCGGCGCCAGCCGCGCGGCCAGCTCGGCCACAGCGTACAGGTTGCCCACCTCGTTGTTCGCCAACATCACGCTCAGCGCCCCGACACGCTCGGCCAGAAGGTGCTCCACCAGCGCGTCCACCGGACCCAGGCGCCCCTGGCCGTCCACCGCGAGCCGCACCACCCGACGGCCCGCGCGCTCCAGCGCGTCCACCGACGCCAGCACCGACGGATGCTCCACCACCGTCGTCGCCACCGCCAGCTCCGCCGGAAGGCCCGCCGCCAGGCTGTGCAGCGCCAGGTTGTTGGCCTCCGTCGCCCCGCTGGTGAAGACCACCTGGGTGAACGTCGTGCCCACCGCCACCGCCACCTGACGACGCGCCTCCTCCACCGCCGCACGCGCCCGCTGACCCTCCCGATGCACGCTCGACGGGTTGCCGATCAGCGCGCGAAGCGCCTCGGCCATGCGGTCGGCGACCGCGGGCAGGATCGGGGAGGTCGCGTTGTGATCGAGGTAGATGCGTGGCATGGGGGGCAGAGACAGCAGCCGGCTAGCCGACCACCTGATTGCGACCGCGACGCTTCGCCTCGTACAGACGATCGTCGGCGATCTTGATCATGTCCGCAGGCACCGGCTCCGGGCGGAGTTCCTCGTCCTCGTAGTCGTCCAGGCTGGCCAGGTACTCCTCCAGGTCGCCCGCGCCCATGCTCACCGTGACCGGGATGCTCACCTGGTCAAACGTGAACGGCTCGGCCGCCACCAGCCCGCGAAGCTTCTCCGCCAGACGCGACGCGTCCTTCCGAGACAGCTCCGGCAGCAGCAACACAAACTCCTCCCCGCCGTACCGCGCGAAGATGTCGTCCCGACGGATGTGCTTCTTGATCCGGTCGGCCAGCTGCTTCAACACGAAGTCGCCCGTCAGGTGACCGTACGTGTCGTTCACCTGCTTGAAGAAGTCGATGTCGAACACCAGCACCGCCATCTGGCGGCCGTAACGCAGCGAGCGGCTCATCTCCCGCTCGAGGTTCTCCATGAAGTACCGCTTGTTGTAGATCTGCGTCAGGCTGTCCGTCGTCGTCAGACGGTAGATCTCCTCGTGGTACGCGCTCTCGATGTTCGAGCCCGTCAGGAACTTGAAGATCGTCCGGCCGACGCGGATCTGGTCGCCGTCCTTGAGGCTGTGCTCGCTGATCTGGATGTCGTTGACGTAGGTCCCGTTCGTGCTGCCCAGATCGCGCACGATCACCTTCTCACCGTCGTTGATGAGCAGCGCGTGGTTGCGCGAGATCGAGTCCTCGTCGATCTGGATGTCCACCTTGGAGGAGCGGCCGATCAGCACCGACGCCTGGGCGAGCGCGTAACGTCGACCGAGATCGGTCCCGTTGATCACGACCATGCAGGCGTCCCGCGAGTTGGAGTTCGGCGGCGCCTTGCTGATGACTGTGATGACTGTGCTGTCTTTGCTCATGAAGGCAGCTCGAGCCCGATGGAGATCACCCAACCTCGCGACGCGGGACCGCACGGGCGACACGAGGCCGTCTCCCTGGGGAAACGGACGTCACCGCGCCCGGCGCAAGATGAAGTTGGACTATACAACCCCGCGCCCCCCCAATCAAATCCAGTTCTTCAGTTTGTCACTGAAACTTTGCCGTGCTGACGGGGCTTGGTGCACTGATGTAGCCCAGCCTGAGTAGCAGTCCGACCCGCAGTGCGGGGAGTCCTGTGAGCGATAGCGAGTCTGATGTGTTGAGCCCGCAGTGCAGGGAGCTCCCTGAGCGACAGCGAGGATGGGGTGTGTTGAGCTCGCAGTGCAGGGAGCTCCCTGAGCGACAGCTCGGGGAGGGCCCTGCGTCGCGGGCTCAACACACCCCAGACGAGCGATCTGTAATTGCTCGCAGGAGGCCCCGCGTCGCGGGACGGACTGAGAAGCCGTTCGAAAAGTATATGCCTCGTTTCCTCGTATCTTCTGGCCCCAGACGGGTTTTCTGCTCGGTCATGGGCCTCTGGGCCCACTCCCTCGCATCAAACGCCGCCTGGAACCAGAGTCTACGTCGGATCCATCGGCATCTACTTTCCGAATGGCTTCTGAGACTCACGGCGGTACAGGAGACTGTGAGGGCGTGACGGATGGACGCCGGGCCGCCTCGAACCCAGGGGTGAGGCGGCCTCGGACGCGCCCTGCGCTCAGGGGATCTCGATCAGCGAGAACGCCTCGGCGACGTCGATGATGTCGGTCAGGTTGCGACCGCCGGCAGCCGTCAGGCCGTCGAAGTCGACCCCGTCCTCCAGATCCACCGCCTGCACGCGCACCTTGCGCCGCGCCGACGGGTCCACCAGGCCAAAGTCCGCCGGGTTCGGCAACACCACGTCCGCCAGCGCCGTGCTCGACCACACCACCCACTGGCTGCCGCCCTCGCCGTCAAACACCGTCCGCATCACGTCCGCACCGGCCACCGACGCCACATGCAGCCCCCGGTTCGCCCCGTCGTTCGCATCACCCCACGTCGAATCCTCGCCGAACGGCAGGAAGTCGGCGCGCGGCAGCGTCGCCTGGGCCGGGATGGCCATCCCCGGCGCCACCCGCGAGATCATCACGCTCGTGGCCTCGCCGAGCCCGCCGCTGGTGTCGAACCGCAGCGCCACCGTCACGACCGCGTAACGCGTGTTCGGCCCCAGCAGCCCGCTGTGCAGCGGGCTCATCCGCATCGACACCGGCTGGTCGCCGTTCACGCCCGGATCGCCGTCCACGATGCCGTCCGCCGCGGTGCTGTCGTCCGTCGTGTCGAGCGCCGCGGTGATCCCGAGCGGCACAAAGCCCCGCCCGTCCACCAGCGCCCCGCCCAGCACCACGATCCCCTCGAGGTACTGCCCGTTGGCCTGCGGCATCACCGGCGGGTTCATGCCCACCTCGATGCCCGTCGGCACCTTGAGCTGCACGTCCACGTCCGAGCGCAGCGGCAGCGTCGGCTGGCTCTCCAGTACCACGTCCGTCCGCAGCCCCGAGTAGAAGTTCCGGAAGAACGGCAGCACCGCCGCCACGATCGTCCCGACGTTGAAGTTGCCGCCCACCGCCCCGATGATCTGCGTCACCAGGTTCGGGTTCTCGATCAGGCTGATCCGGCCGCCCAGGCTCCACAGGATCTGCTCGCCCTCACGCCCGATCAGGTTGTAGTTCTCCACCAGCGCCCGACGGTTCAGGTTCAGCACCACCCCGCCGGGGATGTCCGTCGGCGAGTTCGTGGGCAGGCCCAGGTTGTTCGCCGGGAAGTACTGCGGGATGTTCGGCCCGATGATCAGCTCGAAGTTCAGGTCCAGCAGCCCCGCCCCGATCCCGAAGCCCGCCAGCGCGACCTCGATCTCGCCCAGGTTGAGCGCGTGCGTGAAGTCCGCCGTCCCGCTGACGATGTCCACGTTCTCGAGCTGGTCGAACACCAGCTCCCGCGTCTCCTCGTTCAGCCCCACCTCGGTGTTCACGAGCTGGCTCAGCGGCACGAGCACATCGTCCGAGGCCGTCCCGGCCAGCGTCATGTAGCCGTAGCCCGCCGCCATCACCGTGACCGTGTACGGACCGGCCCCCGCGTCGGCGAAGGTCGCCGCGCCCTCGGCGTCGGTCGTCGCCGTCAGCGGCGTCTCGGCGTGCAGCACCACCGTCGCGCCCTCGATCGGCCGACGCGTGTTCGCATCCAGCGCGCTCACCCGCACCAGGTCCGCCGCCGGCGCCGCCACGTTCGTCAGCACCAGCGTGTCGCCGGGGTCGTTGGCGTTGCCGGTCACCTTCGCCGTGATCGTCGCCTGGCCGCTCATCCCGGCCCCGAGCACCGCCGTGCCCGTCCCGAGGGCGATCACCTGCGCGTCGCTCGTGGTCACGTCGAACGTGACCCCGTCCGTGACCGTCGCCGACGGCTCCGCCGGATCGTACGCCACGATCTGCAGCGCCAGCTCCTCACCCTGCACCAGCACCCGGCCCGGCGTCAGGATGCGCGCCACCAGCCCCGTCACCGGAGCCTCCACGCACGCCCCGTCCGCGCACAGCTGACCGCCGCTGCAATCGGCGTCCACCGTGCAGATGAACGTAAAGCACGCCCCGGTCCCCTCGTTGCACTGACAGTCGAACCGCCCATCCTTGCAGTTGTTGTCCATCCCGGACCGCGCCGCGCACGTCGCGTCGTCGGCGCACCGGAACGGCTCCACGCAGCACCCCTGCGTGCACTGCCAACCCGGCTGGCACAGCGACAGGTCCGGGATGCCCCCCTGGTCCAGACACGACGTCCCGCCCACACCGCACGCGTCGTTGTTCGTGCCGTTGTTCGAGTTGTTCGTGCCGTTGTTCGAGTTGTTCGTGCCGTTGTTCGGGTCGTTGTTCGTCCCGTTGTTCGGGCCGTTGTTCGTCGGGTTGTTCGTCCCGTTGTTCGTGGCGTTGTTGGTCCCGTTGTTCGACGTGACCATCGTCTTGGGGTCATCATCCCCACAGCCCGCCACGACCGCCGCCAGAAGGCCGACCACCGCCAACAGCCGCACACCCCGCTCAGCCACACGCCGGGCGCTCAGCCGGCGAGCATCTTTCATCACATTCATTCGCGCATGCCCTCATGAATCGGCGTCGGGCCCCGCGACCTGACGCGGGTCGGTCGCTGCGGAGCTCGACGGTGTTGTGGTCGTCCTCGGAGCTCGGTACACCGGTGCGGAGCATAGCCGAAGGTGGGTGGTGGGGCAAACGACGTTCACGGTTGGCGGCGTGGGCGTCAGCACGGCCTGGAGGAACACAGCCATCGGCATCGGCGTGCGAAACACCTTCCACGCCATGCGGTCGATCACGGGGGCACCGAACAGCTCCGCCACGCTCGGCTCGATCGGCTGGCAGAACGCCCGAAACGACTCCACGAACCCCTCCCCTGCTCCCCCATAGGTCCGCGTCGCGCCGACCCTGACCAACTCCTGGTCGTACCAGGACTGGCCGGCATCGCTCGGCGGCTGCCAGACCTGCGCGATGATCTCGAACGGCCGCGCCTCCTCCACCGCCAACCGGTCCAGCGTACCGAGCACCCTGGCCAGGTACGAGGCGAGCGCCGCGATCGTGCTGACCCGCTGCAGCTCCGGCGCGACCGCCTCGGGACGCAGGTGGGCGTCAACGAGGGTCTCGAGGTCATCGCGATCCATCGGGATCCGCGTCCGGCGCCAGATCAACGGCATCGGCAACCCGTACCGCTGACGCTGCACCAGGCGCTGAAGCAACGCCATGCAGGACTCGCCGACGCGCTCGTTCATACCAAGGCGCAGCCACAGCTCCCACACCAGGCCAAGCTCGATGATCTGGTCGTCCATGACTGGCATCAACGCCCCACCCGGGTTGCGCGCCCACATCTGCGCAACGGTCTCGGCGAGCGCGCGGGCACGCACCAGAGCATCGGGACCCTCCTTGCCCAGCAACGCCTGGCCTGCGGTCGCGAGGTAGCCGCTGAAACGCAACACACGGATCGGGTAGTCGAGACGCTCACTGTCAAAGCCGAGGGCCAGGCCCCCTTCCCGACCGAGCAGCGGGCCAAGACGCTCGGCAAGCACCTCCGCCGCCTCGACGTAGATGGCGATGATGCCCTTGATCACCGCCTCGATCGCCCCGCTGGTCCGCACCGCTTCAGGCAGCCCCGGCAGCACCGCCATCATCCGGCACAGGACACGCTCGATCGTGTCCAGCGCCGGGAGCGTGTTCCCGCCAGCGTCACCGCCAGACGCCCTCCAAAGCATATGGACAAAGAGCCCCACCTCGGCGAAGCGAAGCGTGGCGTGCCGGCGCAGCGGTGTGGGCTTGACCTCGACCCGGTTCGAGAGGCTGAGCCCCGCGTCCACCCGCGGCAGCACCTCATCAAGAAGCCGATCGACGTGGCCGAGGTCGAACACCTGGCCCGGCCCGCTCCATCGCAGAGAGTCCAGGACGAGGCGAACGAACGGACGCACGGAGGGTGAAAAGAGCTCGGTCTCCGACCGTGCGTGTTGGCCGTCCTCGTCCCTCGGAGGCGCAAGCGCAAGGTCCAACAGCCTGTCCGCATCCCACCAGTCCAACTGATGGATACGCGGTGCCTGCTCGAGCAGGTCCTCGCGAAAGGTCTTCAGCTGCCCTTGCAGGTCGGTTCCCTGCACGTCACCGTTGTGTACCGCCACGACGACGACCCGGCTCCAGCTCCGCTCACCATGGGTGTAGTTGGTGTCGGTGGCCTCGTCGAGCCGCGCCGCGGCCCACAGATCGGCCCCCATCGTCCCCTTTGACCCTGCCAACCCTGCCTGGGTAAGGTTGCCGGTCTTCAGCACAAAACGATAGAGCACCTCCTCATCGCCCTCTTTGCGAAGAGCCCGGATGTCGACGCCGGACTGGAGATCGCCCGCGGACTTGAGCACCTCGCCTTCTCCGTAGCGCACCGCCCGCATCACGACGCGGAAGCCCTGCCGTTCGAGCAGCCAGGTCACGAAGGTGCCCAGATCCTGGCTCGTCTGCGGTCGGTCCTCACGCTCAGTCAACGCGCGGATGTACGTATTCAGGAGGTCATGCATCAGACGGGCTCCGTCGAGGTAGCGAGGAGCTCGGCCGCGCGTCGGAGAAAGGCGTTGCTGTCCAGCATGTACTGGAGCGGGTCCCTGCTCAGCCCGGAGTTGACCTCCATGGGGCCTGACTCATGGGTCTTGAGCTCGATGCGCTGCGAGGGCTCGTCGCTCAACGCCAGGGCGGCCCCACGCGCCACCGGAATGCTCGGCATGAGGGCCGCGACGAAGCTGCGCTGCTGCCATCCCTCGCGAAACATCCGCGCCCACCCCTGCTGGAAGACGCTGATCCATCGAACCGCGCACGGCACCGTCCAGCTCGCCTCCGGCAACGCCCGAAGCGCCCTCCTCGCCTCGAGCTCCGCCTCGACCGCGGCTTCCATGGCGGCGGCGCTGGCGAGCAGCTCTTCAGAAGCGCCGCCATCGCCCGTACTCCCGAGCAACCCGACACGCGCATGGTCCCGCAGCGTCCCCGGAAACTCCCGCGCCCCGTGCTTGACCAACAACTCCACCACTTCTCCTCTCACCTCGGGCTTGAGCCGGGCGACCTGAACCGCGATCGGGATCCACACCTGGCCATGCACGTTCATCCCACGCAGCTGAACCACGAGCCCCAGGGCTTGCGCATCGGAGAGACGCGCGATCGTCGCATCGTCCAGCTGGCGCTCCATATGAACGAGCATGCCCGAGGCGACGCGGCGAACAGCCGCATCCGGGTGGACCACAAACCGCAGGCCCCAGGCCAGACCGCCATCGGACGGGAACCGCTCGGAGATGAACAGCTGAAAAATCTCCCGCAGGTCCGCACCGCGCAGACGCGGCTCATGGGTCACCAGCCATGCGGCGAAGAACCCATCGAGCGCGTCGATCCCATACCGCGCGAGCCCATCCACGACCCCGTCCAGCACCTGCGGCACAAGCTCCCGCTCCACGGCCACAAGCGCCGGCAGGAGACGCCGCACCGCCTCGACGACGACGCTGGCGTCCTCCCATCGCTCCGCGGCCCACAGCGCGTTCTGGCAGAGCCACGCGAGGCTCTGCCTGGCTCCGCGTTGCCGGTTCGCATCCATGGCGCTGCCATCACGGAGCAAACCGCCATACTCTGCCATGAGCGTCTCGGCGACCGTCAGGCACTCGACCGGGAAGCGCCGCGCGTCACGCGCCAACGCCACCATCCCCGCCTCGAAGAGCAGCGCGGGGACCCGCGCCAGGTGGTGAAGCAGAACACCGGTCCGCTGCGCGATGTTCTCACGCTCCTCGGCCGGCCACGCCAGATAGCCAAGGTGCAGCGCCGTCTCCCAGTCCCCGACCTCGACCGACGACAGCAGCCTCGCGATGATCGCGTCGCGCCACCCGATCGCGTCCGCGTTCCGCTCCACGACCGCCTCGACGAGCAGCTGAAACACCGCCCCGGGGAAGGGCCTCGAGGCCGACGACGCCCCCAGCCACCGCTCACAAACCCCCTCGACCTGCCTCCGACGGCCACCCACCCAAGCCCGCAGCGGCACCCGCACGTCGCCTGCCGCGAGATCCTGCGACGTGTCGGCCCAGACCTTCGTCAGCAGCGCCACCAACTCACCATCGTCCAGCTCCAGGTGGTCCAGCGCCTCGACGAAGGTCTGCAACGAAAACCAGCCCAGCTTGCCGCTCAGAAAGTGCAGATGCGCCGACCGGGTTCCTCCACGCCAGAGAGCCACCGCAAGCCGATGGTGGAGCCCGGGGACCACCATCGCGGGCTTTCTGCCCAGGTACAGCCACGCGGTCCGCAACAGCGCGTCCCAGCCACCCGGCTCATCGACATACCGCGCCGCCACAGCCTGCATCGGGAACGCGACGTCCTCCAGCCCCTCACCGCACGAACCCAGCCCCTCGGCGATCTCCACGCGACGGACCTCCAGCGCCGCCGCATCCGTCTGGCTCCGGTCGAGGGCGACCGCGAAGAAGTCGACGAGCAGCGCATCGATCCCCTCCGTCGTCATGCCAGCACATGCTCCATGAACCGAAGGCGGACCGCGTCATCCGCCTCAAGCTCGCGCCCGGCGTCATGCGCCCGACTGAGGCTCCGCGCCAACCGCCGATGCTCCCGATAGAGCAGCGACTCGGGCGACAGCTCGAATGGCTCCCCCAGCGCCATGAGCGGGTCGTAGTGAAACGCATGCACCAGATCCTCGCCGAGGAGCTCGGGGAAGCGCAGCTGCCACGACCCGCGCTTGTCGCCCAACACCACCAGCAGGCCTTCCTGAACCTGCACATAACGCCCAAAGAGCCGACGGCTCTTCGGCGCCCGCTCCCGCGGCAGCAACCCCTCGGCGATCTCCTTCACCGTCTGCTCCACCGGCGGTTCGCCCCACCGCTCGAGGTCCACGTCCCGCGGCACCGGGCTGATGCAGAGGATCACGCCCGTGTCCTCGTACCGGGCCGGATGCGCGAACCACCGCTCCAGAAAGCCCTCCGTCCCCTTGACGTTCTGATCGTTGAGCCCACACACCACGACCAGCAGATCGGGCAGCTCCAACGTGCAGACCCCTGCGATGTCCGCCAGACCCGTCCGGCTGTCGAAGAGGATGAAGTCCGGCTCCACCGTCTCCTCAATCTCGGCCGCAAAGTACTGGAACACCCTGGCCTCCTCGGACTCGACGTCTTCAAGAAGCTCAGGAATGCGCGCCGAGAGCACCTCCGGCCGTGTGCCCGCCGTCATCAGCCTCAGATCACCGGCCGTGAACGCCGCGGTGGGCCTGGCAAAGAACTCATCGAGCGGCCTCTCATCGCCCGCCATCCGCCCCAGCATCAGATCCGAGACCCCCCTGTTCACCTCCCGACGCTCAACCCACTTGTCCGACAGCAAACCAAAGCCCGGCGCCTCCAGATCCATGTCCACCGCCACCACCCGAAACCCGTGTCCAGCGAGTATCCGGGCGACGTTGAGCAAGGCGATGGTGCGGCCCACGCCGCCCTTGTAGCTGTAGAACGTGACGCGCAGCGTGGTCATGGCTGGACCCCGGTCGTGGAGGGGCTGTGCGGGTCGCCAAACCGGGGGCGATATCGTGACGAAGGCGACCGCCCGTGACGAGCCCGCAACGGCTTGCGCCAGGGCGAGGCAAAGGGTGGGCCATCAGACGGGCGAGGTCGGCTTTGCCCGATCGCGTCCGACTCCTTCGCGAGCTCCTCCGGCGACTTGACCACCGTCGAGCCCATCTCGATCAACGGCACGATCAGCACCCGCTCGTGCGGCTCCATGGACCTGAGCCTGGCACGGAGCTCCCGCCCGTCCTTGCCTTCGGCGATGAGCTCGTTGTTGCGCAGGGCAACGAAGCGCCCCCACCAGGCTGCGGTGTTGGCATCGAGCCACTGACGGTTGGCACCGATGCTGGTCGGATCGGGCACGAAGTTGTCCTCGATCGCGCGCTCGCCGCGCGCCGTCACCAGATAGCCCTCATCGACCTTGCGGGCCAGGCGCTTGGCGATGAGGCGCTGAAACAGCGCTGCCATATTCTCGGGCGACCCCTTCGCAAACGCCGCGGCTTTGTCGACGCTCGCCGGGCGGCGGCGGAAGGTCACGAACGACAAGACGCGCAGCGCCTCATACTCATCCTTGTCGAGCTTCACCATCACGGACCTCCCACAGGGCCGAAGTACCACCGCGCCGGATCGTCCACGCCGACACCAGGATCGAGCGCCACGCGCAAGTGATCGAGCATCCCATCGACGCCGATCACGAGGGGGAGGGGAAATTCTGGCGCAAGCCGGGCCTCCACCTCAAGCTCCATGTCCAGGCCGTGGACAGAGTCGTTGATCAGCGTCAACTTCACCGTGCAAGCCCAGACGTCGATCTCGCCGAACCTGCAACTCAGGCGCCCGCATAGCGCCGCTCCCTTGAGTGTCTCCAGCAGCTCCTCGGCATGCTCTCCACCGATGATCGTATGCGACGAGCCCGTGTCGAGCGAGGCGACCACAGAGTCTTCGAAGCCTTCGATGCGGCATCGAACCGCCGTCTGCAAGGTGTACGACTCGAGTGGGTGCAGCAGCAGCTCCGCCGAGCCGCGGTTCCAGCGTTCATTGGCGCTGCTGTGCAGGAACGTGTTCATCGAGCCTCCACGACGCGGAGTTCGCCAGGACATGGTAGTTGTGGGGTAGCGCGCGAGCAAGCCTTGCGCCCGACGGTCGCCGCCGTCACGACCACTGTCGGCCCGTCCAGTGTCACATCCCCCTCTGCCCCCCCGACCGCCCTGCCAACCCCTGCAACCCAACTCCCCCTCACCCCGACCGCGACGTGCGCCCCTGCAACGCCCCTCCCCGCTCACCCAACGCCCTTGTTGCTCCTACAATGGCCTCCCTCGCCGCCCGAACGCCTTTGCAGCTCCTACAATGGCCTCCCTCGCCTCCCGAACGCCTTTGCAGCTCCAACAATGGCCTCCCTCGCCGCCCCGAACGCCCTTGCAGCCCCAACAATGGCGCTCGCCGCAACCCCGAACGCCCTTGTTGCTCCAACAATGGCACTCGCCACCACCCCGAACGCCTCTGCACCGCCGCAGCTCGCGCCCGTTGCCCACAGCAACGCCATGGCAGCGCCGCAGATCGGAGAACACGGCGTGCGCCGCCCTCCCGGCTCAGCGCCTCAGAAGCCATTCGGAAAATAGATGCCGATGGATCCGACGTAGATTCTGTTTCCAGGTGGCGTCTGACAGGGACATCGGCGGCCAACTCGCCGAGTGTGACAGGAACGCCGTGTTGACGGGGCTAGATGTCCACCAGACAAGATTGAGCGCCCGTGTTGAGCCACTCCTGTCTCGTGCACCTTC
>Ga0100377_1000491_pt1 | contig 33800 bp, 18 predicted proteins | sample CryGeymeta201501_FD_83664 | JGI IMG/M metagenome (GOLD analysis project Ga0100377, IMG submission 83664) | Groundwater microbial communities from Crystal Geyser aquifers in Utah, USA - Crystal Geyser metaG 2015-01 | ecosystem: Environmental > Aquatic > Deep subsurface > Groundwater | place: USA...
ACAGAGCGGGGCGACGGTGGAGGTGCGCGAGAAGGCGCAGCTGAGCTCCTCGCAGGGGCCGTCGCACCAGGCGCTCTCCTTCGGGGCGACGCCGTCCATGTCGGCGCACGTCATGGGATAGCCATTGCCGCCGTCGAAGGCGTCGAGGCAGGCGGTGATGTTGGCCTTGATGGAGAGGTAGCTGGGCGGGGTCGTGTAGGAGTCAGAAACGTAGCTAGCGCAGATGTAGTCCCAATAGCCATAGCAGCAGTAGGAATCGGCTGCGCACACGCAGGACTCAACCACGTCGTCAAAACAACCGTTGGCAGCATCGTTCCAGCCGCTGACTGTGGTCGGCTTGCAGCAATCATTCACGCTGCACACGTCCCCCACGGCGCACGCCGGCTCGCAGCGGCCGGCCACGCAGACCTCGGAGGCGGCGCAGTTGGCGGAGGAGGTGCAGAGGGCGCAGGTGTCGCAGACGAGGCCGAGGTCGTGGCAGTCGGTACCGGTCTCGAGGCCGTTGCGCGCGCCGTCGGTGCAGGCGGGGAGGCTGCAGAAGGAGCCGGCCGTGGTGCCGACGCAGGGGCCGCCGGCGCACTCGCTGGTGCGGCCGCAGGTCTGGCCGCTGACACAGCAGCCCGAGGCGCCGGGGGGACAGGTGGCGTCGCAGCTGGGCGCGCCGCAGGTCGCGCCGTCACAGACGGTGGCGTGGCGGAGGCCGTCGACATCGGGAGCGCTGCACTGGATAGGATAGTCGGCGCCGATGCAGGCGGTGACCGCGGCCTGACCGGACAGCGTCGAGACGCCTGCGGCGAGCCGGGCGCACTCGGGGTCCCACTGATCGGTGCAGCAGAAGGCGTCGGCGGCGCAGACGCAGGCGGCGATGTGCGCGTCGAAGCAGCCGCCATCGGGGTGCGCAGCGCAGCAGTCGATGGAGGAGGTGGCCGCGCTCCGACGCTGGGCGAGCGCGTCGTCGCCGCAGTCGGGGCCGGTGCAAGGGGGTTCGGCAACGTCGTCGCCGACGCATCCAGACAGGCCAGCAGCCCACACGAGCCCCATCACCACCAGCGCCCCACCCCACCCGCTCCCCCACACACGACCGCCAACGGTCTCCGCACCGGTCAGCACGAGGGGGGGGCATATCGAGAAAAATGGTGTGTCTTCATTCTGAGGAGCCGGGTCAAGCGTGATACAGCGCATCGTGCACAAGCACATCGCGAGGCTTGATACCTTGCTATCAAAGGCGACGGTTCAGTTCAAGTGCTTTTGACCTCAGAGCCATAATTCACAATCAGGACCACTGCGGTCCATGTTTACAGGGCCGAGGCCCATCGAGAGATGCGGGCCAGTCGGAACTCATCGTTTCCCTTATGTGAGAGGAGGTTGCGTTGTGAGCGATGCAATCAGGAAGAGGCCGAAGGCATGATGGAGCGCGTGTGGGGGCGCGAGGGCTCCCCCTGCTCAGCCGCCCTCCCCCGCCCGCCGCGGCAGCGCCGGCAGCCACAGGGAGAACGTGGTGCCCTCGCCGGGCGCCGAGCGGACCTCGATGTCGCCGCCGAAGGAGGCGATGATGGACTGGCTGATGGCGAGTCCGAGGCCGGTGCCCTGGCCGGGCTCCTTGGTGGTGAAGAAGGGTTCGAAGATGCGGGCGCGGACGAGGTCGGGGATGCCGCAGCCGTCGTCGGCGACCTCGATGACGACGCCGGCGCGGCCTTCGCGGGCGGAGCGGGCGGCGGAGATGCGGATCTCGCCGCGCTCGGCGATGGCGTCGGCGGCGTTGAGGAGGAGGTTGACGAGGACCTGCTGCATGCGGCCCTCGTTGAAGATGACGGGGGGGAGCTGGGTGGGGAGGTTGGCCAGGACGGTGATCTGGCGGAACCGGGGCTGGGCCTCGACGAGGTGGATGGCGGACTGGACGACGTCCGAGAGGTTGTGGGCGTCGAGGGAGGTGGCCTCGGCGCGGGAGTAGTCGAGGAGGTCGCGGACGATGCTGTCGATGCGGTGGACCTCGCGGTCGATGCGGCGGATGAGGTCGGCGGCGTCCTCGGGGTCGAGGTCGCCGTCGCTGAGGAGCTCGATGTAGCCGACGACGGCGGTGAGGGGGTTGCCGATCTCGTGGGCGACACCGGCGGCGAGCCGTCCGACGGTGGCGAGCTTCTCGGAGCGGACGAGGGAGAGCTGGGCGCGCTCGAGGTTCTCGTAGGCGCGCTCGAGCTCGGCGACCTTCTGCTCGACGGAGGCGCGCTGGCCGGCGAGCTGGCGGGCCATGCTGTTGAACTCGGTGGCGAGCTGGGCGACCTCGTTGGTGCCGCGGACCTTGACGCGGTGGTCGTAGTCGCCGCGGGCGAGGCGCTGGGTGCCGTCGGCGATGGTGCGCAGGGGGCGGATGACGAGGCGGGTCAGGAGGTAGTAGGCCAGGGACAGCATCGCGATGGCGGATACCGCGAGGTAGAGCCAGACGAGGTTGCGGCCAGCGTTGGCGTGTTCGTCGACGGTGGCGAGGGACCAGGCGGCGCCGACGACGCCCTCGCAGGGCTCGGTGGCTGCGGCCAGGGGGACGACGACGACGAGCTCGCGGTCGCCGGAGGCGGTCGTGCGCATGACGTGCTCGGGGCGGCAGGTGCGCAGGACGCGTTCGACCTCGTTGGCGCCGAGGTCAGAGGGGGCCTGGGGGGTGGTGGTCGCGAGGCGGTGGCCGTCGGCGGCCAGGACGTCGACCCAGCGGAGGGAGCGGTCGCGCTCGACGGCGGCGATGAGGCGGCGGCGGTCGGCGTCGTCGACGTGGGGGCCGCTGAGGGCAGCGGCGAGGAGCTCGGTGGCGCGGAGGCGGGAGCGGACGAGCTCGTGCTGGGGCTGGCGGCGCATGAGGCCTGTGACGGCGACACCGATGAGGACGACCACGGCCAGGAAGACGCCGAGGAGCGTGGCCAGGACCTGCCAGCGGAGGCCACCACCGCCGTCGCGGCGGCGGCGCGCGTCGTCGAGGACGCTGTCCACGGCGGCGCCGGGGTCACCGCTGTGGGTGGGCGGGGCCACGAGACGGCCTAGCCGAACAGGCGGGGCAGGACGAGCTCCCCGACGAGCACGAACTCGATGGCCGACAGCGCGATGAACGGCCCGAACGGCACGGCCATCTGACCGAACGCCGAGGCCTCCGAGGCCTCTTCGCCCTGGCGTTCGGGGGCGCCAGGGTCGGCGGCTCTGGCTGCGGGCTCGGCGTCGGTCGGGGGGGCGGGCTCTGCGGCGACGGCCTCGGGGCGGGCGCCTGCATACGGCGCGGACTCGCCGTCGATGGCCTCGACGTCCTCGATGAAGAAGCCGCTCTGCTCCCGGTCCTTGCCGCGCGCCTTGAGCCAGCCGGCGTGCACGAGGGCGGCGATGAGGCCCTGGACGCTGGCGGCAAACAGCACGAAGATGACCCCGCGCCAGCCCACCCAGACGCCCACCATGCCCATCAGCATGAAGTCGCCCCAGCCCATCCCTTCGACGCCGCGCACCAGGGCGTAGCCCTTGATGATGGCCCAGATGGAGCCGGCGCCCACGGCCAGCCCGAGCAGCGCGTCCACCCAGCCGACGCCCGGCCAGAGGTCGATGAACGGGCCGTCGGCGGGCATCACGAAGCCCGCGATGACGCCGAGCACGACGCCCGCGATGGTCAGCTCATGGGGGATGATGGCCAGGTCGAGGTCGATGAACGCGATCGCGATGAGGATGGCCACGAAGTAGAAGTACAGGAAGAACACCATCCCGACCCCGATCAGCGGGTCGACCGACTCCACGGGCAGCAGCAACCGCCCGTGGGCGACGTGCACCCAGATGGCCAGCGAGAGGATGGCGGTCAGAAGTTCGACGAGCGGGTAGCGCGGGGAGATCTTCGTCTTGCAGTATCGACACCGCCCGCGCAATATCAGCCAGCCGAAGATGGGGACGTTGTCGTACCACGCGAGCGGGTGCTGACACTTCGGGCAGTGACTCGGCGGCGAGACCAGGCTCTCGCCTGCAGGCAGCCGGTAGATCACGACGTTGAGGAACGAGCCCCAGAGAGCTCCCCAGACGAACGCGAACACATCGAGGGTGATGAGGAAGGACGTCCCAGTCATGCCACGGTCGTAACATGGGGTCCGGGTGGGGTCAAAGAACCCAGCGGGACCGGTTTCGGGTCAGGGAAGGATGGCGCCTGCGAGCACAGCCCCACAACCGCACGACGACGACGAGACGCCGGATGCCATTCGCATCTCCTGGGTCACCCTGCCCGTCGCGCTCCTCGATCTTGCCGCCGCCGCGATCGCCGTCAACCACGCGACGGCGGTGGCGGACATGGAGCCGGTGGTGTGGGCAACCGTCTACATCCTGAACTTGTTCCTCATCTGGGTCTACCATGTCGGTCACAGCACCCGAAGCTGCTCGCGCTTCTTCTTCGTCGTCGCCCGCGTCCTGTACGGCGGCCTGCTCGGCTTCGTGCTCTGGGACCACAGCCAACCCCACGAGGTCTACGACAACGGCCAGTTCGTGATGACCGCCTCCTCGACGTGGCTCGTGATCGCCGGCCTGATGACCGCGCTCGGCGGCGCCGCGATGTTGTACCACTTCATGGTGCTGGGTCGAATCAAACGCGTGGTCGAGGACACGGTGGAGGTCGAGCCGGTCGAGGCGGAGGCGGAGGCGCGCGCCGCCTCGCCGGAGGGCGAGGGAGCGGCGGCGACGAAGACGGAGGCGTGAGAGGCTGATGAACCGTAAGGCCTGGATGATCGTGCTGGCCGCGGTCGCGGCGACGGCCATCTCTGCTGGCGTCACCGCGTGGTGGGCGGTGCGTCCGGGAGAGGTCGAGGTGGACGTGGGGCGGCGGCTGCCGACGCCGGAGAGCCTGGCGGCGCACTGTCGGGATCAGGTGGGCGAGGGTCGGGTGGAGGAGGTGGCCGAGGGGGTGTTCGTGGCGATCGGGTACGATCTGGCGAACACGGTGCTGGTGAAGACGGCGGACGGGAACGTCGTGGTGGACGTGAGCATGAGCCCGGCGCGGGCGCGGGAGGTCAAGGCGGCGCTGATGGTGCGGGCGCCGGGGCCGACGCGGGCGATCGTGCTCACGCACAGCCACATCGACCACGTGGGCGGTGCGTCGGTGTGGATGGAGGAGGGGACGAAGGTCTGGGCGACCGACGCGTTCACCGACCATTTCTTCAAGCAGTACGGGGTGTTCCGAGAGGCGGAGAGCCGGAGGGGGCGGCGGCAGTTCGGGCAGGACGTGGGGGAGGACGCCCTGCCCTGCTCGGCGCTGGGCCGTCGGCCGTCGATCGACGACGCGCTGGAGGTGGGCGTGCGGATGCCGACGGACACCTTCTCGGGCCAGGCCCGGTTCGAGGTGGGCGGCGTGACGTTCGAGCTGTTCGAGGCGCACGGGGAGACGCACGACCAGCTGTTCGTGTGGCTGGCGGACCGTAAAGTCTTGATGTGCGGGGACAATTACTACGCCGCCTTCCCGAACCTGTACACCATCCGCGGGACCAGCCCGCGTCCGGTGAAGGCGTGGATCGCCAGCCTGGATCAGATGCGCGCCCTGGAGCCGGAGATGTTGGTGCCGTCGCACACGACGCCCGTGCGCGGCGCAGCGCTCATCCAGACGCAGCTCACCGACTACCGGGACGCGATCCAGTGGATTCGGGCCGAGGTGATCCGGGGGGCGAACGCCGGGGTGAGCGTGGATGAGCTGGCGGCGACGGTGGGCCTGCCGGCGCACCTTCGCGCCCAGCCTGCGGTGGAGGAGCTGTACGGGCAGGTCGACTGGTCCGTCCGGGCGATCTACGACGGCGAGCTGGGCTGGTTCGACGGTCGGGCCGAGACGCTCTACCCGCTGGCGCCCGCCGACGAGGCGAGCCGGACGGTGGCGCTGATGGGCGGTCCCGAGGCCGTGCGCAAGGCGGTCGCGGAGGCGCAGGCGTCGGGCGAGCATCGGTGGGCGCTGCATCTGGTGGCGCTGCTGCGGCGCAGCGGTGACCAGGGCGCGGACCTGGACGGCCTCGAGGTGGCGAGCCTTCGCGCGCTCGGTGGGTCGGTGGTGAACACGAACGGCCGCGGCTATCTGCTCCAGCGCGCGATGGAGCTGAGCGGCCAGGCCCACCCGACCGGCAAGCCCACCCTCGACGACGCCATGGTCGACGCCATCCCCCTCGACCTCATCTTCGAGGTGATGTCGAGCCGGTTGATCCCGGCCCGGAGCCTGGAGGCCCACGAGACCGTCATGTTCGAGCTCGGCGAGGATGAGCCGGTGGTGCTGACCGTGCGTCACGGGGTGGCCGAGGTCAGGCGCGGGGCTGCCTTGCCCCGCACGCCAGAGGCGCTGGCCGTGGTGAAGACCGACGGGCGGACGTGGCGGCGGATCGCGCTTGGGGTGGAGTCGCCGGCGGAGGCTGTGGCGCGGGGGGCGCTGGTCGTTGAGGGGGATCGGGCGGGGTTCTTGAGGTTCGTGCAGAGGTTCGAGCGGGGGATCTAGCCTGCCTGTTCGTGGCCCCGCGCTATGGGCTCGTTTAGAAATAAGTGGTCTATTTGGCAGGCGGAAAAATGGGGTCCAGGGGGCGCTGCCCCCTGGCCGCCGGAGGCACGGTGCCTCCGGCGGCCGGGGGCGAGCCGCCCCCGGACCCCCACTTATTTTTCCACAAGCCCTCATCATGGGACCGCTGTCACATCGCCGCCGGCCCGACTCCATCGCCGCTGAGCACCGGCACGTCGCCGGTGCAAGACACGAGGTGAGGCTATGGCGAGTCGATGGACCCCGGCAGGCGCGAGGCTCCTCGTCCTGATGGTGATGTTTCTGAGCGCGTGCGGGGCAGCGGAAGAACCGGCCGACGCTCCCCCGACCGAGGCACAGTGCGAGGACGGATCGGCCTCTTGCGACGACCCTGGCGACGACGCGCCGCTCTGTGGCTGCCCGCTTGGCACGCCAGGTTGCGACGGGCCGCTGCAGCAACGGACGATCGTGTCGGTCGACGCGTCGACCGGGCCGCTGCTCGTCGTCTCTGCCGACCGACACACCATCGCGACCGGCGGCGGCACCATCCAGGTCTGGGCGGCCGCCGATGGACAGCTCCTGGGCGCGTGGGAGGGCCTGTCAGGCGCGCTCGCCCTGGCGATCTCCCCCGATGGGCGGCGCGTGGCCGTCTCGGGTCGCGGGCAAGGGGACGCCGGGACGGTGGTGGTCTACGACGTAGCGAGCGGCGATGTCACCCACGAGCTCGCGTTCAGCGGCCAGACGCCGGTCGCGCTCGCGTTCTCGACGGACGGCGAGATGGTGGCGGTCGGCGGCGATGGCGAGGGCGTGGAGGTGTGGGACCTCGCGACGTCCGCCATCAGCCAGGTGGTCGACACGAACGGCGGCATCGCCTCCGCCGTCGCCTTCTCGCCCGACGGCGAAACGCTCGCCGTGGGCTTCGCGGACGGGCTCAACGGCATCTTGCTCTGGAACGTCCCGGCGGCCGAGGAGCGCGCCGTGCTGGAGCTCCCATATTGCTGCCTCGAGACATGGTTCCTGTCGTTCTCGGCCGACGGGCAGCGCCTGGTGTCGGACAACGCGATGTTGGATGTGATCGTGTGGGACGTCGAGACGGGGGCGTCCCGGCTGATCGAGGCGGAGGCCACCGCCTCAGGCGTTCCCACAACGTCCGGCCTCAGCCTCGCGCCCGCGGGTGACGTCATCGCGGTCGTCCAGGGCCCTGCCATTGTCTTTGTGGGCGCGGACGACGGCCAGACCCTCGGGAAGGTGGACCTGGCGACGTCCAGCCTGGGCTTCCTCGCCTGCGGCGCGGAGCTGGCGAACGTCGACATGAACGGGACGCTGTCGGTCATCGGTCGTGAGGGGCCGCCGCTGCCGACGTCGCACTGCGAGAGCGACGCCGACTGCGACGGCGAGCCCTGCGCTCCGTCTCCCGGCGAGTGCGGCTGGGAGGGCGGAGAGCTTGACGGCGGCCCCTTCTGCCACACCGCCCTCGACGCGTGCAAGGCCGACAGCGACTGTGACGGGCAGGCCGAGTGCCGGTACAACGCCACAGGTTATCGGTGGGCGTGCGCGACCCCCGCCTGCGACTTCGAGTGAAGACGTCGCCCCACCGACCTCACCACCGCGGCGCCTCCGGCCCGCGGCGAATCAAATGCCCCGAGTTGAGCTGGACACGGCCGGTGGCGTCGAGGACGACGGGCATGACCCAGCCTTCGCGGAGCCAGGCGAGGGCCTCGGCGAAGCCGGCGGCGTCGTCGGGGAGGCGGAGGCGGCCGGCGTGGTCGAGGGTGAGGAAGGTGGAGGCGGCGGAGCTGAGGAGGGTGCGGTCGACGATGGCGAGGCCGTCGGCGACGGACATGCGGGTGAGGACGCCGCGGCGCTCGAGGACGTCGAGGGTCTGGCCCTCGGGCCAGACGGCCCAGGCCATGACGTCGGCGAAGCGGCGCTCGCCGAGGATGCGGGGCGGTGAGGTGGCCAGGTCCAGGGTGAGCCACCACTCGCCGGAGGGGCGTTCGTGGTGGGCGAGGCGGACCGCCACGCGGTCGGCGCCGACGGGGAGGGCACCTTTGACCCAGTCGCCGGGGCGGGGGGACCACGAGCGGACGGCGCCAGTGTCGATGGCCACGAGGTGGACGGCGTGGCGGGTGTATGCGGCGAGGTGGTCGAGGCCGGGGACGGCGACGAGTCGGGTGACGTTGGGGGGGAGGTCGAGGGTGCGGTGGTCGTGGGGGGAGAGGCGCTCGGTGTCCCAGGTGGTGAGGTCGAGGGTGGTGGGCTGGTCGTCGGCGTGGGGGATGAGTCCGGCGAGTGTGACGAGCGCACCGTCGGGTGAGGTGGCCATGACGTAGCGCTCGACGCCGGGGGCGGCGGGCATGGAGCGCATGGCCACCCAGCCGTCGGTGGGGGTGACCGGGGGGCGGATGACGAAGAGGCGCTCGGTGGCGCCGGCGGAGTCGGACTGGACGACGATGTCGCCGCTCGGCAGGCGCTGGGCGTCGACGAGGAGGCCGGCGGGCACGTTCCAGCGGTAGTATTCGCTGGGGCCAGCCAGGGAGGAGGCGTAGGCGTCGGCGTTGCGGATGACCTCGAGGGAGAGGCCGAAGGCGGTGGCGACGCCGCGGAGGTGGGGCACCTCCATGTTCCAGCGGCCCTCGAAGACGGAGAGCGGGGCGGACGCCGTCAGGGTCGGCATGCGGGCTGGGCGGTCGTCGAGGCGGAAGTAGGCGTTGAGGGTGACGACGTGACGGACGCCGGTGTCGCGATCCACGAAGAGCTGGGGCGCGTTGCCGGTCCAGCCGCGCTCGTTGATGCCCTCCGGGAGTTGGAGGGCCGTGCGGAAGGCGGCCATGGTGTCGGCCTCGGCCCAGGGGACGACGCGGAGCATGGCAGGCACGGGCGTCTGGTCCCAGCGGGCCTCGCTCGTGACGTCGCCGCGTGCGGTGTCCACGACGTGGCCGGCCATGCCGCTCGAGAAGCCCTCATCGCTGACGCCGTGGGCGACGAGCTGGACGGCGTCCCCGTCCCAGGGCGTCCACAGGACCGGGTTGATGGCGGGCACGTCGCGCCCCCAGACGAGGGCGCCCGTGCGCAGGTCGCGCCGTTCGAGCCAGGTGGTGAGCTCGGCGGAGCCGGTGGCCAGGAGCAGGCCCTGGGCGTCGGGTGTGACGGTGGCGATGCGGCCACATCGCCAGGAGGGGCCGTCGCACGGGCCATCGTCGAAGGGCGAGTCGAGCTGCAGCCTGCGCACGCTCGACCGCTCGCCGAGGGCCACCAGGAACGCCGTGTCGACATCGCCGTCGTCCCGGAGGAAGAGCATGGCCTGCTCGCCTTCGTCGAAGAAGGTCGGGCTGCCCTGCCAGCGATCGATCACGGTGTCGGTGACCTGGACCTGCTCGATGAACTCCCCCTCCATCGACCACGACAGGATGTACGTGCCGCCGAGCGACGGGCTGCTCACCAGCGCCCGCACCGTACCCGACCGCTCGCCGAACGCCACGTCGATGATGCAGCCGCACGGCATCGGCAGGGTCAGCAACGTCCGGCCGCGGTCCACGTCGATGACACGGAGCCACTCGAGCTGGGGCGAGCGGCTGCTCTCGTGCTCGATGGCCAGGATGTGGGCGCCCCCGCGAGAGAGCACGGCGCGCTGCACAGCGCGGCCCGAGACCGGCAGGAGCTGCTCAAGGCGGGCGCGGCGGCCGTCCCAGATCGCCAGGCGGTGGCCGTCGGTGATGAGGGCGCGGTCGCCGGTGGCGTCTGTCGACAGCAGGCGCATCGAGGCCCCATCGCCGAGCCAGAAGTCCGGGCCGGTGGGGTCGCTCTCGGCGAGCACGCCGCCGGGGCCGCGGCCGACGTCCGGGGACATGGGCACGGCGAGGTGGGTCAGGAGGTTGGAGCAGGCGGACAGGGAGAGGGACAGGAGCAGGAGCAGCGCGGCCGTCGGCAGCGACAACGCGGCGCGAGCAGGCGCGCGGTGGCGGGCGGGCTCGGGCGCTCGATGGACCGGGTCCATCAGAAGCCATTCGGAAAGTAGATGCCGATGGATCCGATGTAGATTCTGGTTCCAGGCGGCGTTTGATGTGAGGGAGTGGGCCCAGAGGCCCATGACCGAGCAGAAAACCCGTCTGGGGCCAGAAGATACGAGGAAACGAGGCATCTACTTTTCGAACGGCTTCTCAGTCGATCATCTGTCCGATGCGCTCCCAGTGGATGCCCTCGCTGTTGGAGGAGAGCCAGATGAACATCGCCCGGCCCTTGATGTTGTGCATCGGCACCTGGCCCCAGCATCGGCTGTCGGAGGAGTTGTCACGGTTGTCCCCCATGACAAAGACGTGGTCCGGCTTGACCACGATGTTCTCGCTGAGCGCGAAGTTCGCGTCATTGCCGAAGTTCTGGGTGACGTAGTCGTGGTCGCCGTTCGTCTCGGCCTGCTGGTTGTGGAACGGGAAGCCGAGGTGACCGCCGACGGTCTGCGAGATCGGCTGGGTGGGCAAGGGCTTGTCGTTGATGTAGACGACGTTGTTCACGAGCTTGATGTGGTCGCCCGGCACGCCGACCACCCGCTTGATGTAGTCCTTCTCCTCCCGCAAACTCCCCGGATCGACGCAGCCACGACGGTGCGGTGGCAGGCTCTGGGTGTGCTCGGCCGCCTCCTGGCGCGGGAAGACGAACACGATCACGTCCCCGTGCTCCGGCGGCCCGAAGTCGATGAGCCGGGCCGTCGTCATCGGGACGCGGATGCCGTAGATGAACTTGTTGACGAAGAGGCGGTCGCCCTCCTGGAGCGTCGGCTCCATCGAGGCCGAGGGGATGATGAACGCCTCCACCAGGAACGCCCGCAGGATCAGCGCGAAGGCCACCGCCAGACCGATGGCCTCGACGTACTCCCGAAACGTGCTCTTGCGGTAGCGACCGAGGTTCTTCTCCAGCACGTCATCGAGGCGATGGAGCGCCTTGGAGAGCCGCTCGCCGTCGTCGCCCTCGATGGCGGCGGTGGCCTCCTCGATGGCGTCGGTGACCTGCTTGGCCAGGGCGTCGTTGATCTTGGCGCGGTGCTTCTTGAGCAGTTTCTCGGCCTGCTTGACGAAACGCTTTCCGTCCTTCTTGAGCCGCTTCACTTCCGATGCCGACATCGCGGCCTTGGTGCCTTGTTCAGCTCTACTCACTGACGTTCGCGCTCCTGTCGTTCCGTGGCGGGCTGCCGATCCAGCCATGGGGCCATCAAAGCCCACGGAAGCCTGTGTCGTCAACCCACCCCCCGGCAAGAAAGAGGTGCCTTGCCAACCGCTGGTGTGGGGGGAGGTATTTCCTGCGGACGGATTCTCCGCACCAGGACCCCGGCACGGGTCCCCGTCACTCGTCGTCGACCTGCAGCACCGCCAGGAAGGCCTCCTGGGGGATCTCCACGTTGCCGACCTGCTTCATGCGCCGCTTGCCCTTCTTCTGCTTCTCGATCAGCTTGCGCTTTCGGCTGATGTCGCCGCCGTAGCACTTGGCCGTGACGTCCTTGCGGTAGGCCTTGACCGTCTCGCGCGCGACGATGCGCGCCCCGATGGCCGCCTGGAGCGCCACCTCGTACTGCTGTCGCGGGATGAGCTTGCGCAGCTTGGCGACCAGGCTCTTGCCGCGCATATGCGCCGTCGTCCTGTGCGTGATGATCGACAAGGCGTCGACCTTCTCGCCGTTGACGAGGACGTCCAGCTTGACGAGATCGCCGACCTTGAGGCCCACAGGATGGTAGTCGAGCGTCGCGTAGCCGCGCGTGGTGCTCTTGAGCCGGTCGAAGAAGTCGAAGATGATCTCCGCGAACGGCATCTCGTACAGCACCAACACCCGCTTCGTGTTCGTGTACGTCAGGTTCTTCTGCGTCCCTCGCCGCTCCTCGCACAGGGCCAGGACGGCGCCGACGTGCTCCGGCGGGACGTGGATGGTCACCTCCACGTAGGGCTCGTAGATGTCCGCGATGTCCTGCGGCTCGGGCAGCTTGCTCGGGTTCTCGATCTCGAAGCTGTCGCCCGCCTTCGTCTCGACGCGGTAGACGACGGTCGGCGCCGTGGTGATGAGCGCCAGGTCGAACTCGCGCTCCAGCCGCTCCTGCACGATCTCCATGTGCAGCAGCCCCAGGAACCCGCAGCGGAACCCGAAGCCGAGCGCGGCGCTCGTCTCCGGCTCGTACGAGAACGCCGAGTCGTTCAGCCGCAGCTTCTCCATCGCGTCCCGCAGGTCGCCGTAGTCCGACTGCTCCACCGGGAAGAGGCCAGCGTACACCATCGGATGCACGTCCTTGAACCCCTTGACCGGCGCCGGCGCCGGACGCTCGACGTGCGTGATCGTGTCCCCGATCTTGGTCTTGCGGACCTCCTTGATCCCCGTGATCATGAAGCCGACCTCGCCCGCGCTGAGGTCCTTCACGATCGTCGGCGCCGGCGCGAAGATGCCGAGGTCCTGCACCTCCGTCTCCGCCTCCGTCGCCATCATCCGCACCATGTCCCCCTTCTTGACGCTCCCCTCCATCACCCGGATCAGCGAGATCACGCCCCGGTAGGTGTCGAACCACGAGTCGAAGATCAGCGCCTGCAGCGGCGCCTTCGGGTCTCCCCCCGGCGCCGGGACGAGCTTGACGATGGCGTCCAGCACCTCCCGCACCCCGATGCCCGTCTTGGCGCTGCACAGCACCGCGTCGCTCGCGTCGAGCCCGATGATGTCCTCGATCTGCTCCTTGATCTCGTCCGGCCGCGCCGACGGCAGATCGATCTTGTTCAGCACCGGCACGATCTCCAGGTCGTTCGCCAGCGCCAGGTACACGTTGGCGAGCGTCTGCGCCTCAACCCCCTGCGCCGCGTCCACCACCAGCACCGCCCCCTCACACGCCGCCAGCGACCGCGACACCTCATAGTTGAAGTCCACATGCCCCGGCGTGTCGATCAGGTTCAGCGCATACTCCTGTCCATCCAGCGCGACATAGCGCAACCGCACGCTCTGGGCCTTGATGGTGATCCCGCGCTCGCGCTCGAGGTCCATCGAGTCCAGGTACTGCTCCTTGGCATCACGCGCGCTGACCGCGTCGGTGATCTCAAGGATCCGATCCGCCAGCGTCGACTTGCCGTGGTCGATGTGCGCGATGATCGAGAAATTGCGGATATGGCTCTGGGGAATCGGCTTTAGCTTACTGGCCATCGAGGATGCTGTCCGTGAGGCTGCGGCGCCGGAGCGTCGCTGCAGGGGCGGGAGCCTCCTGTGCGCGCGGGCGGTATGAAGCGGTGGGATGGGAGTGCGGCGCGAGGAGCGCCAGCGTCGGCGGTACGTTAGCCACACGGGGGAGGCAAGTCAACGTGGAGGGCGCGGTTGTGGCTCCCACGCCCAGCCGGCCCTCACCCCCCAACCCCCTCTCCCGTATGACGGGAGAGGGGGAGGCCCTCACCCCCCAACCCCCTCTCCCCTATGAGGGTAGAGGGGGGGTAGAACAGGTTTTTTGCTTATACAGCAACATCTTACTTGCCTGGCTCCCCCTCTCCCCTCATAGGGGAGAGGGGGCTGGGGGGTGAGGGCCTCCCCCTCTCCCGTCATACGGGAGAGGGGGCTGGGGGGTGAGGGCCGACTTGACCTCGCCCCCCGCAAAACGCATTCTGATGGAGCCGCCTCGGCGCATCCGCTGCGCCCTGCCCCGGCGTGACCCTTCCGACGCCCGACCTGAGAGACGCTCCATGAGGCTTCACCATCTCCTGATCCCTGCTGCGCTGTTCGCGCTGGCCGCGTGCGCTGGCGCCCAGACCACCGACAGCGGCGAGCCGGGCCGCGACCGCATCTTGCGGGGGGCGGACCGGTATCCGAACGAGGGGCTGATCATCGTCAAGGCGGACCTGAACCGGGACAACATCCCGGATGTGTACACGGTGTATCGGGAGGTGGCCGACGAGTCGGACCCGAAGGCGCCGCCGACGCGGAAGATCGTGCGGAAGGAGGTCGACGTGAACTTTGACGGTTCGATCGACATCTGGCGGCACTACAGCGAGGCGGAGAAGCTGCAGCGGGAGGAGTTTGACTACAACTTCGATGGGCGGGTCGACGCGGTGAACACGTACGATCTGGGGAGCCTGGTGAAGAAGGAGATGGACGTGGAGTTCGACCAGGCGCCGGACGTCTTCAAGTTCTACAAGGAAGGCGAGCTGGTTCGGATCGAGCGGGACACGGACAACAACGGTGAGATTGACTATTGGGAGTTTTACGAGCGCGGCGTGCTCGACCGGATCGGCACCGACACCACCGGGGACGGCAAGGCCGACACGTGGCAGAACCGCTGAGGCCAGTGCCGCGGCGAGTGGCGCGCCGCCCGGTGCGCGAGACGCACCGCGCGCGGCAGCGCCGCTGAGTTTGGGGCGGCTCGCAACCTCGCTCCCCTGCCCTACTCCTCCATACCCAACAGCTTGAAGAATGCGGGCCGGCCCTCGGTGGCGCGGACGCTGACCTCGTAGCGCTCGCGCTGGCCGCGGGTCGGCGTGATCGAGACGGGGAGGCGGTGGCGGCCTCGGATGACGTCGAGTCGGACCGGTGCGTCGAGCCAGACCTCTCGGAGGCGCGGCTCGCCGAGGAGGCGATCGCCGCGGTGGAGGCCGGCGCGGGCGGCGGGTCCGTCGGGGTCGACCTCGACGACGAAGGTGCCGTTGGCGTCGACGCCGAGGCGGAGGCCGTAGTAGGGGGCGGGGCGGACGCCGCGGAGGAGATCGAGGTCGAGGCGGGCGAGGCCGTCCACGAGGGGGAGGCCGTCGACGCCTTCGACGTAGCGGGCGAAGAACAGGGGGGCGTCGAGGGTGCCCTGGGCGATGGGGGTGACCGCGGCGAGGAGGTCGGCGTTGGTGTAGGCGCGCCCGCGCATGGCGACGTCGGTGAGGAGGGAGGCGATCCAGCGCTCGACGGGGGTGCGGCCGTCGAGGGTGGGCGCGGTGGCGTCAAGGACGAGGCCGAGGAGGGCGCCCTTGTCGTAGGGGAGGCGGCGCGCCTGGACGTCGGTCCAGAAGCGGCGCTCGACCTGGCACATGGGGAGGGTGAGGGAGAGGGGGTTGCCGTAGTAGGCCTCAACCAGCTCGGACATGCGGGCGCGGAACCAGGCATCGTCGGCGAGCTGGGCGCGGACCATGGTGAGGGCCGCGATGTAGGTGGTGACGCCCTCTTTGAACCAGAGGGTCTCGAACTCGGCGGCGCGCTCGTGCACGAGGAGGTGGCCGTTGACGACGTGGAAGGCCTCGTGGGCGATCAGCTCGGCCAGCTCGACCTCGGAGCTGTCGCGGCCAGCGTGGACGACGAAGCCGCCGCGGCGGCCGCCGCCCTCGAGCACGGAGGCGCCGGCGACGCCGAGGAAGGTCACGGTCAGGCGCTCGGTGCCGCCGGGCCACTGCCAGTCGTCGGGGAGGAAGACGCGCTGGGCCTCGAGGACGCGCTCGAGGACGCGGACGAGCTCGTCGTCGGTCACGGGGAGCTCGCCGCGGAAGACCGCCTGGAGGGTGCGGCCGTCGAGCAGCCGGACGCTCTGGTAGCGGAGGGCGCCGGCGACGATCACGGAGTCGTAGAGGTGACCGGCGTCGTGGGCGACGTAGCGCCAGACGCGGCGGGCGGCGTCGGCGCGGGCCGGCGGCGGCGGCACGTCGAGGTCGACGGGCGTCCAGTTCGTCGCGAGCTGCCAGTCGTCAGGCACGATGAGCTCGACGCCGATGCCTGGAGGCTGGGTCGTGAGCACGGTGGCCATGGGCAGCGCCAGCACGGCGGGTCCGTGCAGCAGCATGGTGTTGGCGCCGAGCTGGGGCAGGCGGCGAGAGGCCAGTTCGGAGGTGTCCCGCGGGACAACGACCCGGTAGCTGACCTGGAGGTGCTGGCAGCCACCGTGCTCGACGATGACGCGGCCCTCGGGCTGCATCTCGATGGGCACGGAGTCGGAGACGCAGACGGCGCGCAGGTCGCGCACGTGCTGGAGCAGCGCAGTCTGGCCGGCCCAGCGGGATGGGAGCTGGAGTTCCAGCGGCGACGCGGGCGACTCGAAGGCGTAGTCGAAGAAGACCTGTTGTTGCGCGGGATCGGCCTCGATCCGGACGTGAACGCCGAGGGTGTCCCAGAGGGGCGAGGTGATGGGGACGGGCTCGGTGCCGGGCTCCGGGGCGGCGAGCCGGGGGGCGGGAGGCGGCTCGGGGCCGGAGCGGCGCGCGGTGGACGCAGCGCAGCCCCCCAGGCCAATCGCCAGGACCAGGGCCCAACGGGCCGCTGCAGTGTTCGCTCTCGACGTCTGTCGCGCCATCCACACGCTCACGGGGCTTGAATCGTCGGCGTAGTCGGGCCGACTGCTCATCGTATCCCGTGTGGGCGATGACGCAAGAATGGAGGGGGGAGAGAGCGGCGGTCGCAACGTCCTCCGCGGCGGCGGCGGTCGAGCTTGAGGGGATCGCCGTTGGGGCGCGGCTCACTGGGGGATGTTGAGGATCGACTTGGTCTTCCCGGCCTGAATGGTGATCGAGTAGGTCTTGTTCAGGCCCTGCTCGGCGTTCTTCAGGGTGACCTTGTGGGGGCCGGCGGGCAGCTCGTAGTTCAGGAGCGGCGTGTAGCGACCGGTGTCGCGGCCATCGATGATGACCTGCGCGGCGGGCTTGGAGGAGACGTTCAGGATGCCGGGGCCCTGGGGAGGCGGAGGGGTCTTGACGACCACGACCGGGTCCTCACCGCCACCGCCGTTGTTGCCGCCACCGCCGTTGTTGCCTCCGCCGTTGTCGTTGCCGCCACCACCGTTGTTGGCGACGTTGCCGTTGTCCCTGGCCGCATCGCGCGCCTTGAGGCGGTCCTCCCAGCGCTTGCGACGCTCCTCCTCCTTGCGAGCGAGCGCCGCAGCGTCCTCGCCGCCGCCGGCCGGCTCAGGGGCGGCCTCGGGCTCGAGCTTGGGCAGGAGGGTCTTACTGGGCTCAAACCCGGGCTCGAAGACCTTGGTGACGGTGACAAAGCCGCGCTTCTCGATCTCGACCTCGTAGACCTTGCGGGAGTCGAGGCCCTTGAGCTCGGTCTCGCCCTTGTTGGTCTTGATCTTCCGGCGCTCGGAGGCCTCGGCGGTGTCTTTCTGGTAGATGGTGATCTGGGCGTCGGCCGGGTCGGGCTTGACGGCGAGTGCCACGGCGGAGGGGCGGAGCTTGACGTCCAGCTCCTCGGTCTTGCCCTCGGACAGATCGACGGTGCGCTTCTCCTCGATGAAGCCGTCCCTGGAGAAGACGACGTCGTACTTGCCGGGGAGGAGATCGCGGCGGGAGAACGGGGCGGCGTCCTCCACCTTCTCGCCGTTGATGGCGACGGTGGCGTCGGTCGGCTCGACCTTGACGCTGATGGCGGCCTTGCCCACCTCGGGGGCCTTCTTCATCTCGAAGCGGACGGTGTACTGCTGGCCGGCCTCGACGGAGAGGAGGTCCTCGGTGTTGGTGTAGCCGTCGGCCTTGACGACGAACTTGCGGGAGCCGGGGCTGACGCCGGAGAGCTCGATCTGGGGGGAGGTCGGGCCGGTGTACTTGACCTTGTCGTCGACGAGGATCTCGACGGTGTCGACGTTGGCGATCTGGAAGGTGACCGTGCCGCCGGTCGGGCCGGAGAGGCCCGGAACGAGGAACCAGGCCGCGACCGCGCCGGCGACGACGAGCAGGCCGATGGCGAGGACCGCCCAGAGGGCACCGCCGCCGCCAGAGCGCTCGCGGCGCTGGGCCGGGGCGATCGTCGCGAGCGGCGATCCCATGGTGGCGGCCTGCACGGGCTCGGGGCCTCCGAAGAGGCTGGGCTCGTTGGCGAGGGGGGGCGGCTGCGGCATCGCGGGGGGCATGGAGTTGGGCTGGTGGGCCCGCATCATGCCGCTGTCACGCGGGGCTGGCGGAGGGGGCGCGGGGGCCGCCTCCTGGATCTGGGGCGTGAAGGCGCCGCCGACCGACCAGCGGTCGAACTCCATGGTCGGGTCGTCGACCTCGTCGTCGTCCATGCCGAGGCCGAGGTCGTTGACGTTCGGCAGGCCCGGCATGATGCCGCCCACCGGCACGGCGACCTCGCCGGTCTTGTAGACGATGTCGGCCTCGGGGGTGCGGACGAACTTCTCGCCGCCGTAGCTCGCGCGTCGGCCGTGGCCGTACTCGGCCGCCGGGCTGATCTCGTGGAACGCGGGCGGCGGGGACGACATCTGTCCGTTGGCGCGGCCGTAGACGCGGGTGTCGAGGTCCTCGGCTTCCCAGGCGTTGTTGTTCTTGGCCTGGGTGAGGGAGTTGACGTTGATGGTGCGGTAGTAGTCGAGCTTCTTGCGCTCGAGCTCGATCTCGTTGGCGAAGGTCTTCTTCATCGCCAGGCCGACATCTTTGCTGCCGAAGAACGAGCCCTGGTTGCGCAAGAAGCGCTCGAGGGCGTCGTAGAACTCCATCCCGGACTGGAACCGGTCGTCGGGGCTCTTGGCGAGGGACTTCAGGACGAGGTCCTCGAGCTCGCGGGGGATGTGGGGGTTGTAGAGGGTCGGGGGCGACATCTCGACCTTGCGGATCTTCTCCAGCGTGTCGAAGTCGCTCTCGCCGAGGAACAGGCGCTCGTGGGTGAGCAACTCGTAGAGCACGATGCCGAGGCTGAACAGGTCGGCGCGGTGGTCGATGTGGAGACCGCGCACCTGCTCGGGGCTCATGTAGCTGAACTTGCCCTTGAGGATGCCGACCTGGGTCTGGCTGCTCTTGCCCTGGGCCTTGGCGATGCCGAAGTCGATGATCTTCACATCGCCTTCGTAGCTGATCAGGACGTTGTGGGGCGAGATGTCCCGGTGAACGATGTTCAGGTCCTGCCCCGACGCATCCTTCTTGCTATGGGCGTAGTGGAGCGCCTCGCCGACCTTCATCACCACATGGCAGGCCAGGAAGATGTCCGGCTTGGAGGCGTCCCGGACGAAGCGGTCCCAGACGGTGCGCAGATCGCGGCCGCTGATGTACTCCAGGGCGATGAAGTAGGAGCCGTCGACCTTACCGAGGTCGAAGATCTGGGCGATGTTGGGGTGATTGAGCTGGCCGGCGATCTTCGCCTCATCGATGAACATCGAGATGAAGGTCTCGTCCTCGGCGATGGAGTTGAGGATCTTCTTGACGGCCAGCAGCCGCTCGAACCCCTCCACACCAAACGCCTTGGCCTTGTAGACCTCGGCCATACCGCCGACGCTGATCTTCTCCAGCAAGCAGTACTTGCCGAAGGGGACCGGCTTGGGGAGAACTCCGGTGTCCATCAACCTTCTACGGGCGTAACGTCAAGGCCGCGCCTACCCCAGGAACGCTCAGGTGGCGAGGGTCGCGCGTGCCAGGACAGCCAATCTGACGAGCGGCCTCCACGCGGGGGTGGGCCGTGTGGAGCGTGCCATGTCGACCCTGCTGCAACACCGATGGGCGGCGTCAAAAGTCCACACCTTGCTCGCGAAGACCTTACGGGGGGTGACCCTCTTTGTCAACGGGCCGCAGGGGCCGTCCCCAATCCTCACCGCCCGGTCAGCGCCGCGGCCGGGTCGAGGTTGGCCCCACCGTCCATCGCCACGAGGACGAGGCGTTGAGGTCACGCCTCACGGCTCGCCCACAGGCTCGCACGGACCTCGCGGCGAGAATCGCCCGTCCGGGCACGTGACCTGGTTCCATCGCACGTCCTCCATGCGCGCCCCCTCGAGCTTCGCGCCCGTGAGGTCGGTGTGGCTGAAGAGGGAGTAGCTCAGGTCGGCGTTGCGCAGGTCCGTCCCCCGCAGGCTGCAACCGGCGACGATGGCGTTCTTGATCTTCCAGCCCGCGAGATCTTCGCCGTCCAGCATCATCAGCGACACACCGCCGCCAGACATCGACCGGCGCTCCCTCAGGCGCGTTGGGAGCCCGCCGCGGCGGGCCTCGATCGGACCAAGTTCGCCAGCCACCAGGCCGTTGCGCATCAGGAAGTGATCCACGTAATCGCCGTTCACGATGGCCGCGTTGTGGTTCAAGGGGTGCTGCGAGCCAAGGTGTTCATCGATCACCCGACCCCCGTCGACCCACAGCAGCCTGGGCGTGCTCGAGCCGCCGACGCCGGTGACATCCGCCACAATTGTCTTATCCTTCAGGCCATTGGCGCAGATTCGTTCTCCCACGACGGCGTCCAGCGACGCGCTCACCGAACATGCGTCCGAACGCACATACACGATAGCAGGCCCTTCCTTGCTGGCTTCCATCGCCGCGTCGAGCCCCGGGACGGCTCGCAAGCTGCAGGGCCCCAGCACGATCTCGGCGCGTTCTGGGGCTGTGGGGCCGTGGGGGGGAGTCGGGGCTGGGTCGGGCGGTTGGCGGCGCGAGGATGTCTCATCGTGGGAGGAACACGCGGTGAGGAGGATCACGGCGATGGCGGCATGGCCACGCGCGCCGCCCCGTCCCCGCCCGCTCATCGCCCCGTCAACGCCGCGGCGGGGTCCAGATTGGCGGCCCTCAGCGCCGGCACGAAGGCGCCGAGCAGGCAGAAGACGATGGCGCCGGTCAGGCCGTGCAGCGGTCACAGATCTTCGCCGGGGCGGTGCGGGTGGTCTTGTTGCAGAAGTCGCACCGGTCGTCGCCCACACGGCCTTTGGCGCACGCCGGGCAGATCCAGGCGATCTCTGTACGGATCGTCTTGTTACAAAAATCGCACCAGTCATCTCCGACACGACCGGTAGCGCAACCCTCACAGATCCTCGCCATGCCAACCGAAGAACTGAATTTTTTACAAAAACTGCAATGCTTTGGACCCATCGCTGCCCCCTATAAGTTACCGTTTCATGTCATGAGCGACAAGACATGTATCGCTTATTTAGTGATTTTTAAGCGACATATCATCGCACGCCCGTCTCGGACGAACGACCGAACCAGAGGTAGAGCGCGGCGCCAACCACCAGTACGAGCCCAGCCCCAGCCCACTTCCAGATCGGCACAACGCCGAGGTCGTCGGCGATCCCGAAGACGACTTGAAGCATGCCCAACACACTGACCAGAGCCAGGAGCCTCTCGAGTTGTTTCCCTTGCTCCCCATGCTGAAGTTCGGCCAATCGATCCACTTGCGCCTCAAGCTGAGCCATGCGCTCTCCAAGCTTCAGCCGTGAGGCCACTTGTTCGTAGAGCGCCTGCTCGAAGGGGTCACTGCTGACCCCATCCTGGGAAAACCGCCCCTGGAATGCCAGAAAATCCCGTTGCAGCGACGTCGCAGCGTGGACACGCCCCAGGGCTGGGTCGATGCATTTGCCGATTCTCTCGTTGAAGGAGCGAATCGCCTCATCAAGAAAGAGGGAGTAAAGAAGCACGTGTTCGTCTGCGGAGAACTGCTCCGCGGGAGCCTCGGCGGGTAACCTTGAGAAACCAGCCACGAGCGTCTGGCCATCAAGCCAGACCTGTCGTTGCCGCACGGTGACGCGCGCTTGTTCGTCGCTGGCGTCAGCGAGCATCGACGACACTGCTCGGTCGACCTTGTGCGGCGGTGAGTTGCCAACGCCCAGCTCGAAACGCGCATACACGCGCTGCGACGGACCACGGCTATCTCGCCGCTTCCGTGCCCAATCCGTGAGGTCTTCAAGCGTGGCCCGCTCAGACGGCCGCTGCGTGAGACTGAGCGCAGACACCCGCAAGCCGCCATCGATGGGCAGGACCCACTCGGTGACCTGGCTGTCGAACCCAGCGGGAAGACCCTCCTGGCGGGACGGGCGGACGGGCTGGCTCCACGGTTCGCACAACGCTGACAGGCGCCCCCCCGGCTCCCGCTTCAAGTAACCGCCAGCTCCTGGCGAGGTGGTGGCGAGTCCATCCTCCTCGATCTCAAGCACGACGATCACAGCGCCGGTGACGTCCGTCTGCCAGAATCGACTGCAAGCGAGCTGCTTGACCGTGGCGTAGGGCAGCAACGAGCCGGAGTTGGGTGCATCGATGATTCCGTACTCATCGCCCCGCCCATCGTACCAGGGATCGGCGTTGGTGCAGGACCCATCCGCCCAACGCGGCGTCTTGGCGCGCTTGTCTCCACCCGGCAGCGTCGCCCGGTGTTCGCACTCGGCACGCTCCAGGGCGTAGCCCAACCCTCGTAAAGTCGGGGCGGCGCCGGTCCCCCTGTCACGCCACGTCGGATCGATGGACGCGATGACTCGAGGCTGTACCGCTTCGTCCGGCGAGGCGACGGGTGGGTCTGTCGCGACCGGACACACGAGGTACACGATCCCCTCAGCTCTCGCCCAGTACTTGTTGAAGCGAGACGTCGAGCGCCGCTCAAGGATCAGCGCTTCCACCTCCACGGAGGCGTCATTGCCCTCGTCGGTAGGCAGCATGACACGTTGAGTGGCCGTCCCCTCGCGATCCTTCGCCCACCGCAGACGGTCCTCGTTCAGTTCGTCGACGATGGACTTCCAGCGCGGGTCGTTCAGCCACAGCTCCGTTCCAGGTGGCCCCGGATGCAGGTCCGCACCTGTTCGCGCTGGCCCCTGCTTCAAAGCGGCACGAGCGGTCCGCACGTCGGCCAGGAACGCAACGAACAGGTCGAGGCCAGCCTTCAAGCAACCCTCGGCATCTCTCCCGTACTGGTGCTGGAGGATGAGGTAGCCGAGGTGAACCGCGTGTGCGCGCGCCTCAGAGACCCTCCCATCCTTGTCAGCCAGGAGATAGCGTCCCTGATCGACCTCGCTCGCGTACTCAACGATGGCGCGACAGTCCGACGGCAGCTCACCATCCTCGATCAGCCGCTGCGCCAGATAGGTGGACACGAGGCTGTCAAAATCGGGTGAATCGTGGGTTACAATCACCGGCGAAAACGTGCTGGCCGCAAGGTTCTGACCGTCGTCGCGACGCAGCAGCCACGGGTCGACGAGATGCCCGTAGACGAACTCGGGGTAGCGCTCGATCAGCTCACAGGTGCTGCCTGCCGTCAGGCCCCCCTGGTGCTGGTCGAGCACCCCTGGAACAAGCGCTCCCCCGACGTCGAGGAACAGGGCGTCGCGCGTCGCCTGGTGGCTCGAGCCCTGAGGCACGAACGCGTGCCGCCACGCTACGGACAAACCAAGGTCTCGCGTTCCAACTCGGATCGTCGCCATGATTGCTCTCCACTCGTTGCTTGATCACCGCGCTCAGCCCAGTGCGAGTCGGGCGGAGAACTCGATGCAGTTGATGACGACGGCGGTCGAGCCGCGCTACGTGGGGAAGCCCTCGAATGGCTCGGGGTCGGCGGTTGCCTCGGAGGCATCCCGTGGTGCGGGCGCACCTTCCACGGGCAGCTCCCAGCTCGTCGCCTCCTCGCCTGTGCTGCTGACCTCAAGCCCCACGGATTCAAGCAGCGCTTTGGCGTATTTCAGCGCCGAGTCTCTGCCAACGTTGCACTCGACCCATACATCCGCATCGTACTCCAGGGGATTGGTGAAGGCTTTCTCCGAGGGGTGGATCGGTTTGCTGGCGATGAAGTAGCGCTTGCTGCCTGACTGGTAGGGCACCGCATCGGCCAACAGGTTCTCGTCACGCAGCACGTCAAGCAGCGCCTTGACGAATTCCTTTACGTCTGGCCCCGTGATCAGCGCTCCGTTCGCCAACCGGACTGCGAGCACAGCCTGGACTCGCTGAGGCTCAAACGACACAGAGGTCATCCCCACTTCCTTGCAAATGCGTCCTGCATGCTGAAGTGCATCCTGCCACGACAGATTGGCCTCGGCGAAGACGCCACCAAACTCGACAACTCGAGTGAACGGCCTCTCGTCGCGATGAATGGGCGCCTCAGCGAGAAAGTACCGCACACGCCCCATGGAGACTGGCAGCTTGACCTGGTCGATGAGGCGTTGCTCCCCGACAGGCCCAACCCGCTTTGTCGAGAGTACCTGGAGAAGCCGCATCAGGAAGTCTGGAACGGTCTTTCCACGCACTGGCACTGGCGGACTCCCGTCGGGAAAAGTGACGTCCAAGCCCGGCGTGTCGCCTTCGGCTTCGTCACAACTTTCGTCGTCTCCTCCCAGGGAGTCTCCGTTTGCCGCGTCTCCCTGCCCAGGCCGGCAGGACGAAACGTCGACTTCCCCCTCGTCGCCAGGGGTGGCAGCGATCCACCGATCCAAAAATGCCTGGAAGTGGTATTCAGCCACGTTTCGCGGCCAGTTCGCTTCAAAGAACAGGTTGCGGCCCACAAACTGCGCCTCTATCGGATAGGCGAATTCCGATCCATTCGCGTGTTTTGGGTGAAATCCCACGAAATATCGCGTACGACCGGCCCTATACGGAACCACTGCATCCATTCGTTCCAGTAACAACGCCAGCAATTGCGGAGTCTCAGCGATATGCTTAGCAACACGGCGAATCAGCAGCGTCAATCGATGAGCCGTAATCGATGTTCCATCGAGGTTAACAGTGAGACTGTCTCCAGACGCCACCAGAAGTTCGTCTTCTCCTATACTCTCGGCTGGTCCTCCAGAAGAAGAAATCCTCGCCTTATCCTCAAGTTGTTCACATCGAAGCTGTTGTCCTGGATGACTCAAACTGGCGAACAACTGGTTGATGATTTTAAGCAGTGACCAAACAACATCCGACACCTGCTCTTCTTGATCAATAGACGCTTCCAATTCACCAAGAATTTGCAAAAATCCGGCATCATATATAGAGATTTCCGAATTTTGAACTTGAAAAACGGTGGCCGCTGCGTCGACTGTTCCTGCACCAATGATCGCGATCTGTTTTCGATCTAGCAACCGCTTGAGCGCAGCGACCACGACTGGATCATGAGGAAGGCCCACTTCCTTGGCCAGACTTTCGCCATGAACGACGCCTTTATCATTTAGCACAGCCAGCAAATGTTCAGTCAACACATCGAGAAGATCACTTGCTGCTTGACAGCACTCCAGCGTCAGTGCGGAGCCTTGCTCTGACGCGCAGAGCCACAGGCGTAGTCCACTTCGTAACTGCTCAGACACCAACGAAGTGGGTCCAGTGGCCATGGAGGTCCCCTCTAGACGCTCAAACGCGGCAAACCAGCGCGCATTCACCTCTTTATTGATTTCCATAATTTCTATGGAAACAAGATTCGACTCATTCATGATAGTGTTCAACAGAGCGCGCTCGGTCGCATCAATCTGACCATCGCCGATGCCAGTTTCATCGCCCACCAGGCAGCGCACGTAGGCATCACGATACATCTCCCTCATCTTCTCTCGGCTGTCACGGCCACGCGGGAACGGTTGGACTGGCATGAGCCATTGGAGGCGCAGGGGAGACTCCGCGTGGCGCACGATAACCATCGCTGACACGTCAAGGGGGCGCGGTGATTGGACCGACATAGGAGGCCATGGAGGATCGAGCTGTAGACGACGAACGGGCGCGAGAAAGTGTTGCCCGTCAGAGCGCGATGGAGCGACCACCTCAACGACCTCGTAGCCCGTGAGCACGATGCGCATGGGTTCCCACAGCAGGGAGCGCACAACCGCAGGCAGCAGCTGCTCGTTGATCTGGTGGTGGAGTGCTGGATCGTCCGACCACCATGGGTTCTTCACTTTTTTCTCTGCCGTTCCATCCCCGCGAACGGGGGCGACTCCCTCTTGTCCGGGGTGCGCCGAGGCATTTCGGGCCTGCAGAACCGCCTGCAGCAGCGATTGGATCTTCTTCGGGCCGACAGACTGGGCCCTGCTCAGCTTCTGGACGTACGCCCTCACCCTCTCAACAGGGATACCCCATTCACGGGCCTCGATGATCTTGTCGAAGGCATGGATCGAGTTACCTACCGAAATGGGCAACGATTCGCGAAATATTTGACTGAATGCTCGAATTTTATAATCGCCCTGAATAACACCCGGGAACAGATCAAAAGCACCAGAGTAGTGTCCGAAAGATAATTTTCCCTCGCGTTCGCGATTTAGCTTAAGAAGCGCCTTCTCGAAATTAGGATTCGACACACCTTGTGCGTGATATTCAGAGCTCAAAAGATCACATAAATACGCCGACAATGCCTCAACGAACTTGAAAAGTTGGGAGAGACGTTTGGTCTCATCCCGCTCAAACAGCACGGTCGATAGACCCGTCGAAAGATTTTTCGGCAGGCACGTCCGGACGGTGTTCAGCTGAAGCAGTTCATCGAGGGTGATCCCATGCATCTCGTTCATGTCAACCGCCTTTGAGCGCGACCTGGTCGCGCGAAGTGTGTTTCTTGAGTCTCGGAGCCTGCTGCCGGGGAGCGGGGCATTGGATGCGTCCTCGCGTCGGTTCCATCGGCTGCATTGGCGCGACTGCTCTTGACTCCGTGGCACCGTACAATTCCTACACTTATCCTGAGCGCGAATCGTACCACCCGAGACGCAGCTCTGTCAAGGGCCAGTTCCCCATCCGCGCAGAATACGCTTCAGGTACTTCAGGTCTGTCCGTGCGCTGGCGCCAGGCTTGTCGTGGAAGCACGTGGTCTACTTCGCTCCAAGCCAGCATTGACTGCGGTCTGTCTCTGGACGCGTCTGGCTGCACGACCGCTCCCGCGCAGCAGCGCCGCAAACAGCTCACGCACCCGTCCGTCCTCAGTGACCCCGACCTGAACGCTTCGCGCTGGTCGAGATCGTCTGACAGCACTCTGGATTGCAGCTTTCGAGAGATTGAGTGAAGGGCTCCACCCACCACGCACTGCGCACACGACTCAACCCCAGGCGAACGGTCGACGAGGCCCAGGCAGCCCCCCCCGGGTGCCGACCCCGCCCGCTCCCCCAACCTACCTCCCGGTCAGCGCCGCGGCCGGGTCGAGGTTGGCCGCCCTCAGCGCGGGCACGAAGGCCCCGAGCAGGCAGAACAGGATGGCGCCGCCGACGGCAACGGCGAAGAACCACGGCTCCCAGGCGAACAGGGTGTCGGGCTTGAAGGGGAAGTCGGCGACGAAGCGGTCGAACGCCACGTCCGAGAGCATGGCCATGCCGACGCCGACGGCGGAGCCGACGGCGCCGCCGACAAATCCGATGGCGGCGGCCTCGAGGAGGATGATGGCGGAGATGTCGCCCTTTGTGGCGCCGAGGGCGCGCATGAGGCCGATCTCCTTGCCGCGCTCGACGATGACCATCAGAAAGGTGTGCATGATGTTCACCGCCGCGATGCCGATGATGACGACGCTGATCAGGGTGAAGATGGCGGTGATGATGGTGATGATGAGGCCCGCCTTCTGGGCGTTCTCGTACTTGTCGTCCAGATCGAGGTTCATGCGCTCGGTGGCGTAGGTGGCCACGCCGACGACGGCCTCGTTGTTGTCGGTCTCGACGAGCAGGGAGTGGTAGTCGCCGTCGCCGTCCTTGCCTCGGAACCGGGCGTTGAAGCGCTGGACGTAGCCGATGGGCAGGGTGACGCCGATGCCGATGGCCTTGTCGGAGAAGCCGACGAGCTCGAAGCGTCGGGTGATGGGTTCGCCCGCGCCGGAGCTGCCGAGGTAGCTCTTGCCGAGGGTGGCGTAGAACTGGAGGCCGACCAGGGCGGCGGGCGACAGGCGAGGCATCTTGGAGAGGGCGCCGTCGGTGCCCTTCATGGCGGTGTGAATGGAGCCGTTGTAGATCTCGAGCAGGCGGGGGTTGGCCAGCACGGGGATGGGCATCTCGCAGGTGCGGGTGTCCTGGCCGCAGTAGCTCTTGCCGGGGCAGGGGTCGTCGCCGGTGATGTTGCCGCGGTTGTCGGTCGCCGGGGGCTTGCAGGTGGTCTTGTGGCAGACGCCGCCGCCGCAGGTCTGGCCGTCGGGGCAGCCGTCGTTGGCGACGCAGCCGATCGGCGCCGCGTCCCAGTCGCGGAAGGCGGCCGGGCCGGTGATCTCGTCCTTGACGACGGCGTCGGGGATGCCGTCGGCGATGAGCTCGGTGTAGAAGTTGCGGCCCATGAGCTCCTGGCCGCCCCACGCGCGCGCCGGGAAGGTGAGCTTCATCTTGGGGTAGACACCACGGACGCCGGGCACGCCGCGGATCTCCTCGACGCTGGCGTCGGTGAGGCGGCTGCCACCGAACAGACCGCCATCGGTCTTGAAGGCGCCCACCTCGTAGCTCTTGGGGATGATCTCGAGCTGGTTGTAGACAAAGACCTTGTCCATGACCACGGTCCGGATCCCCTCCCCGAGCCCCATGAAGAACATGAAGGTCGAGATCCCCACGAGGATGCCGAAACTGGAAAAGATGAAATTCTTTTTATTTCGTCGGAGGTTCTGACCGACGAGGCGCAGCAGCCTGGCTGGAGACATCAGGGACTCCCGGGGGCGAGGTCGGCGATGGGGGGCGCGTCGCCGGTGCGTTGCTCATCGCTGACGATCTCACCGTCTTCGAGACGAACGATACGGTCGGCCATGCGGGAGATGTGCTCCTCGTGGGTGATGACGACGAGGGTGAGCTTGTCGGTCTCCACCAGCCGGCGGAACAGGTCCATGATCTGGACGCCCGTGGTGCGGTCGAGCGAGCCTGTGGGCTCGTCGCACAGGATGATGCGGGGGTGGTTGAACAGGGCGCGGGCGATGGCGACGCGCTGCTTCTGGCCACCGGACAGGGCGGTGGGGCGGTCGTCGAACTTCGTCTCGAGGCCGACCTTCTGGAGCATCTCCTGGGCCCGGTTGACCAGGGGCGCGGTCGCCGGCCGGTGATCGAAGTAGCTCGGCAGCATCACGTTCTCGACGCAGGTCAGGTGGTCGAGCAGGTGGAAGTGCTGGAAGACAAAGCCGATGCTCTCGTTGCGCAGGGCCGACATCTGGCGGTCGCCGAGGGTCTCGAGCTTCTTGTCACCCACCGAGACGCTGCCGCCAAACTCGCGGTCGAGGCCGCCGATGACGTTCAGCAGGGTCGTCTTGCCCGAGCCGCTGGTCCCGATGATGGAGACAAACTGCCCGGCGGGGATCGACAGGTCGATGCCCTTGAGCGCCAGCGTCTGGGCCTTGCCGCGGCCGTAGCTCCGCGTCAGCTTCGCGATGGTGATCATGTCAGTTGGGGCCGGCGTCGGGGGCGTCGCTGGCGTCGGGGGCGTCGTCGGCATCGGGGGCGTCGGGGGCTGGGGCGTCCCCTTCGGGAGCGCCGTTGGGAGGGTTGACGGGGGCGGCGCCGAGGTCATCCTCGGCGGGGGCATCCGGCGGCTGAGGGCCGCGGTGCAGGGCGATCTCGAGGTCGGCGACCAGCCCGGTGTCGGTCATGCCGAGTCGCACGGTCAGCGCCTCGATGGGCCCGAGGAGCTGCTCGACGAGGCCCGAGCCGAGGGAGCCGGCCTTGCGGCGAGCCTTGTCGACGTTGACGTACAGGCCGCTGGCCCGCTCGTCGTTGAGGAGGGCGCGGGCCTGCTCGCCGTCCACCGCCTTGACGAGGGTCTTGCCGTCGCCGGTGAGCATCGAGCGCATCAGCTCGGGCGTGATGGTGGTGGTGGACAGGGTGACCACATCGCCCATCATATAGAGGGCGAAGGGCGGCGCGGTGGTGCTGTTGGGGTTGAACCGGTAGAGGGCGATCTCGCTGGTGAGCTGCTCCCGGCCGATCGCCCCGTTGAGCTCGCCGACGATGCGATCGACGACGGAGACGAACCGCGCCGGGTCCTTGAGCTGGACGTGGGCGACGACCGTGACCGCCCTGGCCCGATCGGAGAACCGGCGCTCGGACAGTCGGGCCAGATCGAGGCCGTAGACCGCGACGGCGGCGTTGCCGCTGGCGTTCTCGATCACGTCCTTCTCGATGTCGATCTGGGTGGTGGACTTGATGTTGGACAGGAGCTTGTCGAGGAAGCGCTTCTGGCTCGGCGGCAGCAGCGCCTGGTACTCGCGCCAGAACAGCGCCGCGTCCACCGAGGCGCGGGCCACGAGGTACGCCCGCTCGTTGACCATGAGGCGGAACTTCGGGGAGGGCTTCGGGGCCTGGTCGAGCCCCTTGACGCGCTCGAGGGTGGGCGCGTCGATCCCGAAGTGGAGCTGAGCGCGGGCGGCTTTGTCGTCGGCGGAGAAGCCGGCGCCGGTCCAGACGATGTGGTCGGCGAAGGCGCCGAGGACCTCGCGCTGGTAGTTCTTGAGGGTGTCGTCCTGGGTGCCGTAGAGGTTCAGGAGGGTCGGCGTGCGGAGGAAGGCCGAGGCCGGGGAGGCGTCGGCGACCTGGCGGCGGAAGGCGGCGAACTCGGGGACGTCGGGGGCGTTGAGGCTGCGGGTGGCCGAGGCGGCCAGGACCTGGCGGAGGATCTGGGCGCTGGAGGTGCCCGGCGCCTCCGGGGCCGGCGCGGCGCCGGCGTCGGGGCCGGCGGCCGGGGCGGCGGTGGCAAGCAGCGAGGGGCCGGTGACGATCACCATGCCGCCGTCGAGCCAGGCCCAGGAGAGCTCGGCGCCGTCCCGGCCGTGCACGGTGGTCACGGCGGGGAGCTGGCTGGTGTCGATGACGCGGCCCTCGGGGGTGCCGCGGTAGAAGGTCTCGAGGGAGCCGATGACGCCCTTCTCGAAGGCGTCCCGGTCGACGACGAAGGCGAGGACGACGGGCGCGTTGTGGTAGCTGGCGACGGCGAAGCCGTCGGCGGGCGACAGCCCGCGGGCGGTCCACGAGGCGGCGTCCAGCAGATCGACCCCAACGACGCGGGTGATCTCCTGCCGGTAGGCGTCGACGGGCAGGTTGCCCTGGAAGCGCTCGGCGAGCATGGCGAGGCCGGCCCGGACCTGGTCCATCTCGACGAAGAACAGGGCGGCGTCGACGTCGGCGGGCATGTGGCCGGCGTAGGCCTCGATGCGCTGGGAGGGCGTCATGGGGCCGGGCGCCGTGGTGGTCCCGCCGCACTGGCAGCCGTCGCAGCTGGGGGAGACGACGCCGAGCACGAGCAGCATCAGCAGCACGAGCAGGCGGCGGTCGTGGAGGAGACCGGGTTCGAGAGGTGTAGCGCGCACAAGCACTCCTGACCGACCGTGACCGAACGACGCATGGGTCGGGGACGGGAAGTTACTTGTGGGCCGGGACCGGCGTCAAGGAGTCCGATCGGGTGGGCTCGCCCAGCCCTCCCCCTGGCGGCGAGCGCGGCCCTCGGCTTCGAGCTTGAGGAGGTGTGCGGCGAGGCTGTGGGCGGCCAGGGGGTAGATGGCGGGGGGGATGTCGGGGTAGGCGGCCGGGACGAGGTCCATGACGACGCGGGGGGTGGCGGAGAGGGCGTCGGCGACGAGACGCTCCCGCATCAGGCGGTGGGCGATGAGGTCGGAGAGCTTCTGACGCACCGCGTCATCGCGCATCGCCTCGCCGTGGCTCGGCACCATGACGGCGGCGTCGAGGTCGCGCAGGCGCTCGAGCGAGGCGAGGTAGGCGATCATGTCGCCCTCGGGCGGCGCGACGATGATGGTGCCGACCCCGGCCACCATGTCGCCCGCCATCAGCGCGTGGCCGTCGAACAGGGCGATGTGGCCGGGCGCGTGTCCGGGGGTGTGGAGCACGTCGAGCTCCATGGCCGCCGCCACGATGCGGTCGCCGTCTGCGACTGGGACGACCTCGGCGGTGGGCGGCGCGATGATGCGGGCGAGCGTCTCGGGATGGGCGTACAGGCGCAGCGGGGGCCAGTCCTCGGCCACGCCGCGCTGGTAGATGGCGGCGAGCCCGGAGACGTGATCGGGGTGGTGATGGGTGAGCACGACCCCCTCGAAGCGCTCGCCGATGTGGACGCGGGCCTCGATGGCCGCCCACAGCCGGGCCTGCTCGGACGGGTCCGAGGCGCCGGGATCGACGACGACGAACGCCTCCCAACCGATGAAGACCGCGTTGGTGTGGGTGGCCGGCAGCAGCGTCTCGGTGCGCAGCGGCAGGCAGGTCCATCCGTCGGCGATGCGCTTCACGCCAGCCTCTCTGCGGCGAGCCGTTCGGCCCGGTTGGTGGGGACCATGGGCGGGGGGGAGAAGGTGTGGGGGGCGGGCTCGAGGCCACCGAACGCCCGCTTCCAGGCGCCGAACCCCGCCCCGTTCCGCCAGGCCTCGAGCGTGGCCAGCCCCGTGCGGCGGTCGCCCTGGGCGAGCACGTACTCGACCCACGCCCACCGCGCCGAGGTGCTCCGCAGGTCCACATGACGGCCCAGCCCCAGCCGCAGCCGCTTGAGCGTGCGCTCGACCTCCTTGATGCCGGCGAACGGCTGGCGATCGAGCGGCGTGTTGCGCTTGGCGACAAACGGCGCGATGCCCATGGCGACGGGCGTGATCTTCGCGAGCTCCAGGCTGAACCGGACGAGCTCGTCGAGGTCCTCGTCCGTCTCGTTGGGCACGCCGATCATCATGTAGACCTTGAGCTGGCCGATGCCCGAGTCGCGGACGAGCTCGGCGGCGCGGCGGAGGTGCCGCTCGCCGATATGCTTCATCATCATCGTGCGCAGGCGGTCGCTGGCGCCGTCGGAGGCCACGGTGACGGTGCGGTAGCCGCCGCGCTTGAGCAGCTCCATCAGCTCCGGCGTCAGGCGGTCGGCCCGGAGCGAGGACAGCCCGATCTCGCGGCCCGAGTCGACGATGGCCCGCACGATGTCGATCAGCGCGGGGTGGTCGGAGACGGCGGCGCCCACGAGGCCGACCTTGCGCGCCGCCTCGGGGACGGTGGCCATGATGGTGTCCACATCCGCCAGGCGCATCCCGCCGTTGGTAGAGCGCCGCATGACGCAGAAGGTGCACTTGCGCGAGCAGCCGCGCTCGCTCTCCACAAGGTGCATGTTGGACAGCTCGGTGTGCGGCGTCAGGATCTGGCTGTACGCCGGCAGCTTGTGCGCCGACGCCTTGGCCACCGGCCGCAGCGCATCGCCGTGCACCTCGGGCACGTAGAAGCCCTCGAGATCGGCCATGGCGGGCAGGCGCGACTTGACGTCGCCCTCGAGGACCGCGTCCAGCAGCACGTGGATGGCCTCCTCGGCCTCCCCCATGAGGATGACGTCGGCAAAGGGCGCCGCCGGGACCGGGTTCGAGAAGGTGAGCGGCCCCCCGATGACCACCAGCGGCGTGCGAGGCCCCCGGTCCTCGGCCAGGATCGGGATGCCGGACAGCTCCAGGCACTCGAAGACGCCGGTCAGCTCCAGCTCGTAGGCCAGCGAGAACGCCACCACGTCGAAGTCGGCCACCGGCCGACGCGACTCGTAGGTGAGCAGCGGGGAGCGGCTGCGGCGCCACGCCTCCACGTCGTCCGGCAAAAACGCCCGCTCACAGACCGTGTCCGGGCGGCCGTTCAGCTCGCGGTAGATGGTCTGAAACCCCAATGAGCTCATGCCGATGCGGTACGGCGACGGGTAGACGAGCGCCACGCGCAGCGGCGCGACCTTGAAGATCGTGCCCTGCTCGGCGGCGAGCCGCTCGTCGATGAGCGCGTGGATGGACTGGCGAGGAGACAAGGCGGCCGACCTGCGGATCAGAAGCCGTTCGAAAAATATAT
>Ga0100377_1000492_pt1 | contig 33781 bp, 28 predicted proteins | sample CryGeymeta201501_FD_83664 | JGI IMG/M metagenome (GOLD analysis project Ga0100377, IMG submission 83664) | Groundwater microbial communities from Crystal Geyser aquifers in Utah, USA - Crystal Geyser metaG 2015-01 | ecosystem: Environmental > Aquatic > Deep subsurface > Groundwater | place: USA...
TGATGGAATTTAAACCAAAATTAAAGAAAACCTGAATGAAAATTTCAAAAAAATCATTCATCAAACCCTAAAACATAAAAAATAAAACGTGAATTTAAGAGAGGAAACTTGATACCCCTAAAGTTGGTAAATTAAACAAGCTCGTGAATAAAGCGGGTTATAAAACTATTTCTTTTACCTTTGCTTCCATGTGCGGAATTACAGGATACATAACGAACCAAAAGTTGCCACTCGATGAAATGCTTTTTTCATTAAAACATCGTGGTCCCGATGCACAAGGAAAATACGAAACCAACTTCAATAACAAATACATTGGTTTAGGGCATACTCGTTTAAGTATCTTGGATTTATCCGAAAAAGGAAACCAACCTTTTGTTTCTGCCGACCAAAAAATTCATGTGGTTTTTAATGGCGAAATCTACAATTATTTAGAATTAAAAGAGCAATATTTAAAAGCAGAAACCTTTATTTCCAACACCGATACCGAAGTTATTTTAAAACTGTATCAGCAAAAGGGCATTTCGTTTATCAATTTGTTAAATGGCGATTTTGCCATAGCGATTTTAGATGAAAACCAAAACAAATTGTTTTTAATTAGAGATCGGGCAGGAGTAAAACCCTTGTATTTTTCTTATCAAAACGAGGCGTTAATTTTTGGGTCAGAAATCAAATCGATTTTAAAAGCAGGAGTAAAAGCCGAATTGGCTACCGAAAACCTCCAAAAATACTTTGTGTTTAAATATTCTCCCGCCAACGAAACCTTGTTTAAAAATATTAACCGACTGCAACCTGCTCATTTTGCAGAATACGATTTAAATAAGGCAACTTTTCAAATCAAAAAATATTGGCAATCCAATCAGCAAGAGAAATACAAGGGCATTAGTTACCAAGATGCCCAAACCGAAGTAAAACATTTGTTGCACGATGCTTCCGAAAAACGTTTGATTGCCGATGTTCCAGTAGGCACTTTTTTATCTGGCGGATTAGATTCTTCTATTATTGCCTCTTTTTTAAAAAATAAACCAGACATTACGCATTATTGTGCAAGCAAAGATGCTAAAGACTTGATTAAAGAAGGCACTACTTCCGATTTTAGGTATGCACAACAATTGGCTAACGAGTGGAAATTGAACATGATAGAAATCCCTATTGGGAGCGACAACACCACGTTAGAACAAATTAGAAACACCATCAAATTTGGTGATGATTTAATTGCCGATGGCTCGCAAATTCCGTCTTTTTTAATTACGCAACAAGCAGCCAAACATTCGAAAGTAATTTTGAGTGGAATGGGTGCCGATGAATTGTTTTTGGGTTATGCTGGTCACCAAATGACGTTGATTGACAGTTGGTTGTCCAATATGCCTTTTTCAAAATCAATAGCCAAGTCGTTTTATTCGCTCGACCAAGGCAATGGAAAATTTAAAGCGTTTAGAAGGTATTTGCACAAATTAGGCAAATATTACAATTATCCGAATTACAAATATGGCATTTATACCATTGTTGGCGATTTCGAGAATTCACTCTCTGTTTTTAAAGGTGATACAGCCAATACTATTCAATTTTTAAGTACTTATTTTCCTGAAGGCACTGACCCTTTCGACTGTTTTAAAACTTTTGAATATGATAATTTTTTACAAAAAAATGTTTCTTATTTGGATAGAATGACCATGGCAAATTCGGTAGAAGGTCGAGTTCCTTTTTTGGATTATCGGATTATTGAATTGGCACATACCATTCCCCGAAACTATAAATTAAGCAATACTGGAAAAACAAAAGTTCTGTTAAAAGATGCTTTTAAAAATGATTTGCCCGACTACGTAACCAACAGAAGAAAAGCAGGTTTTGGAATGCCGTTGAGAAGTATTTTTAGTTCGGAACAAAAAATAAACGAATTGCTCGATAGAGAATTGTTGAACAGTATTGATGGATTTGCAATGGAAGCTATCGAAAAAAATATTCAAAATCATTTATCTGGCAGAGAAGATAATTCTGCCTTGATTTATGCACTGATTTCTTTCCAGGAATGGTATAAAATGTACATCGTTTAAACTCGTCATTGCGAGGAACGAAGCAATCTCATCAATAAGATTGCTTCATTCGTTCCTCATTCGCAATGACGAAACGCCTACAACTAACTAATTTTTTTACCTTTGTAGCATTAGGAATTTTTGAATACACATGGAACAACTCACACAAAATTTAAAAGACGGACACATGCAATTGCTCGAAGTGCCATTTCCTGCTTTGGGAAAAGGGCAAATCATGGTGCGAAATTATTACTCAGTAATTAGCGCAGGAACAGAAGGAAAAACCGTAAAAGATGCTCGTTTGAGTTATATTGGTAAAGCAAAATCGCGACAAGAAGAAGTGAAAAAAGTGATTGCTGCTGCCAAAACACACGGTGTAATGAAAACGTATCAAATGGTAATGAATAAGCTGGAAACTCCAAATCCGTTGGGATACAGTTGTGCTGGTGAAGTTATTGAAGTGGCCGATGACATTAAACACCTTAAAGTGGGTGATTTTGTTGCTTGTGGAGGTGCAACAGCGAATCATTCTGAAATTATCGTTGTGTCAAAAAATTTGTGTGTTAAAGTAAATCATCCCGAAATTATAAAAAATGCAGCTTTTACCACCGTTGGAGCCATTGCCATGCAAGGAGTTCGACAAGCAGAATTGAGTTTAGGCGAAAGCTGTGTGGTAATTGGATTAGGATTAATTGGTCAATTAACTGTTCAATTATTAACTGCTGCAGGTGTTAAAGCCATTGGTTTGGATATTGATGATAAACAAGTTTCTTTAGCACTAAAAACAGGTGTAAAACATGCTTACAACAGTTCACTGGAAGGAATTGAAAATATTATCCGTCAGCTGACGGATGGTTTTGGTGCCGATGCGGTAATCATTACTGCTGGAACAACTTCGTTAGAACCCATAAATTTTGCTGGAGCCATTGCTCGTAAAAAAGCAAAAGTGGTTATTGTTGGTGCTGTTCCAACTGGTTTTGATAGAAAAAATTTCTACATCAAAGAATTGGATTTAAGAATGTCGTCTTCCTACGGCCCTGGTCGTTACGATAATGATTACGAACAAAAAGGCAACGACTACCCAATTGGTTATGTGCGTTGGACGGAAAACAGAAACATGCAGGCTTTTATCGAATTGGTAGAAGCAGGAAAAATAAATTTGGAAGGCTTAATTTCTCATCAATTTACCTTTGAAAATGCCAAAGATGCTTACCAACTTATTGTGGATAGAACAGAGCATTTTTGTGGAATTGTATTAGAATACGATACAACAAAAGCATTAAAAAGAAACATTCAAATCAACGATAAAAAATACAATCCATCAGAACTAAACATTGGTTTTATTGGAGCTGGTTCGTTTGCTCAAAACTTTTTGTTACCCAATTTATCGGGACAAAAATTAGTTAATGTAGCCACAGCAAGAGCCACCACGGCACGAAATATTGCCAACAAATATGGTTTCGACAATTGCACAGGCGATGCAGATGAAATTATTAAAAACGAAGCAATCAATACTGTTTTTATTGCTACGCCACACAACTTGCATGCACAATATGTTGTTAAAGCTTTGCAAGCCAATAAAAATGTGTTTGTAGAAAAACCATTGTGTTTAACCAAAGAAGAGTTAGAAGAAATAAAAGAAGCTGAAAGTAAAAGCACGGCTCAGCTTATGGTGGGTTTTAACAGAAGGTTTGCTCCTCAAATTATTGCCTTAAAAAAGGAAATGAACAACAATTTGCCAAAAGCCATTAATTACAGAATAAATGCTGGTAAATTACCCGCCAGTCATTGGACACAAGACCCTGAAATTGGTGGAGGAAGAATTATTGGCGAGGCGTGTCATTTTATTGATTTGTGTTCGTTTATTGCAGGTTCGCCAATTTCTAAAGTCGAAGCCAATGGGTTGAAAGATGCGAACAATCTTATCGATACGGTGAGTATTAGTTTAGGGTTTGAAAATGGTAGCGTAGCAAGTATTTCTTATTTTTCGAACGGAAGCAAACAATTGAATAAAGAACAATTAGAAGTTTTTTGTGGTGAACAAACCATTGTAATTGATGATTTTAAGTCGATGGATGTTTTTGTAAAATCTAAAAAGAGCACTAAAAACTCATCACAAGATAAAGGACATGCAACAGAGGTAAGCCTATTTTTAGAAGCAGTAAAATCAGGTAAATCATTACCGATTTCTTTTGAAGAGTGTTACCACTCAACCAAAGCAACTTTTGAGGTGTTGGATAAAATTAAAGGGCAATAAGTGGACTAGCTGTCACCTTATGAGAGCAACTTCAAATATTGAATATTCAGACAAACCAGAGTCCCCCACTACCAAAAAAATACTTTATAATTAATCGTATGTTGATAGTTGTCCGTTGTATAGTAATCTACAATGAAAGACTTTTACAAAATGGACATTAAGCAAAAATTCGGAAAAAACCTCAAACGACTACGGTTAGAAAGAGGAATTTCTCAGGAATCACTTGCATTAACAGCAGATTTAGACAGAACATACATTCCAAGCATTGAGAAAGGTTTGAGAAATGTTTCAATTACTGTTCTTGAAAAATTAGCTATTGCACTTAATGCCGACATTTCTGAATTCTTCAAAGATTAACAATGGAAGGACTAAAAGATTACATCAAAGCAAAATTTGGCATTGACGAGAAACGATTTTTAGAGGTTTTACAAAAAAGCCAAGGAGCTGAAGGTTATATTTTAGGCAATCTTGGTGAAGAATTGTTTAAAGTGTATGCTGATTCTATTGGATATGAAGCATTGAGAATAAAGGAAAAACCCGAAGGTGGAAATAACGCCAAAAGTGAAGATGCAAGAGGTGACTTTTATATAAGAAAAAAGGGTTCGAAAAAAGACGAGTGGTTTGTAGTTGAATGTAAAGGAGTAAAATCAAATTCAGAAAAAAGAAGCGGACTTACAAAGCCATCTTCATGCTTAACAATGCTTACAAAACATTCAATCGAAAGAGTAAAACACGTTGAAAGCATTTATAAATCAGGTAAATCCGCATACGAAAAAGCAAAAGAAGAATGGGAAAAGAAAAATAATGGAACTTTTCCAAAATTTAGGTGGAGCAAATCAAATCCAGGTTCAGGTGTTCCTGATTTAATAGGGCTTTGGAAAACCAAGGACGAAATTAAAAAATGGTTGAACACTTTCAATGCAAAAGATTTTAATGAAAATGCATATTGGGATTTAAAAGCACCTATTAGACTTTTACAAACACATATGCCCTCAACAAGAATTGACCCAATAACAAAAATAAAAAGTACAGGACCTTTGGTTTCTGAATTCAATATTTTGTGCGTTGATTTATTCCTTAAAACAGGAAAGCACGAGTTTGTTTTTGTGAATAGTACTGAATTAAATCATCAAGGAAAATCACCAAATCATCTACAACAAAATTATACTATTGATATTTTGACTGCAAAAGATGGTTTTAAAAGACATAAATTACTAAAGCCTTGGTATGACAACCTTGCTTTATGTATTAAAGAAACTAAACCAAAATATAGAAAATTAAATAAAAGTCAATTAGATGGACGATAATTTGTATTTTACACAAATGTGTGCTATTTTTACCACAAATGTGTAAATTATGAATTCATTATTTGACCTACAATTATCAAAAGAAGATAACCTTCTCAAAAAATTTGAAGAAATCCACGATTACATTTATGCAAACGATGGATTATCGCCTCAACAAACATTAGAGGAATTTGTTAAAATTCTCTTTATTAAAATTTTTGATGAAAATGAAAAGCTAAATCAGTTTGTCATCTCTACAGAAGAGTGGGCTGAATTGAAAACAGGAAAAACAATTCATTCGATATCAGAACGAATTGCATCTATTTTTGAACAAACTAAACAATCCTATCAGGACATTTTTGATAATGACGATCGTATCAGAATAAGTCCAATCGCATTAGGGTTTACTATAAATAAACTTCAAGGCATTTCACTTCTTACCTCATCACAAGATGCTAAAGGGTTAGCATTTCAAAAATTTCTATCCCATCACGAAAAAGATGGGCGAGGACAGTTTTTTACACCCGAACCTGTTATTGATTTTTGTGTTGCAATGATGCAACCAAAATCAAGTGAAAAAATTATTGATCCAGCTTGCGGAAGTGGTGGCTTTTTAATGTCAGCTTTAAAATATTTACAAAATAATTATTCAGACCTTGATACTAAAGAAGTAGTTTCTAAAAACCTTTTCGGTTCAGATATTAATAAAAGTATTGCACGTATTGCTAAAATGAAATTATTATTAGAAGCTAATGGAAAAACAAATGTACTTTGTACAAACTCATTAGAAGATTTAGACAGTTTAAAATTAACATTGTCTCATACAGAAGGATTTGATTTAGTTTTAGCAAACCCACCATTTGGTGCAAAAATCACAAATACTTCAACTCTTTCAAAATTTGACTTGGGCTATAAATGGACAAATCATAACAATGAATATATTAAAACAAAATCTGTTTATCCAAATCAAAATTCAGAAATTTTATTTATCGAGCGTTGCTTACAACTTTTAAAAGAAGGAGGGAGAATGGCAATCGTTTTACCAAACGGAAATTTTGAAAACCCATCGTTAGAATATTTACGTTATTACATAAAGCTAAAAGCTAAAATTTTAGCTATCGTAAATCTTCCACAAGAAACATTTATTCCTTTTGGCACAGGAGTAAAAACATCACTTTTATTTTTGGAAAAAGACACCCCAAACATTGTTAGACAGTATCCAATTTTCCTTGGAAGAGTAACAAAATTAGGTTATCAAGGTAATAAGAATGGCACACCCACTTATCAAAAAGATAAATTTGGGCAAATTATAAAAGACAATTTAGGGCAACCAATTTTAGACGAGGATTTTAGCATTATTGTAGATGCCTACAAAGAGTTTCAAAAAGGTGTAAAAGTAGAAAAAGATAATTCTTTTTCAATCAACTATAATGAGTTAAACGGAAGATTTGACTATGATTTTTATTCACCGGAAAACAGAAAAATGTTCACCAAATTAGACACAGGAAAAAGTGTTCGTTTGGGTGATATTTGCGACATAATAAAAGTAAAAAGTAGAAAATTAAAAGACCAAAACCAAGGTGTTGAGTATGTTGAACTTTCTGACATAAATACACATTCTTACGAAATAATAAATTCAACTAGATACCAAGTTCACGAACTACCAAGTAGAGCAAGTTATGAAATTGAAGAAGGTGACATAATAACCGCAATAGCAGGTAATTCAGTCGGTACTAGAAAACACGCCACAGCACTAGTAACTAAAGATTTTGAGGGTAGTATTTGCACAAATGGTTTTAGAGTTTTAAGAAACTTTAAAATTGATAGTTATTACTTGCTATACTTTTTAAAATCAGAAATATTTTTGAAACAAATGTTTATGTATAGAACAGGTGCAGCAATACCAAATGTTTCAGACACAGATTTGGCAAATACCTTAATTAATTTACCTGACGACAACACAATTGCGGACATTAGTTCAAAAATGAAAAAGGCATTTGAACTTCGACAAGAATCAAGAGACCAAATAGAAAGTATTAACCTTGAACTTGTATGACAAAAAGTGAAAACAGTTAACGGCATCTTTTACTGCTATCCGAAAATTTTAAAGGTAATTATTAAAAATCATACAAATTAGGAGTGTCATTCCTAATTTGTATGATTTTTTTAGTACATTTGTCCTCATGATAACCCGATTAATATCCGATAAGTTGCTTGAAATGGCAACTAAGTTCCCTGTAATAGCAATTACAGGACCTCGGCAATCTGGAAAAACAACACTCTGTAAAAATTTATTTAAGGAATATCGATATGTAAGTTTAGAAAATCCTGATTTAAAACATTTTGCTTTATCAGATCCTAAAGGATTTTTAGATGAATACAACGACAAGGTAATTATTGATGAAGCTCAAAATGCACCAGAACTCTTTTCATACATACAAGGAATTGTAGATGAAAGTGGCAAAACTGGTCAATATATTTTAACTGGTTCGCAGAATTTTTTATTACTCGAAAAAATTACCCAATCTTTAGCAGGTAGAATTTATATTTATCATCTTCTTCCTTTTAGTGTGTTCGAACTAAAGGAAAAATATGACCAAGATTTATTATCCAATTTGTTCTATGGTGGATATCCTAGAATTTATGACAAAAACATTCATCCAGTCGATTTTTTTCCATCTTACGTTCAAACTTATGTAGAGAGAGATGTTAGAAGTATGTTAAACATAAAAGACTTGAGTTTATTTTCAGCTTTTTTAAAATTATGTGCTGGCAGAATAGGTCAGTTGTTTAACTCCTCTGCTATTGCAAATGAACTTGGGGTAGATTATAAAACGATAAGGAGTTGGCTCTCTTTATTAGAAGCAAGTTTTGTGGTTTATACTTTACAACCTTGGCATACAAATTTTAACAAAAGAGTAGTGAAATCTCCAAAAATATATTTTTATGACACAGGATTAGCCTGTTACTTATTGGGCTTAAAAAACAAAGAAGAAATAAACATACATTTTGCCAAAGGAGCTATTTTTGAGAATTTTGTAGTCGCTGAGTACATTAAAAATACCTGGAATAAAGGCGAAATATTATCCTCTTATTTTTGGAGAGATAATGCAGGACACGAAGTTGATTTATTAATAGAGCATGGTCAAAATTTGAAAATTGTTGAGATTAAATCATCAAAAACAATAAAACAAGATTTTACTAAAGGATTGGTTTATTTTGAAAAATTGGCAGCCAACTATTCTGTTGAAAAATATGTGGTGTATGGAGGTGACGAATCAAGAACACAATTTAATACTCAACTATTTTCTTGGGATAAACTAAATTCTCTATGACGTTGAAACTATCCCATAATAATTTAAAGCACTACATCGAATCCGAAAATTTTAAAAGATACGACCCTTATGATACTTTGAACTCACTATTTCATCACAATAAATTACTTTATAATTGAATAATTATAAATAATTACAAAAAGTTTCAATTATAATTGAATAATATTGTTAAATTTGCCTTAATATAAATTATAATTGAACAGTAATGAATTATATCAATAGACCTTTATATATTGATCGAATAAAACCTTTTATCGGTAAATCGTTAATAAAAGTATTAACAGGGCAAAGGCGTGTGGGTAAAAGTTATTTATTGATGCAACTCAAAGATATTATAAAGGAACAAGATCCATCTATTCAGCTAATATACATCAATAAAGAACAACATGAGTTTTCAGCCATTACGGATGCGGTTAGTTTATTTGACTATCTCAAAGAAAAAGTAAACGAAAAAGAAAAGGTAGCTCTTTTTATAGATGAAATACAAGATATTGACTCTTTTGAAATTACATTAAGAGACTTAGCAACAAGACCTAATTATGATATTTATTGTACTGGTAGTAATGCTAATCTATTATCAAGCGAATTGGCAACTTATTTAGGTGGAAGATATATTGAAATAAGGGTGTTTGGACTTAGTTATGCTGAGTTTTTGTCGTTTCATAATTTAAAAGATACTACTACATCTTTTTATGATTACATAAAATTTGGAGGACTTCCATATCTTATCAATTTGAATTATGACATACAGGTTGTTTACGAATATTTAACAAGTATATACAGTACTATTTTACTAAAAGATGTAGTTGGTAGATTTAACATCAGAAATGTAAAATTTTTAGAAAATTTGATTTTTTTTCTTGCAAATCATATAGGGAGTATCGTTTCGGCTAAAAAAATAAGCGATTTCTTAAAGTCACAAAAAATAAATATTTCAACACAAGTGGTAATAGATTATTTGGGTTATCTTGAATCTTCATTTTTGATTAATAAAGTGAAACGAACAGGTATTGAAGGTAAAAAAGTATTTGAAATAGGAGAAAAATATTTTTTTGAAGATATCGGAATCCGTAATGCTATTGTAGGATATAATGCAAGTGATATACATAAAATACTTGAAAATATTGTTTATCTGCATTTACGAATGACTGGTTACTCTGTAACTGTTGGGGTAGAAGGCAATAAGGAAATTGATTTTATTGCACAAAAATCGGGACAAAAACTTTATGTACAGGTTGCATATCTATTAACAAATGAGAACACCCTAAATAGAGAATTTGGAAATTTACTTGACATACAAGATAACTTTCCAAAATATGTAATTACCATGGATGAAATGACAGAGTTAACAAGTTATAAAGGAGTTATTCGAATGCACATTAAGGATTTTTGTTTAAACCTATTGAATAATCAATTGTAATAATTTGTACGAAAATTAATTTATAAAAGATTAATTAAGAGTATGACTAGTCCCCTTAAAAGAACAAAAAAAAGAATATCAAAAGTGAAAATTAACGAAGCACAAAAACAACTTCAAACCTACATCGAATCCGAAAACTTTAAAGGATACGACCCTTACGATACCTTAAACTCTCCAATTCCATTTCATTGGTTGGGAAAATGGGGACCAGTTTTAGCCATTCAATTTCAAAAAAGAAACCCGTTTAACATTAGAAAGTTATTGGGAATAAAAAAAGCTTACAACCCAAAAGCCATGGGATTATTTTTACAGGCGTATTCATTAATGTATCAGCAAAACAACAATGAAGAAACACTTCAAAAAATGGAATTTTTCTTTAATTGGTTGTTGGAAAATCGAACCAAAGGTTACGATGAATTTTGCTGGGGATACAATTTCGATTGGGCTAGTCCTGTGAAATTTTTAGAAAAAAACTCGCCAACCATTGTAGTAAGTGGTTTTATTGCCAAAGGAATTTTCGAATATTATCAAGCAACTCAAAATCCTAAAGCTGTTGAAGTATTAAAGAGTATTGGAGAATTTGTCCAAAACAAATTGGCTTGGACTAAAACCGAAAAAGGATTTTGTGTGAGTTATAGCACTGAAGCAACAGATTGTTGCTACAACGCCAACATGTTAGGAGCCGAGTTATTTGCACGTTTATTTTACCTTACGAAAGAGGAAAAGTATAAGGAATTGGCTCAAAAAATGACTGATTTTACCATTGCACACCAACAAACCGATGGACATTGGAATTACAGTATTGATGCCAAAACTGGAAAAGAACGAACTCAAATTGATTTTCATCAAGGGTATGTGTTAGATTCTATTCATTATGTGAATAAGTATTGTGGTGAAAATGAAGCGTACAAAAAGGCTTTAAAATTAGGTGTTGAATATTATTTCACCAAACAGTTTCATCCAAACGGACAATCCATTTTTAGAGTTCCAACCGAATATCCAGTAGAAATTCACAACCAATCGCAAGGCATCATTACTTTTACAAGGTTGTCTTATTTATCTGCTGAATATGCCAATTTTGCCACAACTATTGCAGCATGGACAATACAAAACATGCAAAATAAAAAAGGCTATTTTTATTACAAAAAATATCCATTTTATACGATAAAAACACCATTTATGCGTTGGAGTCAAGCATGGATGTTGTTGGCGTTAACCGAATTAAACAAGGCTAAAAATGGCTAAAGATTTTACATTAGAAAAATACGAGCAATTTTTAAAAGCTGCTTTAACCAACAATTATCAATTGGTTTCGTATCAAGATTATTTGAAAAATAATTATCCAAAGGCAATGATATTGAGGCACGATGTGGATAAAAAACCACAAAATTCGCTCAAAACAGCTCAATTGCAACATCAATTAGGGGTAAAAGGAACATATTATTTTAGAGCAGTTCCCGAAAGTTTTGATGAAACCATTATTGCTCAAATTGCCAAATTAGGACACGAAATAGGTTACCATTACGAAGATTTATCTATCTGTAAAGGTGATGAAGTAAAAGCCATCAAACATTTCGAAAAATGGTTAACCAAATTGCGTAAATTTTATCCTGTAAAAACGGTTTGTATGCACGGAAGCCCTACTTCAAAATGGGACAATAGAAAGTTGTGGGATAACCATAATTATCAGGATTTTGGCATTGAAGCAGAACCTTATTTTGATATAGATTTTAACAAGGTGTTTTACATTACCGACACGGGTAGAAAATGGGACGGAAAGAAAGTAAGTGTTCGAGATAAAGTAACATCTAATTTTAATTTGTCGTTTCACTCCACCAATGAGTTGATTGCTGCATTTGAAAATAGGCAACTGCCCAATCAAATTTTACAAAACATTCATCCACAACGCTGGACAGACAATCGTGCAGCATGGACACAAGAATTAGTTACTCAAAACATTAAAAACACCATAAAAAAAGCCATTTTTGTAAAAAAATAATTTTTTCAATTTTTCCCTAGTAAGTTAATAACCTAGTTTTTATGCATTTCTTTAAAGCCATTTTGATTTTGTCTATGTTTGTTGTTAAAACGAGCTATTCTCAAGTTAAAATAGAAAATAAATTGTTGGTGGGTCGATTAGAATTGTCTCAAAATCAATACGAAAGTGCGATTCAAAAATTCAATTATGTTATTGAAAATTACCCTCCAAATTACGAACCTTATTATTACAGAGGTATTGCTAAACTTGAATTAGGTGATTATATGGGTGCAGAAAGTGATTTTTCGGAAGCGATTAAACTTCGCCCATTAAAAGTTGATTTATATATTATTAGAGGATCTGTTCGTGATAGACTTAAAAATTTTGATGGAGCTTTTGAGGATTATTACAGAGCCATTCAACTACAGCCATCGAACCCTGAAATTTATCTCAATAGAGCAATTACCTATAATTTTTTAGAGCAACATGTGTTGGCAATTAATGATTGTGAAAAAGCCATCAGTTATGGTTCAAAAAAGGAATTGGTTTATACCATTAGAGGGATGTCTAAACTAGGTCTAGAACAATATCAAGAAGCTATTTTAAATTTCAACCTTATTCTTGAAAATAATCGATTAAGCACGTCATCTTATGTGCGAAGAGCTACGGCTAATTATTACCTCGAGAATTATGAAATTGCCTTTTCAGATATTCAAACTGCATTAAGAATAGATGATAAAAATCTGCATGCTTATTTTCAACGAGCAATGATTTATAATAAACTTGAAAAAAACAATGAAGCATTAGCAGATTTGAGTAAAGTAATTGAACTTTCGCCAGATGCAACTTCGGCATATTATAACCGAGCGTTGATATATACAGAAAAAAAAGATTTTAAAAATGCCTTAATTGATTATGGAAAAGTAATTTCACTCAGTTCATCTAATATTTTAGCGTTTTATAACCGAGCTATTATTTATCAAAATCTAAAGAAATATACTGCTGCTTTACAAGATATTGAAAAAGCCATTTCAATTTACCCTGATTTTGTTGATGCTTACAAGTTGCGTTCATCTATTTATCAAGCCTTAGGAAATTTTCAACAAGCTCAAGAAGATAAAGAAACAGCTTTACTAATTAATTCAACCAAAGCCATTTATTCTGATAGTTTAAAAGGCATGAAGAACAATTGTTATCTAAAGTAACTTCTTTTGGAGGAGGAACAAATGCCAATGCAATTAAATATGCTGATAATAATATTTCGCTTTCTCCGGCTTACCACATTAGTTTGTTGGCGACTAATAAAAACAAGCAGATAATTGATGTTTGGCACAAACAAAGCAAAACCTTTACCCCATATTTTGTATTAAAAATGGATGAAAAAGAAAGTGTAGATGAAGAACAACACGATAAAAAATTAGAAATTATTAATGAAAAAATAAAAAATAACACTTCGAATGCTGAGCTATACTTGCAACGAGGGGTTATTTATGTTTCGCTCAACATGCATGAAAAAGCATTATTGGATTTCAACACATCTATTTCACTTAACAAAACAGATTATATGGCTTATTTTGCTCGTGCTAATATGTTTCACTTATTATTAAACGAAGATGAAAATATGTCAACCAAAATAGATTTGATAATTAAAGATTATGAAAAGTGCATGGAATTGAATCCTAAATTTACGTACGCCTATTTTAATAAAGGGATGTTGGAGTTTCAACAATCTAAATACATAGAAGCAATTGAGGATTTTAGTAGTGCCATCTATGCAGATGCTACATTTGCTGAAGCCTTTTTAAATAGAGGACTGATTTTACTGATATTAAACAACAACGAACAAGCTTGTAAGGATTTAAGTAGTGCAGGAGAATTAGGAATTCCTTCGGTTTATCAGTTAATTAACAGGTATTGCAATTAGAGTTTAATTTACTTTTCTACTTTTGCTTCCCAATATTAATAGCCTCTTTTTGCTTTCCTTTTAAAGGAACAACTTCTTCACGATAAAGAATATCAATGGCATCTGTTAAATCTTTTTTCATTTCGGAATAAACTGTTCCATCAAAATAACCTCTAACATGTCCTTTTTTATCAACTAGAATTAACAATTGTGAATGAAGAAATCCTCCTTCAGCAATAGAATCTTTAGCAACATTAACAAAAAAACCGCTGAATGCAATGTCGTAAATGGCATCTTTATCTCCTGTAACAAAATCCCAATTGGTAGTGCTTGCATGAACTTTTTTAGCATATTCTTTTAGAATGGGAACAGAATCTTGCTCTGGATTTACGGTAATGGATAAAAAGCGTAAATCTTTTCTATCTTCAAATTTATTTTGAATATAAACCATGTTTGTTGCCATTTTAGGACAAATGGTTGGGCAAGTAACAAAAAAGAAATCAGCTACATACACCTTCCCTAATAAATCATCACGAGTTACTTTTTTTCCATCTTGATTGGTAAATTCAAAATAAGGAATGGTGTGATATGTGGTATCATACTTCCCATCTTCATTTAATACTGCGGTTTTGTTTCCATAATACTGTAGCTTCGTGTAATTATGTTTTCCTGTGTATAAAAAAAGATAAAACAAAGAGGGCAAAAGCAAAATAGCTAATAAAATGGTTATTTTTTTAAGTTTGGAAGATGTCATTTTTTAATTTTTTTAAATATTGAATAATTTTTGATTTACGATTTTTGATTTACGATTCAAAACATTTGACATAAACCTCTAAGCTAATTCTTGTTATTACTCAGCCGTTTATTTTTCTTCTCTTTGCCACAGATTACATAGATTTACACAGATTAATAACCGCTGAAAGTGGTTGTTTTTGTGAAGATTTAAGATAATCTGTGAAACCAATCTGTGTCATCTGTGGCACATTATAGGTGGCTGATTATTAAATACTACCCTTTTAGATACGCTTTTAATCCGTGTAAACCACCTTCTCTTCCAAAACCACTTTCTTTATAACCACCAAAAGGAGAAGCGGGGTCAAACTTATTAAAAGTATTACCCCAAATAACTCCTGCTTTTAATTGCGAAGTAAGGTTAAAAAGTTTAGATCCTTTATCTGTCCAAACACCGGCAGACAACCCATAAGGAGTGTTGTTCGCTTTTTCTATCACTTCTGAAACAGTTCTAAATGTTTGAATGGCTAATACAGGTCCAAAAATTTCTTCTTGCACAATGCGGTTCGATTGTGAAACGCCTGTAAATAAAGTAGGTTTACACCAATATCCATTTTTAGGAACACTACACGAAGGTTGATACATTTCTGCTCCTTCGGCTTTACCAATTTTTAGGTATTTGTTTATGGTATCCAATTGTTCTTTTGAGTTAATTGCTCCTATATCCGTGTTTTTGTCTAAGGGATTTCCAATAACAAGTGCCTCCATACGGTCTTTTAGTTTTCTAAGCACTAAATCATACACCGACTCTTGCACAAACAAACGTGACCCCGCACAACATACATGTCCTTGATTAAAATAAATTCCATTGATAATTCCTTCTACAGCTTGGTCGAGGGCTGCATCTTCAAAAATAATGTTAGCAGCTTTTCCTCCTAATTCTAAGGTTGCTTTTTTGTGCGTTCCTGCGATGGCATTTTGTATGATTTTTCCAACACCTGTTGAGCCAGTAAAAGCAATTTTATCTACATCAGGATGATTCACGATAGCTGCTCCTGTTACTCCTGCTCCTGTAACGATATTTACCACACCCTCAGGCAAACCAGCATCTTGAATCAATTCAGCTAATTTTAATGCCGTTAATGAAGTGGTTTCGGCTGGTTTCAACACCACAGTATTTCCTGTTGCTAATGCGGGTGCTATTTTCCAAGCAGCCATCAACAACGGAAAGTTCCAAGGTACAATTTGACCTGCAACGCCTAACGATTGCATTTTCTTATTAGGAAAAGCATAATCCAATTTATCAGCCCAACCCGCATAATAAAAAAAGTGTGCTGCGGCTAAAGGCACATCAATATCTCTTGATTCTCTGATAGGTTTTCCTCCATCTAATGTTTCAATTACAGCAAATTCCCTGGCGCGTTCTTGAATGAGTCGGGCAATACGGTAAATATATTTAGCTCGTTCTTTGGCCGGCATCTTACTCCACACTTCGTTGTAGGCTTTTCTGGCAGCTTTCACCGCTTTATCCACATCTTTGTCATTGGCTTCAGCAATCAATGCAATTTTTTGCTCATTGGCAGGGTTTATCGTGTCAAAGTACTTTCCTGAAGTAGGTTTAACCCATTTTCCACCAATAAACAATTCGTATTGTTTTTTTATCGAAACGTGGTCGGTACTTTCTAATGAAGGAGCAAAATCCCATCCTGAATTTATTTTAAGTTTTGTCATTTTTATCTATATTATTAACCGCAAAGACGCAAAGATGCAAAGTTTTTAATTTCCATATTTCTTTAGCTACGAATACACGAATTTCCACATTGTTATATTGCTATATTGTTCCATTATTAAATTCTTTAATCCTTAGAAAAATAATCTTTTGATTGATAAATTCCTGTTTCTTGTTTCACAATTTGCATCAACACATCATTGGCAAGACTACTTGCTCCAAAACGAAACCATTTTTTATCTAACCAATCGGCTCCTAAGGTTTCTTTTACTAACAACAAATATTGCAATGCCAATTTTGCATTAGAAATCCCTCCCGCAGGCTTCATTCCTACTTGTATGCCTGTTTTGTAATAATGGTCTTTTATCGCTTCCAACATTACCAATGTAACAGGCAATGTAGCTGCAGGACTAATTTTTCCTGTAGAAGTTTTTATAAAATCTGCTCCCGCCAGCATAGCAATATCACTTGCTTTTCTGACTTTATCAAACGAGCCTAATTCACCTGTTTCTAAAATCACTTTTAACCTTGATTTTCCACACGCTTCTTTAATGGCAGCAATTTCATCAAACACAAAATGGTATTCTCCTTCATGAAATTTTCCTCTACTAATTACCATATCTACCTCTTCAGCTCCATTATCTACGGCAATTTTAACATCTAACAATTTTATTTCTAAACTAGATTGTCCGCTCGGAAAAGCAGTAGCCACAGAAGCAACATTAATTCCTGAGCCTTTTAAAGCAGTTTTTGCCGTTTTCACAAAATTGGGGTAAACACAAACCGCAGCTACCGTAGGCAAATTAGGTTGGGCATCATGCAAATGCATCGCTTTATTGCATAGTTGTATTACTTTTTTGTTAGTATCCGCTCCTTCTAAGGTAGTTAAGTCTATCATGCTCAATGCCATTTTAAGTCCGTGCATTTTTGCATCTTTTTTCAGACTACGAGCGGTTATTCTATCTATTCTGTCTAATATTCCAACCTGATCAACCGAAGGTGATTTGCTAAAATCTAACATTATTTTGGATTTATTCATGGTACTTTTATTAGACATCAAAAATAAGAAAACCTTTCAAGTTTTTTTTGTGTTTTATAAAAAGGTATTTTTGTGGAAGAATGAAAAGACAAGAAAACATATTTCCCATTTTTGATAAAATTGCTGGAAGAGCAGAAAAAGAGCAGTTTTTAAATCAAAAATCTAAAGTGATTTGGATGACAGGCCTTTCTGGTTCAGGAAAAACTACCATAGCCATTGCCTTAGAAAAAGAATTGCTCCAAAGAGGATTTTTTACTCAAGTATTGGATGGAGATAATATTCGAGTAGGAATTAATAACAATTTAGGGTTTTCGGAAGAAGACCGAACAGAAAATATTAGACGAATTGCAGAGGTTTCTAAATTGTTTTTAAATTGTGGAGTTATCACTATCAACTGTTTTGTGAGTCCTACCAAAACCATTCGTGAAAATGCCAAAAAAATTATTGGAGCACTTGATTTTATAGAAGTTTTTATAGATACGCCCATCGAAATTTGCGAACAACGCGATGTGAAAGGTTTATACAAAAAAGCACGAGCTGGAGAAATTAAAGATTTCACGGGTATTAATGCTCCTTTTGAGGCTCCAACCAATGCCAAGGTTGTTATTAAAACAAAAAACAAAACCGTAACACAAAGTGTGGATGATTTACTTCTAGTTGTTTTACCTTTAATAACCTATTGAAAATGGCAAAATTTAGTTTAATTTTTATACTTTTTTTTGTGCTTGTTTTTTCGGCTCAAGCTAATGTTTATTTGATAAACGATACATTGTTGATTGAAAATTCTACACTTTCCATCGCTCAAGAAAATGAAATTTTTTTTGTTGATGAAACCCAAAAGGAAGTAAAGTTTAAACGAGGAAAAGCAATCGTACTAACTATTTTAACGGGTTTTTTAGGAGGTCATCGCATTTATTTAGGTACGCACCAACGAACACCTATTATTTATTCGGTAACTTTTGGAGGTTTTGGAATTTTACCCTTGATTGATTTAGTACATCTTATTTTCATTAAAGATATTTCGATTTATGAAAATAACACACAAATAATGATGTGGAGGAAGGAATGAGTATAAAAGTACTTAGAAGTGCCTTGAATACTTAAAGTTTGTGAAGAGTAAGTTACTAATTCCTAAATACTAACTACTAATACCTATTTTGAACTGGCAACCTACCATAAACGGTTTTAAATCGTACCTTCAACTTGAAAAGTCGTTGGCAAAAAATTCTGTGGAAGCTTATTTGAGTGATGTGGAGCGGTTTGTGTCTTTTTTAGAATGCCATCAATTGAATGTTTCCCCCGAAAAAGTAACGCAACAGCAAATTGAACAATTTTTAGAATGGATAAGTGTGTTGGGAATGAGTGCCAGAAGTCAATCTCGTATTTTATCAGGATTAAAAGCGTTTTATAATTATTTGCTCATGGAAGACCTAATTACGATTACACCTACCGATTTAGTAGATACTCCAAAAATTGGGCGAAAACTTCCTGAAGTTCTCAATATTGAAGAAATAAACAACATTGTTGCAGCCATTGATTTAAGCACTCCTGAAGGATTAAGAAACAAAGCCATTATAGAAACGCTTTACAGTTGTGGCTTACGAGTTTCGGAGTTAATTAATTTACAATTATCACATTTATTGTTTGATGAAGGCTTTATCCGAATTATTGGAAAAGGCGACAAAGAACGTATTGCTCCTATTGGTAGTGTGGCAATTAAACACATCCATATTTATCTCAAACACGTTAGAAACCATTTTCCAACCATAGCCAAAGGAAGTGAAGATATCTTGTTTCTGAATCGTAGGGGTAAAAAACTCACACGGGTAATGATTTTCACCATCATCAAAAACTTAGTAGCCAAAGCAGGAATCAAAAAAAATGTAAGTCCGCATACTTTCAGGCATTCTTTTGCCACGCACTTGGTGGAAGGAGGAGCAGATTTGCGTGCCGTACAAGAAATGCTGGGACACGAATCCATTACCACTACAGAAATTTATACCCATTTAGATCGGTCTTATCTCAAACAAGCCATTATGGATTTTCATCCGAGAGGGAATTTAAGTGAAGATTGAAAACTTTTATAAAAAACAAACATTTAAGGCAGAGTATCTAGACTTTTTAGAAAAGTTTAAAGTACCTTATGATGAGCGATATATTTTTGAGGATTTAATATAATATATGCCGAGCCTACGGCTCTATGTAAAAAAAAAGAAGACCCATAGGGTCGGTCAATTTTGTAATAACTGACTTTAGTCAGTTAAAAAAAAACCTCAGATTTCTCTGAGGTTTCTAGTAGCGGGGGCCCGACTCGAACGGACGACCTCCGGGTTATGAGCCCGACGAGCTACCAACTGCTCTACCCCGCAATATATCTTAAAAAATGTTTTTTCTTCTTTCGGACTGCAAACTTACGATTTTTGTATAGATTCCTACTAACTTTCTGTTAAAACTTTTCTTGAAACTTTTTTTTAGTTCTAAATTTGTTTTTAAGCAATTTAAAATCAATACATCTCTAAGCAATTATGATTAAATTAACGATTAACAATTTTTACATTTTATGTCAGCTAAAAAATAGTACTTTTGGTTTTTTGTATTAAAACTAAATCGATTATTCCATGCTAACCCTTATCAATAAAGAAATAAAAAGTTTTTTAGGTTCTTTGGTTGGGTACATTGTAATTGCAGTTTTCCTAACTACTATTGGGTTGTTTATGTGGGTTTTTCCTGGCGATACCAATGTGCTGGATGGAGGATTTTCTACCATAGGTTCCTTATTTTATATTGCTCCTTGGGTATTTATGTTTTTAATTCCTGCCATTACCATGCGATTGCTTTCAGAAGAAAGTAGAACAGGAACAATAGAGTTGTTGCTTACAAAACCCATCACTGATTTTCAAATTGTTTTTGCTAAATATTTAGCAGGGTTTTCACTGGTTTTTTTCTCATTACTCCCTACATTGGTATATTATTATTCTGTATATAATTTAGGAAATCCTGTTGGAAATATTGATTCTGGTGGTACTTGGGGTTCATATTTTGGTTTGTTGTTTTTGGGAAGTGTGTTTGTTGCAATAGGATTATTTGCTAGTTCTATCACCAATAATCAAATCATCTCATTCATTGTGGGAGTGTTTCTTTGTTTTTTTGCTTATGCAGGGTTTGACTCACTAAGTGCGATGGAATTATTTGGTTCTGTAGATGCTTTTTTATTGAAACTTGGAATTAATGAACATTATCGTTCCATGAGTAGAGGTGTAATTGACACAAGAGATGTAGTCTATTTTCTAAGTGTTATTTTCTTGTTTTTATTATTAACCAAAACCGTGTTGGGAAGTAGAAAATGGTAAAAAATCACTCCAATAGAAACAAAGATTTAACAACACTATTAATAGGTTTGTTACTGCTTATTTTACTAAATTTTATTGCTTCATTTGCTTTTGAACGGTTTGATTTAACCACAGAAAAAAGATATTCTCTAGCCAAAGCGAGTAAAGACTTAGCACGTAATTTAGATGATATTGTTTATGTGAAAGTATATTTGGAAGGTGATTTTCCTGCATCTTATAAAAAATTACGTGACGAAACACAAGAAATGTTGGATGAGTTTAGGGCTTATGCAAACGATAACTTAGATTATGAGTTTATAAATCCAGCCGAAAGTGGCGATGAAAAAATTACCAATGAAATTTACCAACAGCTTTTTAAACAAGGTTTGCGACCAACAGATTTATCAGAAAAAACTACAGATGGCTATTCTAATAAACTAATATGGCCAGGAGCAATTTTCTTTTACAAAGGAAAAGAAATTCCTGTCCAATTATTGAAAAGTACAATTGGAGGAAGTGCTGAAACTATGGTAAACAATTCCATTGAAGGGTTGGAATATGAAATTGCTAATGCTATTTATAATTTAACCACAGAAGAAAAACCTAAAATTGCTTTTATTGAAGGACATGGAGAATTAAGTAAACACGAAGTCGCTTCTATAAGCACTTCGTTAGCAGAGTTTTACACTATAGACCGATTAGCATTAAATGAGGAGTTGCACAGCCTTACCGAACGAACAATAATTGATACAACAAAATCTTTTGCAGTAAAACCAAAATATAACGCCATTGTTATTGCAAAACCAACAGAACGGTTTTCAGAAAAAGATAAATTTATTATTGATCAATACATTATGTATGGAGGAAAAGTAATTTGGTTAATAGATCCTGTTTTTGCAAGTATGGATAGCCTTCAAAACAGTGATGTAACGATGGCTATTCCGTTAGATTTGAATTTAGACGACCAACTTTTTACTTATGGAGTTCGAATAAATACAAACTTAATACAGGATTTGCAATCAGCACCAGTGCCTGTTGTTACAGGAAACATTGGGAACCAACCAAAAACAGAATTATTTCCTTGGTATTTTTTTCCGCTCTTAACCCCAGCAAATTCGCATCCTATTGTTAATAATTTGAATATGGTAAAAGGCGAGTTTACAAGCACCATTGATACTATAAATAAAAAAGACATTCACAAAACGGGATTATTAAAATCCTCACAATACACCAAAATTTCTAGTGCACCAACACGGATTAGCTTGAGTATATTGCGATATGAACCTGATCAAAAGCAGTTTAATAAAGGACATCAAATTGCAGCTGTGTTGTTGGAAGGTACATTTGAATCGGTCTTTAAAAACAGAGTGCCTCCACAAATATCGGCTTCCAACGAAATTGCTTTTAAAGAAAAATCTGTTTTGAATAGTATGGTGGTAATTGCTGATGGTGATATTGCTAAAAATGCTGTAAATAAAAAAACAAATGAATTTATGGCATTGGGAATAGATAGATACACCAAACAACAATATGGAAATGCAGATTTTTTATTGAATGTTGTCAACTATTTATGTGACGAAAATGGATTGATGAGTGTACGAGCTAAAAAATTTAAAATTAGAATGATGGATCAAACTGTTTTAAAAGCAGAACGATTCAAATGGCAATTAATTAATACCGTTTTACCTGTTGGATTAATTATAATTTTTGGATTTGCTCATTATTTAGATAGAAAGAAAAAATATACCAAATGAAAAACAACAAATTAGTACTACTTATATTATTGTTAGCTGTTTTAATAGCTGCTTACTTCTACTTTGACCAAAGTTCAACCACATTAACCCATGTGAAAGGAGCTAAATTCGATTTTGCAATTAAAGACACCAATTCCATCGACAAAGTTTTTATTGCTGATGCTCAAGGAGGAAATATTACACTTGTGAGAGGAAAAAATGGGTGGTTAGTTAATGAAAAATACAATGCTCGCCCCGACAACATTCGCTTGTTAATGAAAACATTTAGCAGAATTGCTGTGAAATCTCCAGTTCCCAAAGCTTCTTTTGAAACAGTAGTTAGAAAAATAGCAACTGGAGCCACAAAAGTTGAGATATATCAAGGAACTGAGAAACCTTCAAAAATATATTATTTAGGTGGTTCAACTATGGATCAAACAGGGACATATATGTTGCTAGAAACAGAAGGAGTAAAATCAACAGTTCCATATATTATGCACATTCCTGGATTTAGAGGGTTTTTAACATCACGTTTTTTTACTAACAATGATGAATGGAGAGATCCAGTTATTTTCAATTTTGCTGCAAAAGATATTAATAAATTGGAAGTAACCTATTTTGAAGATGAAAAACAGTCTTTTTTTATTGAAAGAAACAATGCTGAAATAGAGTTGCTAGATGGTTCCAGAAAAAAATTAAAAGGATTTCCTAAAGAACGATTAGAAGAATACCTCAGTCGTTATGAAAAAATCTATTACGAAATGATGGACATTGAATCTACAAAAGAAAAAATAGACTCTGTTGTTGCTTCAACACCCTTTTTTAAAATTAAAGTAGAAGATGTTTTTGGAAGCACTAAAGAAATTGTGGCTTATCACATGCCAAATTTCAGAACAACTTTAAATCCAGTTGATGGAACTCCTTTTGAATATGATGTAGATAGAATGTATGGATATGTAAACAAGGAGTTATTTGTATATATTCAATTTGCTACCTTTGATGCATTAACCATTAAAAAGGATGATTTTCTGATTAAGGAATAATATTCATTTTTACTATTTTTCTATGCAACTTTCTGTTGTTATAATTACCTATAATGAACAACGAAACATTGCCCGTTGTTTGGATTCTGTTCTTCCTGTTGCTGATGAAATTATTGTAGTTGATTCTTTTTCAACAGATGATACCGAAAAAATTTGTAGTCAATACAATGTAAAGTTTCTACAACATCCATTTAAAGGACATATAGAGCAAAAAAACTATGCACTTGCTCAAGCTCAATTTGATTATGTACTTTCTTTAGACGCAGATGAAGCTCTTTCTGAAACTCTTTTACAAGAAATAAAAAATATCAAAACGCACTGCGAGAAAGATGCGTATAGTTTTAATCGGCTTACCAATTTTTGTGGTCAATGGATAAAGCATTGTGGTTGGTATCCCGATAAAAAAACACGTCTTTGGAACAAAAACAAAGGGAATTGGGGAGGAGCAAATCCTCATGACAAAGTAATGATGCAACAAAATGCTACGACTCAACACATCAATGCAGATATTCTGCATTATTCTTTTAATTCTATAGATGAGCATTTAAAACAAATCGCTTATTTTACAGATATAAGCTCAAAGGCTGCTTTTGAGAAAGGAAAAAGAAGTACTAATTTTAAAATTGCATATAAAACAGGGTTTAAATTTCTAAGAGATTACCTATTAAAACTTGGTTTTTTGGATGGAAAATATGGTTTTATTATATGCAAAAACTCGGCTTATGCTAAGTTTTTAAAATACAGTAAACTTAAAAAATTACATCAAAACAATTTTTGAATTGAAAGAAACGCTACATAAAAATATTTGCTTTTTTAATACCACCCCTTTTTGGGGAGGAGGAGAAAAATGGCACTTCGAAGCAGCGTTGATGTCAACTGAAAAAGGATTGAACACATTCTTTGTTGCCAATAAAAACAGTGTGATAGGTAAAAAATTAGCACCAACATCCATACATCCTTTTTTTATCAATACCACCCGATTTAGTTTTTTGAACCCATTTAAAGTAAGTAAACTGATTACTTTTTTTAAAGCAAATGAAATAGAAACGGTTATTTTTAATAGTCCGAATGACTTGAAATTAGGAGGAATGGCAGCTTATTTTGCTAAAATTCCTACAATTGTTTATCGGAGAGGTATTGCTGTGAAAATAAAAAATAGTTTTTTGAATAAATGGCTTTTTACCAAGGTAATTACCCATTTCATTTTTAATTCAGAAGCAACAAAAAGGTTAGTAGCTGAAAACTTTGATGCTATTTTGAAAACAAAAAAAACAGCTGTAATTTATAACGCTATTGGGTTTCCTAAAGAGAATATAAATAGTGAAACAACACCAAATTCAATTTTAACTATAGGAAATGCAGGCAGATTGGTTGAACAAAAAGGGCAGTATTTTTTGCTTGATATTGCTCAATTTTTAAAAAATAAAAATGTAGCGTTTAAAATTTTAATTGCAGGAGAAGGCCCTCTGTTTGGGGAACTTCAAGAAAAAATTCAAAAAAATGGGTTAGCTGAGCAAATTAAATTGTTGGGATTTGTTTCTGATATGCCTTCTTTTATACAGCAGATAGATGTGTTTGTATCGACATCAAAATGGGAAGGGTTTGGTTTTGTGCTTGCAGAAGCAATGACCTTTAAAAAACCAATATTAGCTTTTGATGTTAGTAGTAATCCAGAATTAATCGTTAATGAAAAAACAGGTTTTCTAATTCCTGCGTTTAATACGGAAGTTTTTGCAGAAAAATTGATTGTATTGAACAATAATAGGGAAAAATTGAAGCAAATGGGTAATGAAGGATTTCTTTTTGCAAAAGAAAATTTTGCAAAAGAAAAACAGTTTGAAAAGTTGTTGGAGTTTATTCTTTAAAGAAGGTAATAGCCCCTTATTTTAAAGACCCTCTACTTTGTGCTTCTTTGTTGTAATTTCTTTGTTTATTAAGCCAAAAGAATAAGCCAACAAAACCTAAAACAATAAAAATTACGTTAGGATTGATGAATAATTCACCTAAAAATCGAAGCCAGCCGAAGATTGTGTAAAAGAAATCGCCTAACCAGTAAATAAAATCTGTCATAATGTTAAATTTGATGTACAAATGTAAAATATATCTTTTAATAAAAACAACAAAATTCACTTAATTTTACAAATCTGTGCTAACTATATTCAAATCCAATCAACCGTTTATTAAAATTCTGGTATTTCTAGTTGCGGTTTTGTTATGTGTCCCACTCTTTTTCAGCGATGTTTCTCTGAATTCCTCTGTTTATTTTCGTTTTACACCAATTTTTGAGCAAATTAATGCCATTAAATGGTTGGGGTTTTTGTTGTGGATAATTATTGTTGTTGGAGAAGGGCTTTATTTGAATTATTTAGCGAATGAATTTAAACTTCTAAATAAAAACACACATCTTCCTTTAATTTTGTTTGTGCTATTAAATGGATTTTCAGTGGCTGGATTAGTTTTAAATTCAACACATTTATTGCATTTATTTTTGTTGTTGGCATTGCATCAAATGTTGCTAATGTATAACGAACGAAAAGTTAATTTCAAGGTGTTTAATGTAGGTTTTTTTATAGGATTAGCTTCAGTTATTTACCTTCCTGTTGGCATGTTAATGCTGCTTGTTTGGTTTGTTATTCGATATGTAAAACCCATTTATTGGAAAGAGTATGTAGCATCAATTTTGGGTTTTGTAGTACCTTTTGTTTATGTTACTTTTTATTATTTTATAAATGATAATTTAACGCTAGAAAATGTTCTTTTTCTAACATCATCAACTCATATTATTGAACCAAATCAACTTTCCGTCCTTGAAAAAATGAGTTGGCATTATGTTGTTTTTATTATGTTGTTTGCTATTTTTTCAACAGTTTTTTCACTTTCTTATATACAAATTCAAGTGGTAAAAGTTCGTAAATACATTACCATTATTTTGTTACTCTTAGTTATTTTGTTTGTCTCTCAACTTGTTTTTGAGCCGATAACAAGAACCAATATTTATAGTTATCAGTTATTTATTATTCCTATAACTATAATTTTTTCAATTCCTTTAATTGAGATGAAGCGAACAAGAATTGCAGAAGGTATTTTTTATTTGTTTGTTTTGATGATAATTGGAAATTATTTTATTTAGAGTTTGGTTCAGAACTGAGCGAAGCGAACTCACAGCCTGCCCCGATTGTTTATCGGGGAACACAACTAAAAAACAATTTAATATTGTGAGTAATGTCCGATATCTTCCCCGAAAAAACAGCCTGTCCCAGCCTGCTCCGATTTCTCGGAGACTTTTAGGGAGGGCAGGCTGTTATTCTCGTGTTGACAAGGGGGCATAACCCCTTGTTGGGCTTTACAAATACTATTAGAGGTTATCTTTAATATGGAGAAGCAGAGCTTTACAGGCAGACTCTATTTAAAATCCGAAGTTTATACCAGCAGTGATTGTGGTAGTTTTGCCTTGCATGAGTTCTGGAGTATAAAAAATATTTCCCTTTATATCAGCAAAAGCAGCTCTAGCAAAGAGAAAACCATCATTAATAATTTCATAACTTGCAATAGCTTCAATGGTTTTGTTTTCCCAAGCTACATTTTCCATAAAGTTTAATCCTTTGATGTTTCCATTTCCATAAATGATTTCAAAAATATGTTCATCACCTTTTTGAGCATGGGTATAAGCAACTGCTAATTTTAAACCTCTAATTATTTTTAAACCAGCTTCCACATAGATTTCTTGAGCATTTTCACCTAAATAATGCCCTAAATTGTATTGATTTGAAGCAAAAGTGGTTGTTTCAATTTGGTGTCTGTATGTCCATGGGTTTGTTCGAGTATATTCAGTGATGAAATACGTATTTTTTATAGGAAAATTATTGATTTTAAAACCAACTTTCGCACTCAAAATGTTTGAATGAGCGTTTTTATCCCACATATTGCCAATACTAATTTCATCAATAAAAATGGTTGTGTATAAGTGGAGGTGTTTAATTTGCCGTGAACTCATATTTATAAACATTTGAGCATTTTGCCCAAGAGCATTACTCCCTGCACTATTATAGGTATGATCGATTGATTTATAGAACATAAAAGGAACTAAATAAACAGGCTTTATTCCATCATCGGCATAAACTACTGAGTTTCCAAAAGAAAAATAGAAATTTTTGAATGGTTTTATGGTAAATAAATTTGCAGCTAAATTTTTATTGGTGAAAACCTCTCGTTTTTGATTGTTTACCAAAAATATTCTGGAACTATCCAATACTTCGGAAACCAACCACGAATGTATGTAATTCAATTCAAACCATTTGGTGGGGTTAATTTTAAAGTCGATGTATCCAACAGATGGATTTTTACCAGAAAAAATATTTGCACCATGATAATTATCGCCCCAATTGTGGTTGTCTTTTACAATTCCTAATCTACCCCATTTCCAAGAATAGAAAATACCTCCTAACATTTCACTATAATCGCTTCGCTGACCTGTTTGCCCCTGATTAAATTTGAAATTACCGCCCTGGTCCGTTGTTAAATATTGTGGAGCGGTAAGAATATCAGAAATACCATTATCTCTCAAGCTGGCATAAAAACCAAAATGAGTTCCTATTGTTCCGTATAATTCTCCACCATTCCATCGGTGCGAATAACTACCATTTTCATTGGTTCCATATTTAAACCCTAAAATTGGATTGATGGTGAGCGTAAATAAACTATCGTTGTAATAAAAAAGGTCTTTTCTCTTTTCAAAAGTTCCTTTTTTTCCGATGAGTTCTTTATTAAAATCTTTTAGATAAAAATCCAATTCCTTTTGTTGTCGTTTACCTAATTCTGTTCTATTTGTAGCAATTTCATCTAATTTTTGAGCGATAAACATTCGGGAATAAGGCTTAATAGCTGAATTTAACTCAATAATTTTTTCTTGAGCCATTTCATCTAAAAACTCATAAACACTTGAAGTGATTGGCTGCAAAACAACTTGCGACTTTAATGTAGCCCAACTTAGTAGTAAAAGAAAACAAAGTGAGAATCGAATCATACGTTTAAAAAGTTTTTCAAATTTATTTATTTTTAGTTAGAGTCTGTCTGTAAAGTATAACTTTCTGTAATCAAGTCTTCAGTCAATAGTTAGCAAAAAGGAACATATTACAGAAGCCTTTGCTAACTGACCCCGATAATTATCGGGGGAGAACTGTGGACTTTACTTACAGACCCTAATTACTTCTCACCCTTTTAAAAAGAATATTACCCAAAGCCTTAAAAAAATAATTAAAATCGGTTCGTAAGGGTTTTTTTTTATAGGTATTAATATAATTAATTTCAGAAGCAATTATTTCATCTAATGTTTCAGGCATATCGGCATAAAAAGGAGGAATTAATCCAGGTTTTACGGTTTTTCTTAGTGTTTTCAATTCTTCGGTGTATAAGCTTAAATATTGTGTGCTTATTGGACGAACGCCCACTAGTTTTATTTCAGAAATTAATAAATTATAAAGCATCGGTAATTCATCTATCCAAAGTTTTCTAAAAACCCTACCCCAAGAAGTAATGCGATAATCATCTTTGAATTTTCCTCCTTTTTGCAACTGATTTTTTTTGTATAAATAATCTTGCAAATACTCTGCATAAGGGTGCATCGTTCTTATTTTATATACCGTAATAAGTTTGTTGTTTTTTCCCACTCGTTGCATTTTAAACAACAAACTGAAACGAGGTGTGGAATTATTGCTCGGGGTTGTTTGTTTTTTTGCAACAAAATAAAGCAAGTTATTTATTTCTTCATCATCTAAAATCTCAAAACCAGCATAAGCAACCCTGCCGAGTGCTTCGGCTTTTGAAAGTACTTGATTTCTTCCTGCTGTTACAAAAAAATAGAGCCATTTTGTAAAAAATAATTTTGAAAATACACGCTTAAAAATAAAATCAAAAAAGTAATAAATTTGAGCTATGACTATGGGATATTTTCTATAAATACGCTTTCTTCGTTCAACTTTAGTTTCTACACAACCTATAAATATTCCACCATCAATTAATTTATTATTTAGTTCGCTGAAAAACAGATTGGTATCCTTAATGTCGTTAATTTTATTTAAATTAACAATTCCTTTTTTGGGAGGCTCAATTTTTTTAATATTAAACACAGTAGTTGTTTTAACAACTTCAACATCATTGTTTTCAATATTAAAAAAAGTTGAAATATAGCTATATGCTTTTTCTCCTTGTTCGGCTATTATTATCTCTTTGTTCATTTTCTTTAAAAGTAGCTATTTCTTCCTGTTTTCAATAAAATAAGTTGTCCAGAACTCAACAACGTCCACACAATTCTTTAGCATTTCTTCTTTTCTTTTTTCAAAAGTTGTTTTAATCGATTTATCTTTCAGTAAATCATCAACTTTATCAAAAAGTGCCTGAGGATTATCTGTTGGAATTCCAAAAGTTAATCCATATTTATGTTCTAATTCTTCTAAATAACCCAATTTACCTACAAAATCGTTAAACCGTATGGATGGAGTGCCTAAAACGGCTGCTTCTGCTGCCATGGTTTGACTATCTCCAATATACATTTCAGCAAAAGCTAATGCATGATGTATGTTTTTTGGATGAATTTTTATACGGTAAGGTTCCAATTCGGGTTCAAGTTTTCGCTCTGAGGTAATAAAAACCTGTCCGAAAGGGGTTAATTTTTCGATGAGTTGTTTTGCTACTGCTAAATTAATTCCTTTTTTACCTTTATCGTGATGGGCAGTTAGCTCGGCAAATCTCATGATAAAATACGTTGCTCCATTTTTGAAAAGTGCTTGTATGTTCGTTTTATCTGGCGTAAAATAATTGGGGTGTAAATACGCCAATTCATGGTATCCGTTGTACCCAATTTTTTTATTTTCATAAGGAGAAATATCGCAGCAATTGGGCGAAAAAACTGTCGTAGCATACTTAAAACCAAATTTTGCCAAAAAAGGAACCTCAATGGCATCATCTTCATTTAAAATTACGGAAGGAATTCCTAATAATTTACCAACATGAGTTATCACAATATCAGTACCGATAAGCATTTTCGGTTTGTATTTTAATGCAATACGGTAAAGTACAAATTCTCTTTTAACAACGGTTGATATGAGCGATACTTTACCTTTTCCTTTTTTTGGTTTTAAGTAGATTATTTTATAGGGCAATCCTTCTAACAACTCGAACAAAACATCTTTAGCTCTTGCCACCAACACAATGTTATACCCTTTTGCCGAAAGCTGTTGAATAACCACAGAAACATTATGATAATGAGCTGGGTGACCTAAATAAAATAAAAATGTGTCGGCTGTTTGTTTCATTAGAGAGCAATAGTACAAAAAAACGTCAATTCAGCCTAATAACCTGAGTTCGATTATTATTTTAAAATTCAGATTTGTTATTACCTAGTTATCTATTTTACTTAAAAATTTTTCGATAACGTCAATTTTGCATTGGAGAACGTAACTACTCGCAATCCTTTTTTATGAAAATTTTTGCCTTGTGCTTTAGTTGGAGCTCGATGGTAACTTTCTTGATAAGGAGATTGGATAACTAATAACCCATTTGCACTTATTTGGTTTAATGTTTCCACTAATCCTTCTGCCATTATTTTTTTTGTGTGATAAGCAATGGCATATTGTGTTGCGTTTGTTGGCATGGGTATTTCTTTTTGCCAAACAATTTTACCAGCATCCAATTTTTCTACCATGGTGTGAATGGTTGTCCCAATTTCTTTATCGCCATCATGCAACATCCACCAACTGCCAAAAACACCTCGATGTCTTGGTAACAAAGTTCCATGAGCATTTAAACAGGCTATTTTAGGTAAGTTCAACAGTTCTTTTCCAAATAATTGTGGTGGTGAAATGGATAAAATTACATCAATATCTAAGTTTTTTAATTGTTGAAGATAAATTGACGAATTAATATCATCTGTATCCATTTCGTTTATGTTCTGTTTTTGATAAATGCTTTTCACAGAAAATGGATTAAACACACCAAATTTCGACAACAACTTGTACCAAACTTTGCAGTATAAAAAAAAACAAGTGGTAATAAAAAGCTCCCAATACGAATAAATTTGAGTACGTTCCAACAACCAATCTTTCATGGTTTTGTTTTTACGATGAGGTTGCAAACGAGTAGCACCAACAATTTTAAAATTTTCGTTTTGGTGTTGTGCCAAATACCCAATTACTTTCGGAATGTAAAATGGTTCTTCTTGCGATATGATAAAAACTCGGATGGGATTCATTTGGTGTTATGCTTTTTGTAAGTTCAAAACTAAGGAATATGAATTAAAGTTACGTTTTCCAAAAAATTGTTTTTAAGGATAGTTGTCATTTCTGGTTAATTCCCTGCTGCCCTTCCGCTTGTGGTAAATAAAACTTAGAAATATAGTAGTGCAAAAGATTTTTGTAATGAAAAAGGTTTAGTAACTTTATACTTGATTTAAAAATAATAGAAACCACAAGGCTGTGGTGGTCTTTTATTTTACACCAAATCGTTTATTTTTATAATCAATTATTACAATATTGTTTAAGAAGTAAGCGTTTCCAGTAATTCCCCAAATCTTTTCTTCATCATAAAATTTGTCAAATTTATTGAGCTTGTCGTAAAATACTGTCGCAGGTTTGAGGCGTTTCTTTCCAAATTTTATTTTTGAGTTTACTTTACTACCATAAACCATATAGAACTCTCCCCAACTTGAAATTTTTAATGAATCAACTATTCTGTTAGTTGATATTTTATTTGCTCTTTCTTCGGTTGTAATTAGGGCAAATAAACTTGACCCTGTGTCAAATAATAAGTTCTCTTTTTTATTATTTATATTCAAAGGAATTTTAATTCTTCCATCTTTGATTATATATGGCTGAAAGTTTGCTTTGGAGAATTGTTTTGGAAGTTCTTTTGTGATACAAATTCTTTTATTGGGATAATCTATGATTAAAATTTTGTCTTGAAAAATATCTGGTGCAATTGTGCCAATATGCTTTTCAGATTTTGTATCAATTGAATCTTTTGGAATACTATCCCCAAATCCTTTAAAATGTCCAATATTGATATTTCCTATTGATACTGCTCCTAATTTAAAAATTACATTCTTGAATTTAAAATTCTTTTGACCCTGTATTTTAAATGTAAGTGTAGTATCTATTTTATTTTTTAATTCATTGTATTTATCTAGATAAGCTGCTATTGAATTTCCATAAATAACCGTTGTTGTTGCGCCTAAGTCAAATTGCATATTGAATTTATGAGGTAAATTGTCAATCGTAACCGGAATTGTAATAGCGAGTTTATCAAAATATTTTTCTGAAACTTCAGCTCCTTCCCAATTGAATGGAATCCATTCAGGTTTTTGACCAAAAGTTGTAAACGAAATTAGTAGAATTGTAAATAGAAATAATTTTTTCATTGTTTATGTTTAGTGTTTGTTATTTATTTTAACAAAAGATATTTTTTATGAAATGATTGAATTAGCTTTTGGCTGTTTTCTTTAAATGCCCCATAACTTATATATAGGTCTGATAATCATTATACTTTATTTTTTCCAAATATAAAAAAAATAGCTTACAAACCAACCAAGTAGCTTTTGTGTTTTCCTTTTAAGGTCACATATACTGGTCACCGTACGTCCTAAGCTGTAACCGTACACCGTACGAGCTAAGTTTTGCGAGGGCAATGTGTGTGATTACTTAGGTCGAGCAAACACAATACATTATAAAAAAATAGTATTTTTGATTTATGAATTTTAAGAATCATAGCACTAAGCCCTCTGCTAAAATATCAACGCTTCAGCTTAGTGCTTACGGGGCTGATGGTTTTGTTGGATTTAAATTAGATACTTTAAATAATATGCTAATCCGTATGTTTCCCTATTTTTTTTTATCTTTGTCATCAAAACATAAATTATGAAGCTAATAGAATTTTCAAGCCATTATCCTGACGAATTAAGTTGTAAGAATGCTTTTAA
>Ga0100377_1000494_pt1 | contig 33742 bp, 25 predicted proteins | sample CryGeymeta201501_FD_83664 | JGI IMG/M metagenome (GOLD analysis project Ga0100377, IMG submission 83664) | Groundwater microbial communities from Crystal Geyser aquifers in Utah, USA - Crystal Geyser metaG 2015-01 | ecosystem: Environmental > Aquatic > Deep subsurface > Groundwater | place: USA...
CCCTGCGTCGCGGGCTCAACCCGCCCCAGACGAGCGAACTGTAATAGCTCGCAGAAGACCCTGCATCGCGGGCTCAACCGAGATGCACGACGGTCTAGAAGATACGAGGAAACGAGGCATATACTTTTCGAACGGCTTCTCAGAACCCTTGAGAGTCCCGATCCACCTTCGCCGCCCCCTTGAAGGTCCGGTTCGGCGCCTCGGCCTCGGGCGCCGTCCCGATCCGAAACGGCAGGTCCACGCCAGGCTCCCCCGGCTGCGACAACAACCCGTACTCCCGGTCGATCCGCTTCATCTCGATCCCATCGGGAGGCGCGCCCTCGATCGGGCCCTGCTTGCGCCCCTCGGTCGCCGCGCGCATGGTGGCCATCCATACGGGCAGGGCCACGCGGCCCCCGCTCTCCCGCCCGCCCAGCGGGCGCTCGTTGCCGTCCGCGCCCACCCACACCGCCGTCACCACCGAGGCCGAAAAACCCACGAACCACGCGTCGTACGCGTTCGTCGTGCCGGTCTTGCCAGCCACCGGGATGCCCAGCGCCGTCGCGGCGTACGCGGTCCCGGCGTACACGACCGCGCGCAGCATGTGCAGCATCTGGTAGGCCACCTCCTCGCTCAGCGCGCGCGTCGGAGGCTCGAAGGCGTGATCGATCATCCGGTCGAGCCGCGCCGCCGTCGGCGCCGACGCGTCCGTGAACGCCCCGTGGTCCTCGACCACCTCGCCGTCCCGGTTGAGCACCGAGACGATCAGGGTCGGCTCAAGGCGAACCCCACGACGGGCGAACGTGCCGTAGACCTTGACCATGTCCCAGGGCTTGACGCAGCTCGCCCCGAGCGAGAGCGCCTCGGTAGGGCGCATCGGCGTCGTGATCCCCATCCGGTAGGCCTGGTCCACCACCGCGTGCGCCCCGACGTAGTTGAACACCTCCAGCGTCGGCAGGTTGCGGCTGCGCGCCATCGCGTCGCGGAACAGCAGGAAGCCCTGGAAGTCGCGGTCGGCGTTCTTCGGGGCCCAGACCTCGCCGCCGGCCTTCTCGATCCGGGTCGGCGTGTCCGTCAGCACCGTCGCCGGGGTCATGCCCGCTTCCAGCGCCCGGCTGTACACGATCGGCTTGAAGACGCTCCCCGGCTGCCGACAGCCCGCCGTCACCCGCTCGAACTGGCTCCGGTCGAAGTCCCAGCCGCCCTGGAGCGCCCGCACATAGCCTGTGTCGAGGTCCGCCGAGACCACCACGCCCTCGACCTTCGGGACCTGGTCGATCCGCCAGCCGGTCACCCGGCGAGCCTCCTCGCCGCGCTTGCGGTCGCGGGGGGCGTGGTCCCAGACGGTGTGGGTCCCGTGGGCCACCAGCACCACGTCGCCGGGCGAGAAGGCCTCGCGGGCGTCCCGGAGCACCCCTTCGTTGTTCTTGCCCGTCCGGTCCCAGGGAGCCGCCCAGCTCCAGCCATCGGCCGCGATCGGGATGGAGACGCCGCCGAGGTTGACCGTGACGCTGCTGGCCTCCACGGCCTGCACCAGCGCCACGTACGGGCGCTCCGGCTCGGGCGTCCAGGCCGCCGCGCCCACGTCGTCCGCCGGCACGCCGTAGACCGCCGCCGCCGCACCCGCCAGATCGCCCCAGCGGTCGGGCTCGATCACCGCCAGCGGCCCGCGATAGCCCTGCCGCCGATCCAGCTCCCGAAGCCCCACGCTCAGCGCGCCGCGCGCCTTGTCCTGCAGGACCGGGCTGATCGACAGCGTGACCTCGAACCCGCCGGCGGCCACCATGTCCGCGCCCTGCTCGGCGGTGAGCTCCTCGCGCGCGTCCACCACCGCGTACGGCGCCGTGTCCTGATCGCCGTACCAGTCCTTGCGCAGCCCGAGCGGTGCCTCCTTCAGCGCCGCCAGCTCCGACGGCTCCAGCATCCCGATCGCGCCGAGCCGGTCCAGGATCGTGTTGCGACGTGCCCGCGCCCGCGCAGGCACCCGAAACGGGTTGATCTGACTCGGCGAGTGCGTCATGCCGGCGATGAGGGCCACCTCGGGCCAGGTGAGCTCAGAGAGGGACTTGTCGAAATAGATCTCCGCCGCCGCCACCACACCGTACGCGCCCGCCCCGAGGTAGACCTCGTTCAGGTACGCCTCAAGAATTGCGCTCTTGCTGTACGTCGCCTCGATCCGGCGCGCGAGCAGGAGCTCGGCGATCTTGCGCTCGTAGGTCTTCGCCCGCGTGATCCGATCCTTGGCGAGCTGCTGTGTGATGGTCGAGCCGCCCTCCACCACCCGCCCCGCCGCCCGGTTCTTCAGCGCCGCCCGCGCGATCGCCACCATGTCGAAGCCCCGGTGCTCGAAGAACGCGTCGTCCTCGGCCGCCAGGAACGCCACCTTGAGCCGCGACGGCATCTCCGCCGCCGAGACGTGCGGACGACGACCGCGCAGCAGCCCCCCGAGCCGCGTCCCGTCCGTGGCGAACATCTCCGTCGCGAAGCCCTCGGGGCTCGCGGTGATGTCCGGCGTCGGCGGCACCGCCTCCACAAACCCCGCCAGCCACAGCGAGAAGGCCAGCGCCGCCGGCAGCCCCGACCAGAGCGCGAGCACCACGGACGCCCGCAGCGACGCCGTCCACCGACCTCCGCGCTGGGGGTTCAGGAGCTCGATCGTGGGTCTTGGCTCAGGGCGGTAGGCCATCGCGGCGCTCTCCTCAGAACTGCGCGAAGACCTGCGTCCAGTACAGGGTGCCGGCCGCGTCCTGCCCCACCCCGATCGCCGCGTGCGTGAACTCCGGCGTCAGGATGTTCGCCCGATGGCCGGGCGAGTTCATCCAGTCCCCATGCACCTCACGCGCCGTCGTCTGCCCCGCCGCGATGTTCTCGCCCACGGTCTTCCAGCCAAACACCCCGTGCCGATCCATCCTGTCCCAAGGCGCCTCGCCGTCCGGGTTGATGTGGTCGAAGAACTCCCGCGCGATCATGTCGTCCGAGTGATCCCGCGCGACCTCCAACATGTCGAGGTGGCAGGTCAGCGACCCCAGCCCGGCCGCCGCGCGCTCGGCGTTCAGCAGCTCCATCGCCCCCGACTCGAGCGCGTCACCGCAGTCACCGTCGGCCGCCGTGCGATCCTCTGTCGGTTGGGTGGCGTTGTTCCAGCGCGCCCCGTCCCCGTCCGCGGAGATCGTGCCGTCCCCGCCGCCCCGGCGCACGTCCTCGCCGCAGCCCCACGCCCACAAGCCCAGCGCGGCGGCCGCCACCACCACCACCCGCCCGCCGCGACGCCTCCACCGATCCGAGCGCTCGCCCATCGCCTCACCTCTGCTCGACCGTCCGAGTCCCCCGCGCCGCGCGCTGGCCGACGCCCGCGACGCACCATAGCAGAACGCGCTCCGCAACGGGAGCCCGGCGCCCTGCCTGCCCCGAACGCACGTCTTGCGTTGCACCCGCGCAGAGGGCAACCTGCGTGTCCAGGAGACGCGCTCCAAGCTCACCCCTTCGCCACCCACAAGCGCCTGAGTCGCATGAAGTCACCTCCCATCGCGCCCGAACACCCTCTGAAGTCCCTCAAGGCACGCCTCAGCGCCGCCCTCGGAGGCCTGTCCACCGCCAACCTGACCGATCAGCTCGCGGCGGTGCGTGGCACGGCCGAGGCGATCGTCCTCGACCGCCCGCTCGACGTCGCCGGATTCGAGCAGGGCGAGTGGACCTACGCCGACGTCGCCGACTTCGTCGCCCGCGCCGCCGCCTGCCTCCACCACGACGCGGGCGTCCAGCCCGGCCACGTCGTCGCCGTCTGCACCTCCAACGCCCTCGACATGCCCCTGCTCCTGCTCGCCGTGCTCCGACTCGGCGCCACCGCTGTCCCCCTCAACCACCAGATGCGCGCCGACGAGATCCGCTTCATCGTGCGCGACTGCGGCGCGACCGTGCTCATCGCCGACCGCACCATCGAGGCCGAGGTCCACGCGCTCTGCCAGCACGACGGCCCGAACAACCCGCTCCAGCACGTCGTCTGGGCGCCCGATGCTCCGCCCGACGTGCTCGAGCCCCCCATCGATGGCGCCGTCAGCTTCCACGCGCTCACCTCCCGCCTGACCGACGCCCTGCCCGAGCCCCCCGCTGCGACCGCGGACCCCGACGCCGTCTGCGCCATCTTCTGTACGTCCGGGACCACGGGCTTCCCCAAGGGCGCCATGCTCACCAGCCGATCGCTCCTCGACAGCTTCCGCTGGCTGCTCCTGCTGCCCCCCTGGCCCCGGTTCGATGCCCTGCTCGCCCTGCCCATCGCGCACATCATGGGGTTCGCCGCCTTCATCGGCTTCCTCGTGTCCGGCCTCCGCATCCACTTCTTCGAGAAGTTCGACGCCCACCGGGTCCTTGACGCCCTCGAAGGCGAGGACATCGACGGCTTCATCGGCGTGCCGAGCATGTACCAGCTCCTTGCCAACGCTGGCGCCGCCGAGCGCGATCTGCGCGGCGTGCGGGTGTTCGCCAGCGCCGCCGATGTCATGCCGGGCCACCTGATCGCTGCGTTCAAGCACGCCGGCCAGACCTTCGGACGCGTGGCTGGCGCGCCACCGATCCCCGCCACCTTTGTGGAGGTCTACGGCAGCGTCGAGCTCTCCGGTGCCGCCATGGTCCGGATCAGCCTGCCCTGGGTCTCACCCTCCATCGACGGCTTCGTCGGCCTGCCCCTGCCCGGCTACCGCGCCCGCGTCCTCGGCCCCGACGGCGCCGAGCTGTCCCGCGGCCAGACCGGCGAGCTGTTCATCCGAGGCCCCGGCGTCTTCAAGGGCTACCTCACCGAGCCGAGCGCCCCCGCCGAGGGCGCCTCCGTCGGCCCCAGCGAGCCGGGATGGCTCCGCACCGGCGATCTCGCCCAGCGCACCCGCCTCGGCTTCGTGCGCTTCGTCGGCCGCGACAAGGATGTCATCAAGACCGGAGGCTACTCCGTCTTCCCCGCCGAGCTCGAGACCCGCCTCCTCCTGCACCCCGATATAATCAAGGCCGCCGTCGTCGGTGTCCCCCACCCCACCCGCGGCGCCACCCCGATCGCCGTCGTCTGCCTGAGGCCCGGCGCCGAGCCCGACGACGAGGCCATCCTCCGCTGGCTCCAGAGCCACGTGGCCCGCTACAAGGCGCCGCGGCGCGTCGTCATCATCGACCCCGATCAGATGCCCTACGGCGCCACCGGCAAGATCGAAAAGCGCCTGCTCCGCGAACGCTTCAAGGACCTCCTTCACCCCTGACCCGAGCCTACCCCATGTCCACCGCGCCCCGGACCATCGGCCCCTACACCATCCTCGACGAGCTCGGCGAGGGCGGGATGGCCGTGACCTGGCGAGCTCGTGAGGCCATCGCAGGCGTCGGCGGCACACGCGTCGTCGCCCTCAAGCAGATCCGACCCGAGTTCGCCCACGACCCCGAGTTCCGCCGCATGTTCCTCGACGAGGCGCGGCTGTCCTCCCAGATCAACCACCAGAACATCTGCCGCACCTACGCCGCGGGCGAGGTCGACGGCACCCTGTTCATGGCCATGGAGTTCGTCGACGGCACCGACTTGTGGCACCTCATGCACCAGGCCGAAAAACTCGACGGGGGCTTCCCCCTCCCCCACGCCCTCGCCATCTGCGAGATGATCCTCGCCGGGCTTCAGTCCGCCCACGACCTCCGCGGCGATGACGGCCAGCTCCTCAACCTCGTCCACCGCGACATCTCGCCCCAGAACATCCTGCTGTCCCGCCAGGGCGAGGTGAAGATCATCGACTTTGGCGTCGCCAAGGCCCAGTCCAATACGGTCAAGACCCAGGCCGGCATGGTCAAGGGCAAGGTGCTTTACTTCTCGCCCGAGCAGCTCAACGGCCAGCCCCTCGACGGGCGCAGCGATCTCTTCGCCGTCGGGCTCATCCTCTACGAGCTCGTCTGTGGCCTCCACCCCCTGCGTGGCAACTCCGACATCGAGACCATCTTCAATTACGTCAACCGCACCATCGCGCCGCCCCTCGATCTCCGCCCCGACCTGCCCCCCGTCGTCAGCGCGCTCGTCATGCGAAGCCTCGCCCGTGATCGCGATCAGCGGTTCCCCAACGCCGACCTGATGGGGCGCGCCGTCGCCGACGCCCTCTTCCAGGTCTACCCCTCCTACCAGCGCTACCTCCTGCGAGACTTCCTCGGCTGGGCCCTCGACGAGCCCGATCAGGCCCCCTACCTGATCCCCCGCAGCAAAGAGGTCCGATCACCTCAGCCCCAGCACACCACCCCCGATCCCACCCTCAACCCCCGAGCGATCACCTCGCCGCACCCCTCCGCCGGCGACGCCATGGCCGACACCGCCTATCCGGGGCGAGCCGGCACCGACCCTGGCGCCGTCGATCCGATCGGCATGACCCAGCCCGGCCTCGCCCTCACCACCCCACCGCCCTCCGCGCCGCCCGCCTGGCCGCAGACCGACCCACACACCCCCGCTCACGCCTCCCAGCCCGCCTGGACCCCTCCAACCCACGCCCCTCCCACCCCCGCACCGACGGCCCCCGGGACCTCCTCTCACAACGGCTGGATCATCGCCATCGCCATCCTCGCCGTGCTCGCCGCGGGCTGCTTCGTCACCTTCCTGCTGGCCGTCGTCGGGATGAGCTGAAACTATTCCGCCCGCAAGTTGGCCTGGAAATTCATGCATCGCCCAACTCGGTTTATAGTCGAGACGGTGGCGCAGAGTCCGTGCACCCTCCCCCATGTGCGACAGGGTACGACCCCTGCCGCGATGGACCGCAATCCACGGCTCACCACGGCGACTCACCGCAGAAAGTTGAGTGATTGAGGGGACTTACGCCTCAGCGTTTCTTGACAGTCCCCCGAATCTGCTAGAGGCTCGGGGTGATGAATCATTCGCCCCGAACCAAGGTGATGCGATGGCCAAAGGAAAGAACGTCATCGGCCTGGATATTGGCTCCAGCGCTGTCAAATTGTGCCACCTGCGTGACGCCAAGAAGGGGCTCCAGCTGGCCGCCTTCGACATGGCTCCTCTTCCCAAAGAGGCCATCGTCGACGGCGCCCTCATGGACTCGGGCGCCATCGTAGACGCGATCCGTGAGCTCGTCGGCCGCAACAAGATCAAGATGAAGGAGACCGCCCTCAGCGTGTCCGGCAACTCCGTCATCATCAAGAAGATCCCGTTGCCGCCCATGAGCCGCGAAGAGCTCGAGCAATCCATCCAATGGGAGGCTGAACAGTACATCCCCTTCGACATCAACGATGTCTACCTGGCCGTCGAGGTCCTCGACCAGAACGCGCAGCCTGGCCAGATGGATGTGCTCCTCGTCGCGGCCAAGAAAGACCTCATCGCCGACTACACCACCGTCGTCAAAGAGGCCGGGCTCAACCCCCTCATCGTCGACGTCGACGCGTTCTGCCTCCAGAACATGTTCGAGGTGAACTACGGCCAGGTCATGGGCGAGTCCATCGTCCTGCTCGACATCGGCGCCTCCACCATCAACATCAATGTCGTCGCCGACGGCATCACGATGTTCACCCGCGACGTCTCCATGGGTGGCAACCAGGTCACCGAGGAGATCCAGAAGCAGCTGAACATCACCTACGAAGAGGCGGAGACCTACAAGAAGGGCGGCGGCAGCTCCGATGCGGTCATCCCCCATGAGGTCGAGAAGGTCATCCAGCAGGTCTCCGACTCGCTGGCCGGAGAGATCCAGCGCTCGCTCGATTTCTACGCCGCCACCAGCGCCGACGGAAACATCTCGCGGATCTACCTCTCCGGCGGCACAGGCAACATCCCCTCGCTCGGACGCATCATCGGTCGCACCAGCGGCGTCCCCGTCGAGCTGATCAACCCGTTCCGCAACATCGCCGCCGACCCCAAGGTTTTCAACCCGGCCTATCTCGAAAGCGTCGGTCCCATCGCCGCCGTTAGTGTTGGCCTGGCTCTGAGGAGGACCAACGAGACATGATCCGGATCAACCTGCTCCCCATCAAGAAGCGGAAGCAAAAGGAGACCAGCCGTCGGCTGCTCATCCTGTTTGCCGTGCTCATCGTCGCGGAGATCATTCTCCTCTACCCCATCTACGCCTCGAAGTCCTCCGACCTGGACGACCTCAGGACGGAGAATGCCCGCATCCAGAGCTCCATCACCGAGCTCACCACCAAGGCCCAGAACCTGGATCGACTCACCACCGAGAAGACCCAGCTCCAGGCCCAGCTCGGCGTCCTCAGCCAGCTCGAACAAGGCCGCAGCGGCCCCGTGCGCGTGCTCGATGAGGTCCAGATCGTCCTCAGCCAGCCCCGCAACGAGCTCGACAGGCTCACCTTCGACAAGCTCGACTGGAGCACGAAGTGGGATCCCGCCCGGCTGTGGTTCAACGAGTTCGAAGAGAAGGACGGCCTGTTCCGCCTCGTCGGCGGCGCACGCAGCAACGACGACGTCGCCGAGTTCCTCCAGCGCCTGTCCTCGTCCGTCTACTTCGACAACGTCCGCCTCATCGCCTCCGAACAGGTCGACGGAGCCGCCGTCCAGTTCGTCAGCTTCGAGGTCACAGGCAACCTGACGTACTCCGTCACCGCACCACCCACGCCCGGTGGCTGATCGCCTCCTTCGGCGATTCCAGAGGAGGTAGCATCTCATGGAAGCTTTCGATCGCATCTCGACGCCGCAGAAGATCCTGATCCTCCTGTTGGTCATGCTCACCATCGGCGTCGCATTCTATTTCCTGCTCTACTCCGACCTCGAGGATGGCATCAAGACCGCCGGAACCGATCGCGCGCGCCTCCTGAGCGAGGAGACCGAGATCCGACGCCGCGTCGCCAACCAGGAAGACCTCGAGGCCGAGCTCGAACAGCTTCGCAGCGAAAAACAGCGGATCGAGAAGGTCCTGCCCGCTGAAGCCGAGATCCCCAAGCTCCTGCAGAAGATCTACGGACAGGCCAAGATCGTCGGCCTCCAGATCCGTCGCTTTGAGCCCGGGGACGAAGTCGCCAAGCCGCTCTACATCGAAATCCCCGTGGCCATGGAGCTGCAAGGCGATTACGACCAGGTCGCGGACTTCTTCTTCAACATCGGCAAGATGGAGCGCGTGGTGAACATCAAAAATATTTCCATGCACCGCACTTCCGGCGGACAATACGGGCAGGGCGAACTCATCGTCTCATGTCAAGCGATCACCTACCGCGCCGGTCTCCCTGGTGGAACTGGAGCGGGCCCTGCCGAAGAGAACAGCAACGGCAAGCAGGGCGTCAAGATGATCGAGAGTCTGTACAAAGGCACCAACGCCATCAAGAAGTAGGAATCGCAGCCATGCGCAGCTCCATGATGACAATCCTCACCAAAGCGGTCGTGCCGCTGTCGGCGAGCTTGTTGATGCTCGCTTCGGGCTGCGACCTGCTTGACGACGAGCCGGTACAGCCCCCTGTCGACATCCCTGTGCAGCCCCCGGTCGAGCAGCCGCAAGCCCAACAGGCCCCCGATGCGGACGCAAACGCCGAGCCTGACCAGGAGAGCAACGCCTACATGCGCCCCGACTTCTCCGACGGAAAGGGCCGCGACCCCTTCGCGTTCCGACCCCCGGAGCCTGAGGTCCAGAAGCAGGGCGAGACACGCATCAAGGAGCCCCTCGAGGCCTACGACCTCGCGCAGCTCAAGCTCGTGGCCATCGTCACCGGAACCGCCGTCTCCAACGCCATGTTCGTCGGACCCGACGGCTTCGGACACTTCGCCAAAGAAGACGATCGCATCGGCCGTGATGGTGGCAGGATCTCCGATATCCGCACCAACGAGGTCGAGGTCACCATCAACCCCGAGGCCGCCGTCGGCTCCGCCAACGACCTCGAGGACGGCAAGCCCGATGGACGCGCTCCCGCAGAGCCCGTCACCATCCTGATTCGCCTCAGCGACACCGAGATCCCCGTCCCGGGTGCCGACGAAGAAGAGGAGTCCATCCTCGACAAGCTCGATGCGGATAAGGCCGAAGGCAAGAGCTCGCCAGCCGAGCCTCAAGCTCCAGCCATACCATAGTAGTCCAGGACGTTCGCCGGCCACATCGGCCACGGATGTCGCGAACGTCTGTCGACTCGACAGAACAAGTCGGTCCCGTTGGGACGGCAGCGCCAGTTCGAGCGCCAGCCATCCGAGTACCACAGGAGTTGACCATGAGACGGAAGAGTTTTCTTCTGACACTCTTACTGTGCCTTTGCGCGACCAGCCCGGCGGTCGCGGAGCCCCCGGGCTCGGCACAGCAAGCTGCGGCTGAGCAGGCGCCCAACCAGATCGTCGGGGTCTCGGTCGACGAACGCGATGATGGGACGTGGATCACCATCAGCGGCTCGCACGAACCGACCTACTCGGTCTTCAAGCTCCAGGCTCCGCTGCGACTGTTCGTCGACATCAGCAACGCCACCATCGGGGATGCGGTCCGTCGGGCCCCCATCTCCGTGCAAAATGGTGTCGTCAGCCAGGTCGCCGTCCTCGATTTCGCCGATGAAGTCCAACAGGTGACCCGCGTCATCGTCGGCTTCGATTCCACCGCTCCCTATGATGTGCGCACGGTCGGCAACGACATCGTCGTCGTCGTCGAGGGCAAGGGTCGCACGGGCACGGACGGCGCGTCGGCCTCGGTGGACGTCATGCAGCGCGAGCTGCAGCGCCGTGAAGCCGAGCTGGAGCGCGCCCGCCGCGCCCTGCTCGAGAAAGAGCGTCAGCTCACCGACGTCGAAGACAAGGTCTCCGCACTCGAAGGCCAGCTCAAGCAGGGCCAGCCCCAGAGCGCCGCCCTCGTCAAGAGCCTCGAGGCCGAGCGCGCCAAGGCCAATGAGCTGCGCAAGGAGCTCTCCGGCCGCGAAAACCGCATGGGCGCCCTCCAGGGCTCCATCGGCGACCTCGAGCGCAAGGTCGATAACATCCAGAGCGAGCGCGACCAGGCCCTCAGCCGCGCCAAGGACCTCGACTCCGCCCTCAAGAAGCAGCAGGCCCAGGCCCAGAAGCTCGAGGCCGAGCTCGAGTCCCTCAAGCAGGACCACAAGGACTCCCAGGCCCAGGCCGACGGCCTGCGCAAGCAGCGCGACGAGCTCCGCGCCCGCGCCGACCAACTCGCCAAAGAGCGGGACGCCGAGCGCACCAAGGCCGAGCAGCTCGCTGGCCGCGTCGAAGCCGCCCGCACCGAAGCCGCCCGCTTCGAGAAGCAGCTCGCCGACGCCCGCAAAGAGCTCGACGCCAACCGCGCCGACAGCCAGAAGGCCCTCGCTCGCGCCAGCGAGCTCCGCGACGAGATCACCCAGATCCGTCAGAAGCTCGGTGAGCAGGACCTCGACGCCGACAAGGCCCGTCGCAGCCTCGCCCAGCTCCAGAGCGATCTCGAGCGCGAGCGTGCCCGCGCCGGCTCCTCCGACGCCGACAAGGTCATCGCACGCCTCGAGGCCGACAAGAAGCAGAAGGAGGCCCAGCTCGCCGAGACCGAGCGCCGCCTGCAGTCCGTCAGCGACAAGCTCGCCGACAAGGAGGCCTCCCTCGACAAGTCCATCGCCCAGGTCCGCCTCCTCGAGGACAAGAAGCGCAACGCCCAGGATCTCGCCGCTCGCGTCGAGGCCCAGCACCGCGACTCCCTCGCCCGCACCGAGAAGGCCGAAGGCGACCAGCGCGCCTCCCTCGAGCGCAGCCAGCAGAAGGAGCGTGATCGCCTCGAGGCGCTCGCCGAAGCCCGCAAGGCCGAGGAGCGCCGCCTCGAGACCGCCCGCGACGCCCGCGTCGCTCAGGACAACGCCCGCAAGGAGGCCGAGGCCCGCCTCGCCGACATCCGCGCCGAGCTCGACCGCCAGCAGCAGGCCCAGAAGGACGCCGAGGCCCGCCTCGCCGACGCCCGCGGCCAGCTCAACTCCGAGCGCTCCGAGCTCGACAAGCTCCGCAAGGAGCGCGTCACCCTGATGTCCAGCGGCACCAAGGACCTCTCGGCCGAAAAAGAGCGCCTCGAGAAGCAGCGCGACGAGTACACCGCCCGCGTGGCCGAGGCCAAGAAGACCCTCGCGACCCAGCAGGCCGAGCTCGAGTCCCTGCGCAAGAACGAAGAGGGACGCCTGGCCGACACCCGCAAGCAGATCGCCCAGGAGCAGGCCGAGCTCGACCGCATCCGTCAGGAGCGCGTCGGCCAGGACAAGGCCCCCGGCGGACTCAACACCATCCGCACGATCCGCTTCCAGGAGAACGACGGCGTCAGCCGCGTCATCATCGAGATGGATCGCCCCGGCGACTTCAACACGGTCCCGTGGGAGGGCGGCAAGGCCACCCTGCAGATCAGCGGCGTCTCCCTGCCCACCAGCCTGGAGCGGTCGCTCGACACCCGCGCCTTCGGCGGCACCGTCAACGTCGTCAACTCCTTCCAGGACGAGAAGGGCGTCGTGCATGTCGAGGCCCAGGTCCCGACCGCCACGACCGAGGTCGTCCGCCAGGAAGGCAACCGCCTCTACTGGGAGTTCAGCAGCATCGGCGGGACCGTGAGCACGGCTCAGGCCATGCCGGCCGCCGGTCTGCCACAGCCCCAGGGCTTCACCTCCGAGCCGCCGCGCTACCTGCCGGCCGCCCGCTCCTCCAGCGACTCCCGCACGCCCGTCTGGCAGCAGCGTCCCCAGGGCATGGCCCGCAAGCGCCTGACCATCGACCTGCGCGGCGCCGACATCGAGAACGTCCTCCGCCTGCTGGCGAAGGAAGGCAACGTCAACATCGTGGCCGGCAACAAGGTCAAGGGCACCGTGACGATGCGCCTGCAGAACGTCCCGGTGACCGACGCCTTCGTCACCATCCTCAAGAGCCTCGACCTGGGCTACGAGCAGGACGGTGAGGTCATCCGTGTGGCCGAGGCCAAGCTCTTCGAGGAGGAGGCCAAGCGCCGCCAGGACGCCGTCATCTCCGGCTTCAAGCTCGATCCCCTCGAGGTCGTGCTCGTGCCCATCAACTACGCCAACGCGGCCGAGGTCGGCAAGCTTGCCGAGCAGATGCTGTCCGGACGTGGCTCGGCGACGGTGGATGAGCGCACCAACACGCTCATCGTCAAGGACGTCGCCCAGAACATCGCTGCGGTGCAGCAGCTCATCCTGAGCCTGGACACGCAGACCCCGCAGATCCTCATCGAGGCGCGCATCGTCGAGACCAACGATCGGTTCGTCCGCGAGATCGGCGTGCAGTGGGGCGGCGACTTCCTCTTCTCGCCGGCCAACGGCAACCCCACCGGTCTGGCCTTCCCGAGCGTGGTCGGCGTCGCTGGCGCCGCCAACGACGGTCAGGCCCCGGTCAGCGGCCTGGCGGGCAACCCGAACTTCGCCGTCAACCTCCCGGCGCCTATCGGTACCGGCAGCGGTGGTGGTCTCGGGATTACCCTGGGCTCGGTCGGCGGCGCCGCCAACCTCAGCCTCCGCCTGTCCGCCCTCGAAGAGAACGGCCACATCAAGATCGTGTCCTCCCCGAAGATCCTCACCCTCGACAACCGTCAGGCGAAGATCAGCCAGGGCACCTCGATCCCCATCAGCGTCGTCTCGGCGGCGGGTGTCCAGACGGTGTTCGTCGAGGCGCGCCTCGAGCTCAACGTCCAGCCCCACGTCACCCAGGACGGCAACATCCAGCTCCAGCTGAACATCACCAAGTCCGAGCCTGACTTCGAGAACACCGGCGCCCGCGGCGATCCCACCATCATCCGCAAGGAGGCTACCACCGAGCTGCTGCTCGGCGACGGCGACACCACGGTCATCGGCGGCATCTACAGCCAGACCACGGGTACCAGCAGCTCCAGTGTCCCGTTCTTCGGTGACATCCCCATCCTGGGCTTCTTCTTCCGCGACTACAGCGAGAGCGAGGCCCGCACCGAGCTGCTCATCTTCGTGACCCCGCGCATCGTCAACCGCGAGGCCGCCATCAGCAGCCGCCGGCTGAGCCCCATCGACGCCCCCCAGGTCGATGGAACCCGCGGCGGGAACTGAACCACCCCATGCCTCCCCTCCCCTCCCCCAGCGCCTGGATCTTCCTCTGCGGCATGATGGGCTCCGGCAAGACAACCGTCGGCCGAGCCCTCGCCGCAGCCCTCTCCGGGCGCTTCGTCGACCTCGACGACCGCGTGGAGGCGCGAGCGGGCAAGAACATCCCAAGCCTCTTTGCAGACCATGGGGAGCCCCACTTCCGTCACCTCGAGCGTGAGAGCCTCGAGCTCCTGCTCGACGAGCGCGCTGACGCTCGGGTGACGGTGGTCGCGCTCGGCGGCGGCGCCTGGGTTCAGCCCGGCGTCGCCGACCTGCTCCGCCCCCTCGGCCCGACCTTCTACCTCCAGGTCCCCATCGACGAGCTCCACCGCAGGCTCGAGGCGAGCGATCGGGGGCAGCGGCCCCTGTTGATCGGATCCAACCTCCGGATGCGGCTCGAGCACCTGCTCTCCCTCAGAGCAGGCGCGTACGAGGCGGCGGATCACACCATCGCCCATGACCCCGCCGGCCAGCTCCACGGCGTCGCCGATACCGTGTTCGCCGTGCTGCGCCGCCTCGCCGACCGCGGCGGCCGGATGCCCATCCGCGCCCTCACGGTCGAGCTCGGAGAGCGCAGCTACCCGATCTGGCTGGGCCTCGGCGGCGCCGATCAGGCCGCGTCGCTCGTGGCGCTGCACTGCGCCACCCTCGCGCGTCGCCCCGCACGCCTGTTCGTGCTGACCGACGCACATGTGCACGCGCTCTACGGCCAGACCTTCACAGATGGCCTGCGGGAGCACGGCTGGGAGGTCCACCTCACCGTGGTCGAGGCCGGCGAGTCTGCCAAGTCGATCACGGTCCTGACGACGATCTGGTCGGACTGGCTCCAGCATGGGGTCGGGCGCCGGGACGTGGTCGTCGCCTTCGGCGGCGGCGTCGTGGGCGACCTCGGTGGCTTCGCCGCGGCCACCCTCCTGCGCGGCCTGACCTTCGTGCAGGTTCCCACGACCATCCTGGCCCAGGTCGACAGCTCGGTCGGCGGCAAGACCGGGATCAACACCGAGCACGGCAAGAACCTCGTCGGCGCCTTCCATCAGCCCAGCGCGGTCGTGATGGCGCTCGGCACCCTGGCGACCCTGCCCCGCGAGGAGATCGCCAGCGGCATGGGGGAGGTGATCAAGTATGGGGTGCTCGAGGGCGCCTCGGCGATGGGGCTGCTTGAGCGCATGTCCGATCAGATCGCCTCCGCCCCCCCCTCAGCGATCGATGTGATCGCCCGATGCTGCGCGATCAAGGCGCGCTTCGTGGCCGAGGACGAGCGGGAGGCCGATCGGCGCGCCCTCCTCAACCTCGGGCACACGTTCGGTCACGCAATCGAGGGCATGGCGGGCTTCGGCCACGTGCCCCACGGCGCTGCCGTGGGGCTCGGTATGTTGCTCGCCGTCGACGCAGCCGCCGAGCTCGAGCTCACCTCCGCCTCGGACGCCCAGGAGCTCTATCGCCGATTGTTTGAGCTGCTCAAGACCTTTGGCCTGCCGACCGACACCACCCCGTATCTCCAGCGCCATCCCGAGATGACCGCCTGGATGCTGCGGGACAAGAAGGTCGCGGGCGATCTGATCACGTTGGTGCTGCCGGCGACGCTCGGAGACGTTCGTCTCTGCCCGATCGCCACCGAGCGCCTTGGAACCTTGATGCAAAGACTTGCGGACGCCCCGTTACGCACCTAGTCTAGGTGAGTGGGTACCGCTCGGAAACGACAACGATCCCGGGGCATTGGCTCCGTCGGCACCTGTCACATGGGCCGTACTGAGGGAGAGATCATGAACACGAGAACCAAAGTCGCACTCACTGGCATCGTCGCGGCCAGCGCTATCCTGACGGCGAGCGGATGCGCCGTCGAAGAGTCGTCCATGCTGGTCGTGGGCAACGAGCTGATCACCGGGACCTGCGAGCTCTCGCCCTCGGTCGATGGCCCCTTCCTGACCCGCGGCACCCTGGATCTGGCCATCCGGAACCAGTACATCATGTTCCCCGTCATCCAGAACCAGCTCGGCCGCAGCTCGGATGTGGTCATCAAGCCCGCTGGAGCCGGCGGCGGCGGCGGCACCTCGGGGAGCGGCCTCGGCGACGTCCTCATCGAGGGCAACACCGTCATCCTCCAGCAGGCCGACGTCGACTTCGAGATCCCCGGCGGCATCGCGCCGACCTTCCCCTCGAAGCTGACCATCCCCACCAGCGGGACGGTCTTCCCGCAGGGTGTGGCGGCGACGGGCATCGAGATCATCAGCCCCGACCTCGGCAACCTGCTCGCCGCGCAGATCAATCAGCGTGGCCTCGTCGTCACGATGCTGGTCAAGGTCCAGTTCTCCGGTGTGACGGCCTCCGGTACGGACGTCGTCTCGACCGAGCTGACCTACCCGCTCGACGTCTGCTTCGGCTGCCTGGTGTCCCATCAGCCGGGCACCCTGTTCACCGACGACGACAACTCCCTCACCTGCGACCCGCTGGCCCGTCCGGCCGACGCGGACGTCGTGGAGGACAAGTCTGACGCCCCCTGCCTCATCGGCCAGGACGCCGCGGTGGACTGCCGCCTGTGCCGCACCGTGCAGTCCTCCCAGGAGGAGGCCGATCGCATCTGCGACCCGCCCTGATCACCTTCGCTCCCACCTCACATGAAAAAGGCGCGCTCCATGGAACGCGCCTTTTTTGTTTCGTGCGTGCGGCGTTGGGGCGGTTCAGGGGGCGAAGGCGCTGATCAGCGCCTGCACCTCGTCGTCCTCAAAGACGTGATCGGCGGCCTTGGCCGCGGCGAAGACGTGCTGAACCAGCGCCGGAGACGCCTCGATGCCGCGCTTGCCGAGCCAGTAGATCACGTTGGACTCGCCGCTCATCGGGCCGATCTCGATCTCCTGCTCCTTGCCAAACATGCCCGCCGGCACACCGGAGTAGATCCGATCGGCGAGCCACTGATCGCCCTTGCGCTCGGCCTTGATGATGGCGGCGGCGTGCACGCCTGTGGCAGTGCGGAACGCGTCGGCTCCGGCGAGGGGATACTGGCCGGGGATCGGCACCTCGAACGCCGTCGAGACGGCCCGGCAGTAGTCGAGCAGCCGGGTCAGATCGTTGTCGATCTCACCGAGCAGCTTGAGGTTGAGCAGGGTCTGGTCGAGGCTGGCGTTGCCGACGCGCTCCCCCACGCCCAGTGCGGTCCCGTGGATGCGGTCGGCGCCGGCCTCGATCGCGCGGATGTTGTTGGTGACGCCGAGCCCGCGGTCGTTGTGGCCGTGCCAGTCGATGCCGATGTGCTCGCAGCCCCAGCCGCGCAGCAGGTTCTTGACGAAGTAGATCAGGTTCTTGACGCCGTCCGGCGTCGCGTGCCCGACGGTGTCGCACACGCACAACCGGTGCGCGCCGTGGTCGATCACGTTGCGGAACAGGCTGTACAGCGTGTCGGGGCGTGAGCGCGTGGTGTCCTCGGTGACGTAGGTCACCGGCAGGCCGTTGTCGACCGAGAACTTGATCGCCTCGGACGACATGCGCATCAGGCGCTCCACATCCCAGTTCTCAGCGTACTGCCGGATCGGGCTGCTCCCGATGAACGCCATGACCTCGATCTCCAGGCCCACCTTCTGGCTGATCTCGACCACGGGACGGATGTCGTTGAGGTGGGTGCGCGCAGCGCACGACGGCTTGATCGCCAGCTTCTGCTCCACGATCTCCCGAGCGAGCCGCGTGACATCGTCGACGGCGCGGGGCCCGGCGCCCGGCAGACCGATGTCGCAGTGCTGGATGCCCAGCTCGTTCATCAGGTGGAGGATCTCGAGCTTGGCCTCGATCGGCGGGTCGGTCACGCTGGGCGACTGGATCCCGTCTCGGAGCGTCTCGTCGTAGAACGTGTAGGGCTTGCGCGACAGGGGCGCGACCTTCTCGACCGAGTTCCAGTCGTAGATCAGATCGTTGTGGGGCATGTTGAGCGTCATGATGCGATCCTCCGTGGGCGGGTCGACCGGGGCTGGCACGAGAAGGGATGGGAAGGGGAAGACGGGGCGCCCCGGCTGGACCGGCGACCGAGGTCACCGGCCACCGGGGCGCAGAGACCTCAGAGCACCTCGACGATGACCGCGATGCCCTGACCGCCGCCGATGCAGGCCGAGCCCAGACCGTAGCGGAGGCCGCGGCGGCGCAGCTCATAGATCAGCGTCATGGTGATGCGGGTGCCGCTGGCGGCCAGGGGGTGACCGAGGGCGATGGCCCCGCCGTTGACGTTCGTCTTGTCACGGTCGAGCCCGAGCTGGCGCTCCACTGCGAGGTACTGGGGAGCGAACGCCTCGTTGACCTCGACGAGGTCCATTTGATCGATGGTCATGCCGGTGGAGGCCAGGGCCTTCTGCGCCGCGGGCACGGGCCCGATGCCCATGAGCTTCGGATCGCAGCCCGAGACGCCCCAGCCGACGAGGCGGGCCAGCGGGGTCAGGCCGCGCTTCTTCGCCGTCTCGGCGCTGGCGACGATCATCGCGGCGCCGCCATCGCAGATGCCGCTGGCGTTGCCGGCGGTGACGAGGCCATCCTTCTTGAAGACCGGGCGGAGCTTGTTGAGCCCCTCGAGCGTGGTCGAGGCGCGGGCGTGCTCGTCGATCTCGAACATCGTGGTGCCCTTGCGGGTCTTGAGCTCGACGGGGACGATCTCCTCGGCGAAGCGACCGGCCGCCTGGGCGGCGCCCCACCGCTGCTGGCTGGCGAGCGCGTAGATGTCGCACTTCTCGCGGGAGATCTCATACTTTGCGCCGAGGTTCTCCGCCGTGATCGCCATCGGGATGCCGGCGTAGCTGTCGGTCAGGCACTCCTGGATGTAGTCGCCCATGCCGGACTGGAACAAGGGGATACCCATGCGGGCGCCGCGGATGGTGTGCGGGGCCTGCGACATGGACTCGGCGCCGCCGGCCAGGATGATCTCACCCTCGTCGGTCGCGATCATGCGCGCGGCGTCCACGAGCGACTGGAAGCCCGAGCCGCAGAGCCGATTGATCGTCACCGCGCCGACCTCCTGCGGGATGCCCGTCTTGAGGCCGACGTGCCGCGCGAGGTAGATCGCGTCCGCGCTCGTCTGCATGACGTTGCCGAAGATCACATGGTCGATGTCGCCGGGCTGGACGCCCGACTGCGCGATCGCCGCGTTGGACGCGATGACACCAAGGTCCGTCGCGGAGTGCTGGGTGAGACTGCCGCAGTACGTCCCAAAGGGGGTGCGCTTGCCGGAGAGGAAAACAATGTCTTTGCTCGGCTTGGCCATCGGAGTGCTCCTTGAACGAGGCGTCATCGGACCGGGCCCGCGGCTGCACCGCGCGCTCGCTGTCGGGGCTCGCCTGTGGCGTGACGTGCGTGTCACACCCAAACCCTCGAAGAGACAATCCAGGCGGCCCTCTCCATCCGCGGACACTCATATCAGGGCCGCTCGGCGCCGCGCAAGCGCCGAAGGCCCACGGGACGATCGCCCGCCCTCACCCCGCCCTGCGCCACCGGTCCCCGGCGCCGCACGCCTCCGGACAACAGTAACTGCTCAATAACCCTGGGCGGCCAATAAACATCTTACATAACAGGTTGTTACGGATCTGGCCGCGACGGAGGGGTACAATCATGAATATGCAATACTAAATTTATCAGCAATATTATACTATGATTATAGGCTTGTGGACGCGTGCAAATTGCCTTCGACTCCCTCTCGATGCCAGTACAGCTACTCCGAGGGTCGCGTATCCTATTGATATTACACGTGATTTCTCTACCAGGGGTTATTGAGCAGTTACGGGCAACACATCCAACCATCTGATCTGCATGGGGTTTTCCCCCAGATGGCAAACCGCGGCGGATTGCGGTATCCACTGGCGCTGCGCACTGCGGCGCCGACTGCCCCCCGCGCAGACCGGCGCGACCACTGGCCCTGAACCTGCCCACAGGAGCTCGCCCATGAGCTGGCAAGAAGCCCTGCTCGACGCTGCCAGCAGCGTCCTCGTCGAAGTCGCCACCGGCCGCCGCATCAAGGTCGGCGGCTGCCTGCCCGCCCAGGCCCCCCCGCCGCGGGCCGACGTCTACAAGGCCGGTCGCCTCGACCTGCCCACCAAGGTCGACCTGCGCCCGTACATGACGCCGGTCGAGGACCAGTCGGCGGTCAACAGCTGCGCCTCCAACGCCATCATCGGCATCTACGAGTACCTCTCCAAGCGGGCCCACGGGCGCTCCAACGACGTCAGCCGCTTGTTCGTCTATTATACCGCCGTGAGTCGCAGTCGGACCCGCGAAGCAGGGCCCCCTGCGAGCTCGCGCTCGCACGGCTCCCTGCCCTGCGGGTCCGACTGCGACTCAGGCTGGTCTACAACGCGCGCCGCTTCGACAACATCCGCGGCGATCGCGGCAGCACGATGACCAGCAACATCAAGGTGCTCCAGGAGCTCGGCACGTGCACCGAGGAGACCTGGCCCTACCGCCCCGAGCTGGTCGACCGGAGGCCGGGCGACGAGGCCTTCGTCGAGGCCTCCCGCTTCCTGCTCCAGCGGGCCCGCCAGATCCCGGTGGACCTCAAGGCGATGAAGAGCTGTCTGGCCGAGGGCTATCCCTTCGCCTTCGGGCTGCTCCTGTTCAAGTCCTTCGACCGCGCCGGCCGGAGCGGGGTCGTGCCCATGCCCGACCGCGCCGGGATCGGCCGGGAGACCCACGGCTGCCACGCGATGCTCGCCGTGGGCTACTCCGACCGCGAGCAGGCGTTCGTGGTGCGCAACTCCTGGGGCAGCCGGTGGGGCGACGAGGGCTACTGCTACATTCCCTACGCCTACCTGGCCAACCCTCGCATGTGCGCCGACTGCTGGACGATCGAGGCGGTCAAGAACCTCGACTTCACCGCCAGGCCCGTCGCCGACGACGGCTTCGACGTCAACTGGGACGAGGACTGGGACAGCGCCGCCAACCCCTACGCCTTCGACGCCATGGAGGCGGTGCACGACGCTACGGCGCTGGCCATCGCCGTCCAGCGCGACGGCATCGTGCCCGAGCGCTGGGACGGCGACGTCGACAACTGGGACGACGACTGGGGCGACGACGGCAAGACCGTCGCCGACAACTTCGACCGCGACGAGGACGCCGCCCCGGCCCCCTTCCAGGTCACCCTCGGCTGCGAAGGCCTCGGCAACCCGGCGATGGTGCCCGTCGTCGTGGCGATGCTCAGCACCCTGCCCGGCGTGCTCGGCCTCGAGTGCGACACCGACGCCATGACCGCCACGCTGACGCTCGACCCGAACGTCATGACGGCCGAGAAGCTCTGGACGACCATCGAGGGCGACGCCACCATCCGGCCGGCCTGGATCGCCTAGCGCGGGCCCGCACGCACCGTCCCACGCCCGGCCAGGAAACTTGACGACGCCCCTGCGCCCTTTACGGTCGATCGGCGATGCCCGTGGATGACGGTGTCCCACGCACATCCACGGCACCATGACGGCGCTCACGCAGGCGCCAGGACAGGGAGTCCATCATGCGCTGCATCGAGTTGCAGTTCCGGTCAGGCGGCGAGTTCCTCAGCTTCTACGTACCGCCCGCCGAGGGCGCAGCCACCGGCGGCAGCCTCTTCGTCAAGACGCTGCTCCCGCTGCGGGAGAGCCAGCCGGTCATCGTCGACATCGAGGTCGCCTCGGCCATGGAGCGGTGCGCGGTCTCAGGGGTCGTCGTCGAGTGCCCGGCGCTGCTCCAGGTCGACGGCCGCGCGCGCCGGGGCGCGCGCATCCTCATCGACGCCGATGAGCAGGCCATGCTCGACACCTTCCTCGAGGCCATCCACCAGGACCTCGGCGAGTTCCACGCCCGCAAGCTCGACCGCTCCGGTATGAACATGGAGGTCGAGGCCGCCGAGTTCGGCGGCCCCGCGCACGCCGTGCCCGTGGTCGACTTCTCGGCCGGCGGCATCTTCCTGGCCACGCCGCTGCGACCGGTCGTCGGTCAGATGGTGCAGCTCCGCCTCATCGCCCCGGACTACGGCCTCAACCGGGTGGTCGTCGGCGAGGTGGCGTGGCATGGGTATAAGGAGGAGCACGAGGGGGTGGGGGTGCGGTTCGTGTTCAAGACGAGCGGTGAGCGGCGCGAGTGGCGCTCGATCTTCTCGCGGGTGCAGCGGGTTCGGGACAAGCGGCTGACCGAGGACGCCATAGCGGCGGTGCGGTCGAGCGCCTGACGGCGACCGCTCAGGACACCTCGAACCGCGACTCGCACACGTCCATCAGCTCCAGGGTGCGGGCGCTGACCCGCAGCTCGGGCAGCTCCACGTCCCCCTCCATCCCGAGCAGGTGATCGGGCAGGGTGAGGAGCTGGGCGCGGGTGCGCGCGCGGAGGTCATCGATGGGCTCGGGCGGCGCCGTGGGCCCGCCGGCATCGAACATGCGCTGCAGCAGCGGCTCGGCGCGCTCGCCCGCCGCGAGCGTCGGCAGCGGCTCGCCGGCCTGGGTGAGCAGGCCAGCGAGGATCTTCCCGTCGGCGCCAGTGATGCGATACAGCTCCTTGCGGCCGGGGTAGGTGTTCTTCGAGCTGGAGAACTTCATCGTCGGCACGGCGCGCCCGCCCTCGATCTTCTCGACCAGCTTGTAGACGCCGGCCAGCGCCGGGTCGTCCTTGCTGGTCACCAGCTCGGTGCCCACGCCGAAGGTGTCGATCGGCGCGCCGGCGGCGAGCATCTCGGCGATCTTGTACTCGTTCAGGTCACTGCTGGCGACGATGCGGGTCTGCTGCAGGCCGGCCTCATCGAGGATGGCCCGCACCTCGTGGGCGAGCTGCGTCAGATCCCCCGAGTCGAGCCGGACGCCCTTGAGCCCCTCTCCGATCGCCGCAGCGCGCCGCGCGCCGCGCAGGGTGTCGTAGGTGTCGATCAGCAGGACGGTCGAGTCGGGGAAGGTGGCGTGGTAATGGGCGAAGGCCTCGGTCTCGCGCCCGAAGGCCATGGTGAAGGCGTGCGCCGCGGTGCCAACCACCGGGATGCCGAGCTGCATCGCGGCCATCACGTTGCTCGTGCCGTTGAAGCCGCCCACGTACGCCGCCCGCGCCGCGAGCGCCGCCGCCTCGGGCCCATGCGCGCGCCGCGAGCCGAAGTCGATCAGGTCGCGCTCGCCCGACACCAGCCGGATGCGCGCCGCCTTGGACGCCACGAGGGTCTGGTAGTTGATCATCGTGAGCAGGAACGTCTCGACGAGCTGCCCCTCGATCATCGAGCCGGACACCTGGAGGATGGGCTCGTTGGGGAAGAAGATCGTCCCCTCGGGCACCGAGCGCACCGTCGCGCCGAACCGGAAGGCCCGCAGCCGCTCGAAGAACGCGTCGCGCTGCGCGGTCGCCGCCAGCGCGGCGAACGTCGGGGTCGTCCGGAGGTAGTCGATGTCCTCCCCTGTGAACCGAAGATCCCGCAGATACGCCAGCCCCTGCTCGAGCCCGGCCGCGACAAGGAAACGGCGGTTCTTCGGCAGCCGCCGGACGAACATCTCATACGTCGCCTCCGTCTCGGCGAGCGCGGGCGAGGCGAAGTACGCGTACATCATGGTGAGCTGGTAGAAGTCGGTCGCGAGCGCCATGCGCGCGGGGCCAACGTCGAGGTGCTGGTGCCTTTGGCGAGTGTCTGTCACGATCATCCCCTGCGTCCATCCACGAGTTGACAGCGCGCGGGGGAGTCCCACGATGGGAGGCGCTGCGATCCCCGTGTGCATCTGCCGGCCAGCTATACTCCATTGGAGCGACCTTGACCACCACGCGCACCGCATCCCCGCCCACCACAGGCCTGCTGCTCGTCGCCCACGGCTCCAGCGAGGACCCCGCCGCGAGCCTCCCGGTGCGTCGGCTCGGGCTCGAGCTCCGGGCCTCCGGGCGCTTCGCGCAGGTCGCCCTCGGCTTCTGGCGCGAGTGGCCGGGGTTGCGAGGGGCGCTGGCGGGGCTCTCCACCGACCGCGCGGTGGTGGTCCCGGTCTTCATGGCCAAGGGCTGGTTCACGACTCACGTCGTGCCGCGCGAGCTCGGCCTGGACGTCGCGGGCGCGAATCGACCGGGCCCGCCAGAGGTGCGGGTCACGCGGCCGATCGGGGCCAGCGAGGCCATGAGCGAGCTGGTGGAGGCGATGGCGCTGGAGCGTCTTGGGGAGGCGGCCTCGCAGGCGGCGGTGGTCGTGGCCGGACACGGCACAGCCCGCAGCCCTCGCTCGGGCGACAGCGTGCGGCAGGTCGTGGAGGCGCTGCGCCACCGTGGGCGCTTTGGGAGCGTGGAGGCGGCGTTCCTGGAGCAGGCACCGGGCCTGGCCGAGGTCGTGGGCGCTCTCGAGGCCGACCGGGTGCTCGTCGTCCCGTTCCTCGTCGCCGACGGTCCCCACCGCGCCATCGACATGGCCACCGCGATCGGCCTTCCCGCTCACCCGGACGACCAGCCCATCCCGGTCGGGGCGCGCACAATGTGGCTCACCCCTTCTGTGGGTACACACCAGTGCATCGCAGACCTCGTCATCAAGCTCGTCACAGATGCCATCGGCGAGCCATTAGCCCACAATACCACACCACGTAATCCACACACGACCCAACTCCTGAACACAGTCATGAGCGACGGCCTGCTCGGCCAGGTCCTGCTGTCGCGCCAGGGCGACACCTTCGACCTGCGCCATATGGAGGACACTGCGTTCCCTGACACGCAACTCGCCGAGTTCACCATCGACGGCCTCCTCGAGACGCTGCGGCTCGACGCCGACGGCCGCTACCGGCCCAACCCGTACGCGCCCGACCTTCGACGAGGCTGGGTGGCGAGGCTGAGCGACGCGGCGGCGGCAGCGGAGGCGGTGGAGGTCATCTATCCGGGGCTGCTGGCCAACCTCAGCCGTGCGGACGTCGGCGCCTGGGTCGACACCGCCGCCCGCCTCGGCGAACCGTTTGTCCGGGCTCTTCCTGCCGACGTAGAACGGATCGCGCAGGCACGGTGCACGAGCGCTTGCCTTTGTGTGCGTCGGTGGGAGTATGCTAGAACAACAGCGTCCCGCGCCGCTTCCTCGCGTTCGCCCTCCGACACCCCGGCCTGCCTGGAGCCGTGTCCGATCTTTCTGGCGGCGCTCCAGCATGCCCTGACACCGTCGTCACCCCCGCCCGACCATGCGTGAAGATTGGCTCGACGACATCTCCCGCCTCTTGCTCGACCCCACGTCGACCGAGACTCCCGACCCACAGGCCGAGTCCGCGGTCGTCGCGCTGGCCGCGGCCGCCCCGCGCCATTGGCTGCGACCCTCGCTGCGTGACGAGCTCCTGGCCTCCGCACGCCGCCTCGATCACCCGCCGGCCCCCGAGACGATCACCCGGGCCGCCTCTACGCTCCTCGATCTCAACGAGGAGGCCACGCTCGCTGTGCTCAGCCAGGCCCGGCTGACGCCACCATGGCCGATGCATCCTGCGCCCGGCGTGGATATCCTCCCTGTGCGCCCCGGCCCCGCGAGACGACGCGCCCTCTGCTGCCTCGTCCGACTGGTGCCTGGCGCCGTCTTCCCCGCCCACTGGCACCAGGGCGAGGAGACGACCTTTGTCCTCGATGGAGGGTTCCGTGATGACGACGGCGCGCTCTACTGGGCCGGCGATGACGTGACCCGCACCGACGCCGGGCCACACCAACCGCGCGCCGTCGGCGTCGATCCTTGTGTCTGCCTCGTCGTCGCCCGCGGCGGCGTCTCGTTCACCACCCCTGACGCTCCGCTCTGAGCCAAGGCCGACCAACGCATGGTGGAGACAGCGAACCATCAACCGACCGACGAGAGCCTGGTCGCCGCCATCACGCGCGGCGACCGCGACGCGCTCGGCGCGCTCTACGACCGCCACGCCCCGACCATGCTGGGCGTCGCGATGCGCATGCTCGGTGACGTCCGCGAAGCCGAGGACCTCGTGCACGACGTCTTCCTGGAGATCTGGCGCAGGGCCGATGCCTACGATCCGAGCCGCGCCCGCGTCCTGACCTGGTGCCTGGTCCGCCTCCGCAGCCGCGCCGTCGACCGCCTCCGCGCCCGACAGCGCACCCCCGAGACCTCCCTGCTCCAGGCGGCAGCCGAGCTGCCGGCCCACGCCCCGACCCCGAGCGCCGACCACGAGCGCCTCCGCGCCGCCGTCGACGCGCTGCCTGCCAAGCAGCGCGAGGTGCTCGAGCTGGCCTACTTCGATGGCTTGTCCGGCTCGGAGATCGCTGAGCGCCTCGGCGTCCCCCACGGCACGGTCAAGTCCCGCGCCGCCGCCGGTCTCCGCGCCCTCCGAGACGCGTTCGCCGAGCCCTGAGCGCGCTCATCGCCGCGTCTGCGCGGGCGCCTCGACCGCCTCCACCACCGGCCCCTCAACCACCACCACGCGCCTGGCCAGACTCGGCGCCTCGACGCCGACGACCCGGCCGTGGAACACCAGCCATCGCCACAGCGCCAGGAAGTCCGCCCGGGCCACATGCGGGCACCGCTCCTGCTTCAGCGGCAGCGACGTCCGCAGCTCGGACTGTGGCAGGATGGTCTTGAACCGGAGAGACGGCGCCGACGCCGACGCCCCCACAGCCCGCACCACCACGGCCACCTCGGCCTCGGTGAACGACACGGGCCACACGCTGACCTGCACCGCCATGGCGCGCCCCCCGTCGAACTCGACCGGCGACTCGCCGGCGATCACCGCGGTCAGGCGGTTGCCCTCCAGCCGAATCGCCCCTACCTCCCCCGGCGCAGCACGCCTCCAGAGCCGCCACCCCCGCACGCCCTCGCCCCCCTCCTCCCGCAGCGCGACAACCCCGTCCCTCGGCTCCTCGCCGGCCTCGAGGTCCACCGGCAACGCGCGGACGCCGGAGCCAGACCGCTCGTCGAAGGCGACCTCGTGCAGGGCCGGCACGATGGATCGTTCGGGGGCCGCCGGATCGACGAGCACGCAGACCTTGGTGCCCGGATGCGCCCACGGAGGCCGCGTGAGGTCATCGGCGAGGTCGGCGCCGACCCTCGGGCGATTGCGATGGTCGAAGTAGCGATAGTGGACCAGCTGAGACGGACGCCCCTCCTCCGCCACGATGTCTGCGACCACCGCGATCCCGTGGCTCAGCAGCCGGTGCTCCCGACGCACCGAGGCCACCCGCCACCCCGTGTACACCACCGCCGCCACAAACAAACCCGCCGCGATGAGGAACGACATCCCCACGCCCGCGTCTGCCGCCGCCGTCGCCGATAAAAAGCTGAATACATGGTAATCAAGAACATCAACCAGGATCGCCTTGAGGAGTATCACCCCCAGGATCACGCTCATCAGCGCCCCCAGCGACGCCGAGCTCGCCACGAGCCTTCGCCACAAGGTCGGCTGAACGACCCTCCGGGGTGACTCGACCGCCACCGTGTCGTCGCCGTCCCCGATCCAGACCGGCGTCCCCGTCGACGCCACCCACGCCCGCAGCACGCGCCCCTCGGCCACGAACACCTGCCCCGAACGACTGCCAGCCACCTCGCCGTCGTCCGTCGTCGCCTCATGCCAGACCGCGTGCCCGGTCACCCGATCCAGCGCCACCAGCTCGGCCACCTCCCCCACGCCCGAGCCATCACGCGCCGCGACCCGCCGCTTGAGCACGACCACGTCCCCGTCCACCACGATCCGCCCCTGCTCGCACCGACCCACAGACGTCCGCCACAGCCGCGTCCCGTCCTCCACCGCCCACGCCTCCAACTCGCCCGTGGTCGTCGCCGTGAACACCACCCCATCCCCCGGCTCCACCGCGACCATCGACCCGGCGGCAGTCGCCGACCAGCGCGGCCGCCCTGAAGCCCCCTCCACCCCCCGCACCGCGTCCCCGCTGACCTCCACCACCGCCTCCCCGACGCCGAACACCCACGAGGACGTCCCGAGGGCCGGCAATCGCCAGCGCGCCGCGCCTGTCGCAGCCTCCAGCCCCACCAGCTCCCCGAGCGTCGTCGCCGCGCAGACCACCTCCCCGCAGACCGCCGCGCGGCTCGGACGGCCGCCGCCCACCGCCCCCACCCACGCCTCCTTCCCCGTCCGGGGATCAAGCGCGTGGAGCTGCCCGAGATGGCTACCGAACACCACCCGCCCGTTCACCACCACGGGCGCCTGAAGATCCCCGAGCGCCAGGCGAGTCGTCCAGAGTTGCCGGAGTCCATCCGAAGATAATCCGTGTATTCTTCCAGATGCCGACGCGACCACCACGACCCCATCCACCTCCACCGGCGCCAGCTTGACCCCGCCTCCGTCGATGTTCCGCTCCGCCGACTCCACCGCGTCGTGTTCCCCCAGACCGACCAGGCGGCCATCCGCGCACCCCAGCACCACGCGGCCCCCCGCGAAGGCTACAGGTGACTGGATCAGCGACCCCAGCGTCACCACCCACGGCGCGAACCGCGCCAGCAACCGCCCCGGCCCGTGGCCGCCGCGCGTGTCGTACAGATGAATGTGTTGCGTGTTTGGGGCTTGCATGCGCTACGGTCTCACCACACACTGGCCTCGTGACACCTCGCACGGGCGACCGCGCCGAGGATACCGCGTCGGTTCGGGCCGCACCAGGGACCGACGCCCACCGCCGCAACGCGGAGCGCCATGCTCGCCCCAAACACGCGCCGATGGCTCCTGCACGTCGCCCGACGTGCGGTCAAGGACGCCCTCATCGAACGATACGGGCCCACCCACGACCTCCCCCTCGACCCCGTCGAGCGCCCCGACGACCCCGCCCTGGAGGTGCCCCAGCGCGTCTTCGTCACCTGGCGCGATCATGCGGACCTCGTCGGCTGCATCGGCACCGTCACGCCTCAACAGCCCCTCGAGGACGCGATCGCCCACTACGCCGCCTATGCCGCCATGCGCGACCCCCGCACGCCCACCCCGCTCCCCACGCAGTGGGCCGACCTCCGCTGCAGCATCTCGGTCTTGACCGCGCCCCGACCGCTCGGCGTCACCGGCCTCGACGCCATCACCGAGGCGATCGTGCCCTTCCGGGACGGCGTCGTCATCGCGTGCGGCCACAAGCGCGCCCTGCTCCTGCCCTCGGTCTGGGACAACCTGCCCGATCGGCGCGGGTTTATGGAGGCGCTGGCCGACAAGGCCGGCATCGACCCCCGCAGCGAAGGCGCACGCGTCACGGCCGAGATCTTTGAATCCGAGAATTTTGGAGAAAAAGAATACCCCATCGAGGGATAAGCACGCGCCTCATGCGTCCTCCGCAGGCCATCGCACCACCACCTCGGTCCCCTCCCCTGGCGCGCTGCGCAGCGCGACCTCGCCTTGATGTGCCTGCACCAGCGCCCGCACGATCGACAGCCCCAGCCCGCTGCCGCCCCGGTCCCGCGCGGTGGTGAAGAACCGGTCGAACACCCGCGCCTGATTGGCCTCCGAGATGCCGGGACCGTCGTCCACCACCTTCAGCTCCGCCCACCCGGCGCGCCGCGCCACCGACACCACCACGCGCACCCCGGCGCCGCCGTGCTGTCGGGCGTTGTCCACGAGGTTGCTCACGACCGACTCCAGCGTCGGCCGCGCCACGTTGACGCCAACCTCCTGCGCCTCGGCCAACACCACGTCGAGCCCCGCGAGCGCAAAGCGTTCGACGAGCTGCCTCGCCACGCCGCCGAGCTCGGTGACCTCCGTCGGAGGCTCGATCACGTCGGCGCGGGCCAGCTCGGTCAGCCGGCTCACCAGCCGCTCCAGCCGCTCCGTATCCTTATCTAGAATACCAAGAAATCTAGAACGCTCCTCCGGGCTCATCGTCTCGAAGTGATCCCCGATCAGCTCGATCGTCCCCCGGATGCTGGTCAGCGGCGTCTTGAACTCATGCGAGACGTTCGACGCGAACGTCCGGATGTAGTCCGCACGCTCCGCCAGCGCACGGGCCATCCGCACGAACGCCCCGGAGAGCTGCCCCACCTCGTCCGTGCCCGGCCGCTCCAGCGCCGTCGCCGCCGACATGTCCCCCGCCGCCACCCGCTCGGCCTGCGCGACGAGTCGCTGCATCGGCCGGCTGATGGTGAACGACGTCAGCAGGCTCACGCCCCCCACCACCCCCAGCAGCGTCAACAGCCCGATCCCCAGCTCCCGGCGGATCAGCCACAAGGCCTTGCTCACGTCCAGCGGCGTCCGCGACAGCACCACGGCCCCAAGCACCCGGTCCCCCTCGGTCACCGGCATCGCCACAAACACACGCACCCGGCCTCCCCGGCTGATCGACTCCAGAGACGGCGAAGGCTCGTCCGAGACGCGGGCGCGCATCATGGTCACCCGCTCTCCAGACAGCGCCCGAGCGACCTCCTCCCTGTGCCCCAACGACTCCCCGAACTCCCCCCGCGTCGACGCCACCACCGTGCCCCGGTGGTCCACCACGCGGATCCCTGCCAGGGTCGTGTTGCGCGCCGCCAGCAACATCGGCTGGATCTCCTCGCCTGCGGCCACCGCCCACCGATCGGCCGGCTCGTCCGCCGGCACCGCGGACGGCGCCGGCGACCGCACCTCGTCGCTGGCAAGGTCCAGCCTCGGCACGATCGGCTTGAGCGGCTCATCAGGGTTCCGATCGACGTGGGCTGGCGCCACCGCGTTCCCGTAGCCTCGCACCCCGGGGCCGTCCGACGCCTGGCCAAGCTCCCTCAGCAGGGCGTCTCGCCACGCGGCGTTCACGAACGCCCCCTGGGCGATCAGCTCCGACTCGGTGCGCCGGATCAGCTCGTTCTCGTACAGTCGGAGCCCGGCGATGCCGCCCAGGGGCAAGAGCAGGATGAGCACGTTGACCACGAACAGGATCGACCGCACCCGCGGCAGCCACCTTCCACGGCCCCCCGTCGTCATGGCCGCCTCACTGACACGTCCCGAGCCGATAACCCACCCCATGCACCGTCTCGATCGCCTCGCCGCCCTGCTGCGCCAGCTTGCTGCGCACCCTGCGCACGTGGCTGTCGATCGTGCGGTCCGTCACGATGTTGTCGTAGCTGTACGCCCCGTCCATCAGCGCGTCCCGTGAGAACACCTTGCCCGGATGCCCCATCAGCGTGCGCAGCAGCCCGAACTCCGTCACCGTCAACACCACCGGCGCCCCGTCCCAGAAGACCTCGTAGCGATCCATGTCCATCGACAGCTTGCCATGCACCAGGACCTTCGACGCCGTGCCCGACGTCGTCGCCTCCACCACCGACCGCGTCCTGCGCAGCACCGCCCGGATCCGCGCCACCAGCTCCCGCGGCGAGAAGGGCTTGGTCACGTAGTCGTCCCCGCCCAGCTCCAGCCCCACGATCCGATCCACCTCGTCGTCCCTCGACGACAGGAACACGATCGGCACCTGCGAGGTCCGCCGCAGCGTCCGACACACCTCCGTCCCGTCCAGCTCCGGCATCATGATGTCCAGCACCACCAGCTCCGGACGCGACCGCTCGAACATCGCCAACGCCTCGCCGCCATCCCGCGCCTCGATCACAGAAAACCCGGCCTTCTCAAGGGCAAAGCGAACGACCTGCCTGATATTCGAGTCGTCGTCAACAACGAGCACAGTCTCTTCAGCCATGAATCCACCATGCATACACAAGATACAATGAAATCAACGCAAACACTCCGGCCACGAGCACCGCCACCCCCACCCCCCGGTCCTGCCGCCGCAGCAGCTCCACGACCTCCGACCACGGCGTCGTCCGAAGGTACACCAGCGTCTCGGGCGTCGCGAACAGCCGCGGCATCCAACGCTCCAGACGCCCCAGCATCCTCCGACGCGCCTCGGCCGCGCTCCCCGGCTCCGTCGACGCCAGCATCGCCTCGGACAGGCTCACCGCCGCCGCGTAGTCCTCCCGACGCGCTGAGAACGCCCGGAGCGCCGCCTCCACATCCCCCTCGTGCCGGCCGAGCAGCCGGTCCAGCCACATCGCGTCCTCCAACCCCACGCTCTCCCCGACCCCAGGCCACGGAAACGGCGCACACGCCGCGCTCCCCAGCAACGCCAGCTTGCCGTCCCCCCAACGCCAGAACACCCCCGTCGCCCACCCATCTCCCGACACCGACGCCTCCCACTGCGCCCACAGGTCCGCGATCATCGGCACCACATCCGGAAACCGCAGCTGCAGAAACCGCCGCACCGACGTCTCATCCCCCAGCGCCTCCGACGCGCCCCGCTGCCACCCCACCACATCGAAGCCTCCATCGGTTCGCGGCAACCCCACCATCACCGCGTCCGCCCGCGGCCACAGGTGCACCACCCGATCGTCCATCCGCGGCGCACCGCCCTCCCCTGGCCCGATCCGAAAGCGCCAGCTCCCCACCCCGCGACGCTCCTGCTCCAGCTCCCCCATCCCCGCCTCGACCATCGCCTCGCGCACCACCGAGGCGGGCCCGTCCGCGCCCACCACCATCGAGCCTTCCCAGGCCCGCCGCTCGCCCCCGTCATGCGGCTCCATGACCACACCCGGCACGGCCGTGCCCACCCCCACGCACCGCTGCCCCTCGTGAACCCGCACGCTCGGCAACGCCCGCGCCCGCGCCAGCAACATCGCCCGCAGCCCCGACCGCTCCACCGCGTACACCGCCTCCGCCCGCGCCCCGAATCGCTCCAGCCGCTGCTGCCCCGTCACCGCGTGAACCCGATACCCGTAGACCGGCGCGGAGGCCTCCAGCGCCTCCCGCGCCAGCCCCGCCTCCCGCAGCGCCACCACCCCGCGCGCCGTCAACAACGCCGAGCCCCCGGCCCCCGCCGCCGACGCGTCCTCCGCCGTCTCGAATAGCTCCACCTCGACGCCCCGACGCCCCAGCAGCCCCGCCAGCAGCGCGCCCTCCAGACCCGCACCGACGATCAACACCCGCTTCGACATCGTCACGCGCTCCTCTCAGCCGCGCCCCGCCGCCCACACCTCACGCCCTCATCGACAGTCCACACCGTCCAGACCGCACTTCGTCAGCGTCGAGCCCTGTTCCGTCGTCTGCAGCACGAAGACGTGATCCTCCAGCCGGGCAAGGCCGAACACCCCACCGCCAACCAGCCTCCCCCACGCATCGATCTGGCTCAGGTTCTGAAGACCACCAACCCGCCACAGCGCCGGAGTCGGCCCGTTCGCGCCCTCGATGGTGCCGCCGAGCAACACCCCGCGGTCGAGCAACACCCCTGACGTGACCGCGCCGGGCTCCGTCCCGAGCTGCTGACGCTGCGCGTCTCGGCCAATGAAGATCCCGACCATCGGGTAGACCAGCCCCTGATCCATGAGGGTGCCCGCGACCAGCGCCGCAGCCCCTACCGGGTCGAGCATCACGACGTGCCCCTCGATCGACCCGTTGTTCGGAGGGGCGATGGACCAGTCGATGATTCCAGCCTGGCTCTTGCACGTGACGGTCGTGCTCGCCAGACACGCGATCGGGTGGCTGTAGGCGTAAAGCACAGCGCCGCTGCGCCCCACGCTGACCATGGCGGTGCCGAGGGGGCTCGCCACCATCGCCCCCCCCTCCGAATCCAGATCGAATGTCCAGGTCTCCGGGATCCGGCCCGACTGCTCCGCCACGGCCCACAACCAGCGCGACGTGCCATTCACCACGCCGGTGCCCGTCGCCCAGACGCTCCCGTCCACATCCACCGCCGCTGACACGAACACCGCCTCCAATGGCAAGCTGACCGGATCGACCAGATCAGGCGCCCCGGTCGCATCGAACTGCACGATCAACGGCGCGCCAAACTCGTCGTTCGCCGTCCCCCCCACCCCCATGAAGCTCCCGCTCTCGAGCGCGACACCGTCGTTGAACCGACCCGGCCCCCCCCCCTCGCACGTCACCGTCTTCCGCGTTCGCCCCTCCCCCGGATCCCCCCCGAGCCGCGGCGGGGACCCCTCCCC
>Ga0100377_1000498_pt1 | contig 33600 bp, 23 predicted proteins | sample CryGeymeta201501_FD_83664 | JGI IMG/M metagenome (GOLD analysis project Ga0100377, IMG submission 83664) | Groundwater microbial communities from Crystal Geyser aquifers in Utah, USA - Crystal Geyser metaG 2015-01 | ecosystem: Environmental > Aquatic > Deep subsurface > Groundwater | place: USA...
GTCTATCCAGGATATCTTGGAGTTTCAGGTTGATCTTGTCTCTCTGGGAGAGCAATTCATCCAAATCCGCCTGCCCCACTACGCTTCGGAGTGTGGTTTGGGCCAATTGGGAGGTGGCATAAAGATAATTCTCCACTTCGACGACCGCCTTATTTGGATCCATGACGCGAAAATAGACGACGGCATTCACTTTAATGGAGATATTGTCACGGGTGATGACATCCTGGGGCGGGATGTCCAGCGTGACCAATCTCAGACTGATCCTCATCAGCTTGTCAACTCCAGGGATAATAAAAATTATACCCGGCCCCTTTGCTCCGATGAGCCTTCCCAGTCGGAAGATAACCCCCCGTTCATATTCCCTGAGGATCTTGATGGCTGACGCAGCTACGATCAATATAAAGATAATAAGAAAAAAGAAACCTGACGGAAAACCTGTTATGCCCATATGATTCCCTCCTTATTCGATTTTTTTAACTTTCAGTTTTAAATTGGTTACTCCAATGACCTGAACCTTTTCCCCCCTCTCTATGCTTTGGTCGCTAATGGCGTTCCAGAACTCTCCATGAATGGAGATCTTTCCTTCTGGAGAGATGCTCGCTGTAGCTACTCCTTCTTCTCCTATAAGGCCTTCCATCCCCGTGGTTGGCTTTTTCAAGCGTGCATCGATGGCCTTAGTGACTGCAAAAATGAAGAATGCCGCGCTCACCATGACAGCAGGTATGATCACACTCAAAGAGACCCTCATGTATTCGACCGGACTCTGGAATAACATCATGGAACCCAACAAAAGGGAGATGACCCCTCCAATGGCTAACACACCATGGCTCACCACTTTGATTTCTGCAATGAATAGGATAATGCCAAAGAGGATCAGCGCTAAACCGGCGTAATTAACCGGAAGCATCTGCAACGCATAAAAGGCGAGAATCAGGAAGATTCCTCCTACCACTCCAGGAAGAATGGCCCCGGGGCTCGAGAGTTCAAAGAAGATGCCATAAATTCCTAACATGAGAAAGATATAAGCGATCGTAGGATTAGAGATGACATCCAGAAGCCGTTCGCGCCAGCTCATCTGAATGGATCGAGGTTGTTGTCCCTTTGTAAGAAGGGTTCGTGTGGTACCATCAAATTTAACCACCCTTCCATCGATCTTGGTGAGGAGATCTTGAAGATCTGAGCTGATTAAATCCACCACATTCAGTTTAAGCGCCTCCTCTTCAGTGATTGAGACACTTTTCCTTACCGCTTTTTCAGCCCAATCCACATTTCTTCCCCTCGTCTTTGTAGTCGCCTTGATGTCCGCGACAGCGTCGTTAACGACCTTTTCGGTCATCGTTTTACTTTCTTTTCCCTCTGCTCCCAATGTGACAGGATGGGCTGCCCCAATATGGGTGCCAGGAGCCATCACAGCGATATGTGCAGCCATGGTGATGAAAACACCCGCAGAAGCTGCCCTGGCCCCCTTCGGAGCCACATAGACGATAATGGGGATATGAGAGGCGAGGATTTTCTTGACGATCAACCTCATTGAATCCATCAATCCTCCTGGGGTGTCCAACTGGATAATCAAACATTGACCGCCTTGCTGAGCGGCTTGGTCAATCGAGTCTGTGATAAACTTGGCGGTTGCTGGATTGATGATCCCATCCACCTCAATGGTAAAGATGGGCGCCTTGTCTTGAGTTTGTCCTGGAATTCCAAAGACAAAAGGGAATAGGAAAAGAACGAAAAAGAATATTAAGACCTTATATCTTTTCAAAATTTTTTCTCCTCAGAAACAAAATATCCCAAAAGAAGGGGATTGTCAAATCATTATTCTCATGAGGTCCTCTCCTAAAAGGACTTCACCCCGATAAACCTGCCTGCATTGTTCCAGAATATCAAATTGGTCACATACTGGATAAAGATGGGTGAGCAATAGTTTTTTGCAGTGCGATTTCAATCCAATTCTTCCTGCGAGGGAGGGAGTGAGATGGCCTTCCACTTTTTTCCCGTCCGGGAATGAACACTCGAGAATAAGGAGGTCTACTTCAATACCCAGATCAATAATATTTTGACAATAATCCGTATCCCCAGAGATAGCAATAGATTTTCCATCCTTGAATTCAATGCGATACCCCACGCTTCCAGAGATATGGGCCATAGGTTTTGAGAAGATTTTAAGATCCCGGTAGAGCAAGGCTTCTTTGGAAATCTCTTTTACAGTTAAGTGATAAGATTGCGGTTCAATCCATGAGCCGTAAAGTTCCTCCAATTTCTCAAAAAAAGATTTAAACCCAGACCCTCCAATGCATAAAAGGTCCTTTTCTCGCGGGAGATCTCCGTATTTACATGCAAAGAGAGTTGGAACGAGGTCCGCTGTGTGGTCTGGGTGGAGATGTGTATAGAGGATGAGGTCAGGGTCTTGATAAGTGATTCCTAATTCTAACATCTTCCTCAATGTTCCAGGACCGCTATCGATCAATATACTGGTGTTATCTGAAAGGACGATCAAACCAGGCGACCCTCTTCGAATAGAAGGAATGCCAGTTCCAGACCCCAATATGATTATTTCAGCCAATTTCACTTCTCCACAAAAAACTTTTTATAAGACTAGCCAAAAATATTTGAAATTTCTTGGATATGTCATCCTTCTCGTTTCAGGATCTCACTTACTGGACAAATCGAGATGCTGAAAAAATTTCAGCATGACAACAATTGTCTTTGAAAATGTTAGAGATAAATTCTCAGACTTCAGTGTGTTAGAGTCTACGCCTAACATGAAATAAATGTATTATAACTTATTTTATCCTCTCTGGCATCCATATAGATTGACATTTAGCCTCATTTTTAATAGGTTATTATATAAATGGATGTATCGGAGCAAAAGCTAATCGAAATTGATGGATCTTATGGGGAAGGGGGAGGACAGATCTTAAGGACGGCTCTTGCCCTCTCTGCCATTCTAAGGAAACCCTTCGCCATCCACCATATCAGATCAAAGCGAAAGAACCCCGGTCTTCAAGCCCAACATCTTGAAGCCGTAGAGGCATTGGCCCAAATTACAGAGGCCCGGACGGAAGGGGGTAGATTTGGGTCCCAAAAAATTACCTTTATTCCCCAAAAGAATGTTCCTGGAGATTATCAATTCGAAGTGAGGACGGCAGGTTCTATTACCCTTCTACTTCAGGCGATTTTTCCACCTCTCTGTTTAGCTGCGGGAATTTCCAGTTTAACTTTGGTCGGTGGCACTCATGTCCCTTGGAGTCCGTCGTTTCATTATCTCTCTGAAGTTCTCTTGCCTACTCTCGTATGGATGGGGGTTTCTACCGAGGCCGCCATTGAAAAGTGGGGATTCTATCCTAAAGGGGGAGGGAAGATTCAACTGAAAATCAATCCTGTTGATGAATTAAAGCCGGTCTCTTTGATTGGTCGGGGTTCACTGAAAAAGATTCGTGGGCTCTCCGCTATCTCTAATCTTCCAAAACATGTAGCAGAGAGACAGAAAGATCATGCTCTGAAAAGGATTCAGGAAGAACTGAAGATGGACGCCGAGATAAATGTCTTCTATGATGCCCCCTCTAACGGACCAGGTTCTTTTCTGTTTTTGTTGGCTGAATATGAAAAGACTCTTTCCGGGTTTTCGTCTTTAGGTTCAAGAGGAAAGCCTGCAGAGAAAGTGGCCAATGAAGCCGTAGATTTCTTGAAAGATTATATAGAATCGGATGGTTGTATCGATCCTCACTTAGCAGACCAGCTCGTACCCTTCATGGCTCTGGCAAAAGGAAGTTCCTCCTTTACCACCACACAAATCACAGAACATCTTCTTACAAATCTCTGGGTTCTTCAACATTTTTTGGAGGTAAAAATCTTGAGGCGGGGGGAAAGAGGAGAGAGGGGAAGAGTTGAATTTCTCAATGAGTAGAAATACTTGACCCATTCGGCGGCGCTAAGCCCCGCTTCCTTCGACAAGCTCAGTCGAGCCGCTCACGCCGAAGGCAAACCCAGGATTTATGCTGGGAAGTCGAAGGGTTGACTTCATTCGCCCGGCATATTAAAATGAGTAAAAAGGAGGAATAAATTAACAGAGTTTACGGTAATACCATCGGTTTAAAGCCGAATCAAATCAGAAGAATAGAACATATCTATCGAAGGAAAATCCCTCCTCAAAAGGTTGTTACGCCTGAACTCGCCCGCCTTCTCAGTGATCTCTCGAATGAAATTCGACGCCAGATCGGCGTTTTGGTAGGTCGTCGAGGATCCATCGAATTCGTCATCGTGGGAGATCAGAAGGGGATTACGATTCCTGACCTCTCCCGTTATCGATCTGGAATCCTCAGGTTGAGAGGCCTTCGTCTCATTCACACTCACCTGCAAGGAGAACCTCTGACAGGAGAGGATTTGACAGATCTCGCTCTCCTGCGACTGGATATGATGGTGGCCCTCAATGCCATTGGTGCGGATACCTCAGGGTCGATCTATTCCGCACACCTTCTCCCTGATAATCCGGGCAAAAAGGTCTGGGAAATTGATCCTCCATCTTCTTTTAGTCATTTCGATGTGGATTTCTTAAAGTGGATCCAATCCCTCGAGGATGAATTTCAAAGAGGTCAGAGATCTATTCCACTCAAGGGGGTCAAAGAGAAAGCCATCCTCATCAGTGTCAGCAAGGGAAATCGTGAGAACTTAGAAAATTCAATGGAAGAATTGAAAGAACTGGCAGAGTCGAGCGGGGTGTTTGTCGTCGATTCCATTATCCAACGACCCCAAAATATTTCTCCCACAACCCTGATGGGGGAGGGGAAGTTGAAAGAGTTATTGGTCAAATGTATGCAATTGGGAGTCGATTTGATTATTTTTGACCAAAATTTAACACCCGGTCAGATGGCTACGATTTCAGATTTCACCGAACTAAGAGTCCTTGACCGTACCCAACTCATTTTAGATATTTTTGCCCAGCGGGCGCATACCTTGGATGGAAAGATTCAGGTCGAACTGGCCCAATTAAAATATTTGCTTCCTCGGCTGGCCAGGAAGACATTGGCCCTTTCCCGGCTGACGGGTGGGATCGGTGGACGGGGACCAGGGGAGACGAAATTAGAGATTGATCGTCGTCGAGTAGGGGATCGGATCCATCTCCTGGAGAAGGAATTAGAAAAATTGAGCAGGAGAAGGGAACAGAGAAGATCCCGAAGAGCAAAGACAGGAATCCCTATTCTTTCCATTATTGGGTACACCAATGCCGGAAAATCGACCCTTTTTAACCTCCTCACCAGGAGTCAATTTCAGGTCGGGGACAAACTCTTTTCCACCCTCGATACGGCGACCAGAAGATTAAGATTTCCTAAACCTCATAAAGTGGTGATCACCGATACTGTTGGATTTATCAAAGATCTGCCAAAAGACCTGATGGGGGCCTTTCGACCGACTTTTGATGAGTTAAAGGAATCCAATTTATTGATCCATCTGATTGATATCAGCCATCCTCGTTTTCCTGAACAAATTGAGTCTGTCGAAAAAATTCTTTTTGAATTAAAATTGGATCATATCCCGAGATTACGGGTCTTTAATAAAGAAGATAAATTGAGTCGCGAAGAGGCAGAAGCCATCTGCCAGAAGGTTGGCGGCATTTCCATCTCTGCCCTTCGCCCCGAAAGTATCGAGAAGTTTTTCCTGGCGGTCGATAGAAAATTATGGGAAGTCGGTACGACTCGAAACCGAGAAAGTCATTCCATGGATGGAATGGATACTGTCAGGTTGACAAATGAAGATTCGTTTGATATATCAAATCAAAATTGGATGACAGAAGCGAGGGGAAACGATGGGAAACCATCCTATAGAAATTGAGGAACGCCTGACCTTTGACGATGTGTTGCTTGTTCCAGCTTTTTCTGAGGTGTTGCCTAAAGAGGTGGATATCAGCACACAATTGACCCGGACGATCCGATTGAATATCCCATTAGTCAGCGCTGCCATGGATACGGTTACTGAATCCAGGACGGCGATCTGCATGGCCCAGGAGGGGGGAATTGGAATTATCCATCGGAATATGCCAATTCCTGACCAGGCTATTGAAGTGGATAAAGTGAAAAAATCTGAAAGCGGGATGATCCTCAATCCCATCACCATGAACCCCGAACAAAAAATTTATGAAGCGCTGGAGGTCATGAAAAAATATCGAATTTCAGGGGTTCCCATTACAAAAAATGGAAAACTCGTTGGGATCCTAACGAATCGGGATTTAAGGTTTGAAAAGCGACTGGATGAAAAAATCTCCGCGGTGATGACGAAGGATCATCTCATTACGGTTCCGATTGGAACCACCCTTGAGGCGTCCAAGGAGATCCTCCATAAAAACAGAATCGAAAAATTATTGGTTGTGGATGACCAAAATAATTTGAAGGGGCTCATCACCATCAAAGACATCGAGAAAATAAGGAAGTACCCCAATTCCTGTAAAGACGCCCTTGGCCGTCTTCGGGCGGGGGCTGCCATCGGCCCTGGAAAAGACAGGGAGGCGAGAACCGAGGCTTTGATCAAGGCCGGGGTGGATGTCTTAGTCATTGATACAGCCCATGGCCATTCCAGGGATGTATTGGAAGCTGTCCGGGATACCAAAAAAATATTCCCGGATTGCCAACTCATCGGAGGAAATGTGGCCACTCGAGAGGGGGCTCTTGACCTCATCAAGGCCGGAGTCGATGCGGTGAAAGTGGGAGTGGGGCCCGGGTCGATTTGCACCACACGAGTCATTGCGGGGGTAGGGATTCCACAACTCTCTGCCATCATGGAGACATCTGAAGTTTCGGGAAGAAACGAAGTGCCTATCATTGCGGATGGTGGAATTAAATTTTCTGGAGATATCACGAAAGCCATCGCTGCCGGAGCGCGCTCAGTGATGGTTGGAAATTTATTTGCCGGGACTGATGAAAGTCCAGGGGAGATCGTGCTCTATCAAGGGAGGAGTTATAAAGTCTATCGGGGCATGGGGTCTATAGAGGCCATGAAAGAGGGGAGTAAGGATCGGTACTTCCAGGAGGATGTCGAAAGTGAAACCAAGTTGGTTCCAGAAGGGATTGAAGGAAGGGTTCCTTACCGAGGAGCTCTTTCCTACGGTATTCAACAACTCATTGGAGGAATGAAGGCAGGGATGGGGTATCTGGGGGCGCGAAATATCCAGGAGTTACAACAGAAGGCAAGATTCATCCGAATCACATCATCAGGATTAAAAGAGAGCCATGTCCATGATGTGATCATTACTAAAGAAGCCCCCAACTACCGTTTGGAATAAAACAGCTCTCTTGAGAATCGTTGTTTCATGAAAAAAGCCATTTTTATCTTAATCATTTTAATTCTTTCTCTTCTCTATTACATAGGCGTCCTCACAAAGAAGGAAACCCTCCCTTTTTCTAAAGAATTCTTTTCTGTGGAAAGTCCTGCTTCGGCAGATCGGGTTTGGGATCTTAAAAAAAGCGCCTCTCTGAGCCAGAAAGAGTTGGATCAACTCTTCCAGTTGAAATTGGATAAAGGGATTCAGAACGTTCCGATTCTTTCTTTCTACCTGATACGAGAATCCGAGCAGGCGAGAGGAAAAGGGGACTCTGACCAAGCCGTCAGGATGGCGACCTATTCCATAAAAATTTCACCCGACCTTCCCCAACCCTATTTTGAACTGGCGCGAGCCCTCTGGCATCAAAACCCCTTTCAACTCCATAAAATCCTTCCTGAGGCATTAAAGGGAGAAGTCGTTCAATTTCGTCATTACCCCAGTTCCCTTAGACTCTTTTATAATATGTTTTACATCCTTTCGAATGCCATCCTCATGACGTTTATTATTTTCGGAATCGTCGTCATGATTAAGTATTTTCCCCTCTATTTCTATGATATCCGAAAAAATTTGACTCAAGAGATTTCAAGACTTCTTATCAATAGCCTCAAGATATTCATTCTCTTCATTCCCTTCTTCTTCCGCTTGGACATGCTCTGGGCTATTTTCTTTTGGTCCGTTCTATTGTGGGGTTATGTATCGAAAAGGGAAAAACAATTCATTCTGGTCTTTCTCATCGTTTTAGTTTACCTCCCCTTTTTCCTCCGTTCCTCCTCCTTTTTTCTAGACGGGGCGTCCTCGGATATCATTTTGGAGATGAACCAGTCAAATCATGAAGATTGGGGAAGGGCGACGGAAGAAAAATTGCGGACTTGGTTGGGAACCCATCCCGATGACCCTGAAGTTCTTTTCTCCCTCGGATTGGCAGAAAAGAGGCAAGGCCATTACTCCGAGGCGGAAGAATTTTATCGAAGGGCGATCCATGTGGACCCCAAATTCAGCGAAGCCTTTTCAAATCTGGGAAATGTCTATCTAGCGCAAAAGCAAACCTCTTCGGCCATCGCTTCTTATCAACAAGCCGCCGAAATAAATCCCAATCGGGGAGCCTATTATTACAACCTTTACCGGGCCTATTCTCAAGAAACTTTTCTCTCCGGAAAAACAGATAGAGCTTTTCAGAGAGCCAGGCAACTGGACCCCCGACTCATTGATTATTATTCGATGATTGTTGACTCCCCCACCCTCAGCCGACTGAACCTCAATCGACTGGTGATCGATGATGTCTTAATTCCCCAAAGGCTCTGGAAGAGGTTCATGGACCAGTTCATTGGAAAGGAAGGGTTTCTGTTCCGTCTGTTTAAGGCTTGGTTCGAAAAAATTCCATCGAGAATTCCTTTTTTGGCGCCCATCTTATTTTTAGGGTTTTTAATAGGAATGGCCAGGTATGGCCGGACAAAACGGTTTTTAACTCGGTGCCCCATGTGTGGAAGTCCGACTTACCGGTTTTATTTAGGAACTTCCGATCAGGAATTTATTTGTTTCAATTGTTATCGTATTTTCATTCAAAAGGAAAAACTTCACCCCAAGATTGTCGAAAAGAAATCTCTTCAGGTTCGCCAATTTCAAAAGCAGAATTATTTTATTAGCCGATTTCTTTCCTTCTTTTTCGTCGGGTTCGGTTACTTATGGAGGGAGCAGGTAATCAAAGGGCTCCTTTTCCTCCTTATCTTTTTTATTTTCATTTTAAGATTTCTCTATTGGAATGGAGCGATGCCTTCTCCCCTCCCTCAACTCTTCTCGACCCTTTGGAGCTGGATTTTCTGGGGAGGTCTTTCCATCATTTTCTATATCTTTTCCGTACGAAAGTTCTATCGGCTTAAACCAAAATTCGAAACGGAAGGCGAGCGGCCAGGCGCCCATTAACCTCTATTTTCTTATCATGAGGAGCCTGTTTCGTGATCTGGAATGAAAACTAAAAAGGGGAGTCCGTGGCGTTACAGGGAACTTTAAAAGACTTCAGCATTACCGAGATCATTCAGCTCATTGGCCAACAGCTCAAAACGGGTGTTTTAAAAATTCGTCGAGGGAAAGATCTCGTGGAGATCCATTTTGTCGACGGGATGATCGTCCACATCTATTCGAATTATCGCGGGAAGAAGGATCTCATCGGTGAGATATTGGTGAAGGCCCAATTGATCACCGAAGAACAACTGGAGCGCGTTTTAAAAATTCAAAAAGAAACGCTTAAATACTTAGGGGAAATTCTGGTCGAACTCCAACTCCTGACCAAGGACGATGTGCTCAAGGTGATTTCAACGCAGATTTATGAAACCATTTACGATCTTTTTTGGTGGGAAGACGGGCAATTCAACTTTGATCTGAAATTGGTGGAAAGTTATAAGAAGATTCCCTTTGCGCTAAGCACGGAACAGGTGTTATTGAACATCCTGCGCATGGTGGATGAATGGTCCGAGATTGAAAAAAAGATTTTTTCACCCCACCTGGTATTTAAAAAGACTCTCGGCCTTGAAGAAAAATCTGTCGAGGGGCTTTCTCCTCAACGTTACTTAAAAGAGAAGCTGACCTCTGAACAAGAATTGATTTACAATTTGTTGGATGGGACCCGAACGGTTCAGGAAATTATTGATCGAAGCCTCTTGGGAAAATTCAATGCCAGTGAAATTTTAGCGGACCTCTCCGAAATGGGTTTGATCGAAATGGTCGGGGTCCGGACCCCCAGCCTCATCAAGAAGGTCAGCATGGTCAATTTCAGGGAGGCTTTAACCTTTGTTTACTATGGCGCCTTTTTAGTTTTTATCTTTCTTCTTCTCATCTACTTTAAACCCAATTTTTTATATCATTTTTGGGATTCAAAGATAGAACGAGTGGATATTGAGATTCCCACGCATTTCGTTTATAAAACACAATTAGATCGAATCAAGAATGCTTTAGAAATCTATTATTTGGAAAAGGGACAATATCCTTCTCGCCTTGAAGAATTGATTTCAGCAAAACTTATGCAAAAGAGCGACCTCTTTTATCGTAAAGGGGTCTCCTATCAATACGAATTAAAAGACGGGAAATATTTTTTAAAGCACTGAGAATATACCAATTCCCTTTACCCCGTTAGAAATAATGCCCCGCTGCTCTGCCCTGTACACCATGCGGTGCAGGGCTCTGCGGCGGGGTTATATTTTAGAATAATTCCGGGTTCCGCCCCGTAGGGGGCTCCACCCCGGAGGGCGGAGATTTGACGCCCCGCTCGGTTTCGAGTCGCAACGAATGGAATTTCTAACGGGGTTTATCCTTTTTCCCATTCATTCTCTGATCAGGAAATAGAAAAAATGGAGAGGCAGACTCTTTTTGATAAGATTCTCATCCTCGACTTCGGTTCCCAGTATACCCAACTGATTGCCAGAAGGGTGAGGGAGTGTCAGATTTATAGTGAAATTCATCCTTTTAATATTCCTGCGGACAAAGTGAAATCCTTGTCCCCAAAGGGGATTATATTTTCTGGAGGGCCGGCAAGCGTCTATGAGAAGAACGCCCCCCTCTGTGATCCCGCCCTCCTCAGCATGGGCATCCCCATTTTAGGCATTTGTTATGGCATGCAATTGATCGCCCAATTATTGGGAGGGGAGGTCACCCATTCAGAAAAAAGGGAGTATGGAAAAGCCAAATTGACTTTAGACCGAGACGGGAAACTTTTCAGGGGCTTGGGGAAAAAGGGAAGTCCACTGGTGGTCTGGATGAGCCATGGGGATCACGTCAAGACATTACCCCCAGGATTTCACGCCATCGCCCATTCGAAGAATACCCCTTTTGCGGCCATTGAAGAGTCTCGGAAAAAAATTTATGGGCTCCAGTTCCATCCAGAAGTGGTTCATACTCAGAAGGGGCTTGATCTCATCAAAAATTTTCTCTTTCATATTTGTGAATGTTTCAACCTTTGGACGATGGAGTCTTTCTTAGAACAAACCAGACAGGACCTGAAGAAGAGGATCGGAGCGGGAAAAGTCATCTGTGCCTTAAGCGGCGGGGTTGATTCCACGGTGGTGGCCCTCCTCCTCCATAAGGCGATCGGGGATCGTCTGCAATGCATCTTTGTCAATAACGGTCTCTTGAGGAAAAAGGAGGCCTCCCAGGTGGTGAATTTATTTCGTCATCATTTTAAAATACCATTAATGGTCCTCAATGCGGAAAATTCCTTCCTGAAAAAATTGGAAGGGGCGGTCGATCCAGAAGATAAAAGAAAAAGGATTGGAAAGGAATTTATTTCCATCTTTGAAAGACAGGCTAGAAAGATGGGGAGAGTAAAATATTTAGCTCAGGGGACCCTTTATCCCGATGTGATCGAAAGCGTTTCCTCAAAAGGCCCTTCGGCAACGATTAAGAGCCACCACAATGTGGGAGGGTTGCCTGAGAAGATGAAATTAAAGTTAGTGGAGCCCCTCCGAGAATTATTTAAAGACGAAGTGAGACAACTGGGGAAGGTATTGGGGATGCCCGATGAAATTATAAAACGCCAACCCTTTCCAGGGCCAGGCCTTGCCATCCGGATTATCGGGGAGGTGAACAGGGAGAGGTTGAAAATCTTAAGAGAGGCGGATGAAATTGTCATGAGAGAAATGGAGGAAAGCCAATTTTTAGATCAGGTTTGGCAATCCTTTGCGGTATTGCTCCCCGTGAAGACGGTGGGCGTGATGGGGGACGAAAGAACTTATGAAAATGTGATCGCTTTAAGGGTGGTGGGGAGTCAGGATGGCATGACGGCGGATTGGGTCAGGTTGCCCTATAAAATTTTAGAGCGTCTCTCCAATCGGATTATTAACGAAGTGAAGGGGGTCAACCGGGTCGTCTATGATATCAGTTCTAAACCCCCCGGCACGATCGAATGGGAATAGATAAAAATTAATATCGAAATATGAAGCCCGAAATTCGAAACAAGCACGAATGTCCAAAATACGAATGACCTAAACAAATATTGAAGTTTTGGAGTTTTGAACATTTGAATTTTGAATTTGTTTCGAGCTTCGAGATTCGGATTTCGAATTTTCGAGATAATCATGCAGACATCTAATTTCATCCATCTTCATCTCCACAGTCAATATAGCTTATTAGACGGCGCCATTCGATTTGAAGAGGCCTTTGATTTAGCCAAAAAATATCGAATGGATGCCGTGGCGCTAACCGATCATGGGAATATGTTCGGCGCGGTCGAATTTTATCAAATGGCCATCAAGTATGGCATTAAACCCATTGTGGGATGTGAAGTTTATGTTTCTCCCGGAGCCCGGTTTGAGAAAAAGGGGTTCGAAGGATCGGAGGGGGCTTACCATTTGACCTTGTTGGTCAAGAACCGGACGGGTTATTTCAATCTCATCAAGTTGGTCAGCCTCGCCTATCTTGAAGGATTTTATTATAAGCCAAGGGTCGATAAAGAACTTCTCGGCAAATATAACGAGGGATTGATTGCGCTGAGCGGTTGTCTGAAGGGAGAGATCGCTGCCCATGCCAGCCGGGGGGAGATGAAGAAAGCCCTTCAATCAGCCGAAGATTATCGAAGGATTTTTGACGCCCGTCGATTTTTTATTGAGATTCAAAACAACAGAGTGGAAAACCAGTTGGCGGTGAATGATCGACTCTTAGAAATTGGGCATCAACTTTCCCTTCCTATGGTTGCGACAAATGATTGCCACTACCTTCACCGAAAGGATGCCAAGGCTCAGGAAGTCCTCCTCTGCATTCAAACAGGAAAGACGCTTCAAGATAGCGATCGAATGAAATTTTCATCCGATGAATTTTATTTTAAGTCGCCCCAGGAAATGACCGATCTTTTTCAAAACACTCCGGAGGCGATCACCCATACGGTTGAGATTGCGGAACAATGTAATCTGGAATTAAGGTTCGAGGAGAAGCACATTCCTAAAATTGCCGTCCCTTCTGGGGAATCTTCGGACAGCTATCTGGAAAAACTTTCTAAAGAAGGATTGGAGAAAAGGCTGATTTCCCATCAAGATGAGAAAGATTTTAAAGGCCGATCCATAAAATATTTTGCTCGCCTCGAAGAAGAACTCAAAATCATTGAATCCATGGGCTATTCAGGATATTTCTTGATTGTCACGGATTTTATTCGTTTTGCAAAAGAGAGAGGCATCCCCGTGGGTCCGGGGAGGGGTTCAGCCGCTGGGAGTCTGGCGGCTTATGCCTTGAACATCACGGACCTGGACCCGATTGAATATGATCTGATCTTTGAAAGATTTCTAAACCCGGGAAGAAAAAGTAGCATGCCCGATGTGGATGTCGATTTTTGTATGGAGGGAAGGGATGAGGTCATCCAATATGTGATCGATAAATATGGAAAAGAGAATGTGGCTCAAATCATCACCTTTGGCAAGATGCAGGCAAGAGCCGTGATTAGAGATGTCGGTCGAGTGATGGATCTTCCCTATGCGGAAGTGGACCGCATTGCCAAACTCATTCCCAATATACCGCTCAACATCTCCCTTAACCAGGCCTTGAATCAAGAACCCCAATTGAAGGAATGGATCAAGAAGGATCCGAGAGTGGAATCCTTGTTCAGTATTGCGAAATCACTGGAGGGACTGACCCGCCACGCCTCAACCCATGCGGCAGGGGTGGTTATTTCGAATAGGCCGCTGATGGAATACCTTCCCCTCTACCGCGGGCAGAAGGGAGAATTGGTGACCCAGTACCCCATGAAGGAGGTCGCAACGATCGGTTTGGTCAAATTCGATTTCCTGGGGTTAAAAACCCTCACCGTAGTCAATCACGCTATTCAGCTTATTGAGAAGAACCATGGGGTGAAAATTGAGGTTTCTCAAATCCCTTTGAATGATCCCGAGGTTTTTACCTTATTGGGTTCAGGTTCAACCCTTGGAATCTTCCAACTTGAAAGTTCGGGGATGAGGGATTTGCTGATTAAATTAAAACCTGAGAATTTCAAAGAAATTATCGCTCTGGTGGCTTTATTCCGGCCCGGCCCTTTAAAGAGTGGCATGGTTGATGAGTATATCAAACGGAAGCATGGAAAAGAGACCATTCGCTATGATCTCCCGGGGCTCAAAGAGATATTAAAAGACACTTACGGCGTAATCGTCTATCAAGAACAGGTCATGAGAATCGCGAGTTCACTGGCTAATTTTAGTTTAGAAGATGCCGACCTTCTCCGCCGCGCCATGTCCAAAAAAGACCCTAAAGAGATGGAGATGCAGAAAGAGAAATTTCTGGAGGGGGCGAAAAGGAATCGGATCAATCCAACGAAGGCGGAGAAGATATTTGATCTGATGGCTAAATTTGCTGAATATGGTTTCAATAAATCCCATAGCGCCGCCTATGCGCTCATTGCTTATCAAACCGCCTATTTGAAAGCTCATTATCCGCTCGAATTTATGGCGGCCTTACTCACGAGTGAAGTTCAGAATGCGGATAAAATTCTAAAATATATTGCAGAATGCCGCGAGATGGGGATTGAAATTTTGCCTCCGGATATCAATGAAAGTGATAAAAATTTTACCGTCGTTGGAAATCAAATTCGATTTGGATTGGCAGCCGTTAAAAACGTAGGGGAAGCAGCCATCGACGCCATCATGATGGAAAGGGAAGGGACAGGTAAATTCAAATCCTTGTACAATTTTTGTCATCGTGTCGATTTAAGAAAAGTGAATCGACGAGTCATTGAAAGTTTGATTAAATGCGGAGCCTTTGACTTCTCAAAAGCCCATCGATCTCAAATGTTGACTGTGTTGGGAGATATTTTGGAACAATCCCAATGGACCCAAAAGAAAAAAGGGGCGCCTCAACTGAGTATGTTAATAGACCCCTCCAAGGAGTGGAAGGAAGACTATCCGGACATCGATGAATTTCCTGAAAATCAGCTGATCGTTTTTGAGAAGGAAACAATCGGATTTTATATCTCCCGGCATCCCTTGTCACGCTATCAGGAGGAGATTAAAAAACATACCGATTTAGATACTTCCACCCTTTCAAAACTTCAAAATGGGGCCGAGGTTAAAATCTGCGGCCTCGTCAACGGATTAAAGGAGATTGTTACTAAAAAGGGGGATCGGATGGCTTTTTTGACCCTTGAAGACATGAAAGGATTTGTAGAGGTCATTCTTTTCCCCGAGGTTTTTAAAGAGGCTTTGCCGTGTTTGAGAGGAGGAGATCCGCTTCTCGTCAAAGGGACACTCGATCTAACCGAGGAACATATAAAAATAAAAGGCACGGAGGTTCATTCGCTTCCGGAGTCGCCCTCTTCACCCATGAAGCCCCTCCATTTAAAAATTCCACTTTCCTCATTAACTCCCTCTCAACTCACAGATTTAAAAGAGATGATTATAACGAATCGAGGATCCTCTAAGGTTCTTCTTCACTTTATTGACGGAAATAACCGGGAAACCGTTGTGGCTCTTTCCGATCGATTCACGGTTGACCCTTCTCAAAATTTTAAAACCCATATTCAAAATCTTTTTAAATCTTCCCTCATCTCTTTTGAATAAACCCCGTTAGAAAGGACGGGGCTTTGACCCAACTTTTTCTACGAGTAATTGAAGTAATTGAAGTTTTATTTATTGAAGTTTTATTTATATCATCCCCGCCATTCACCCCGTTAGAAAATACGTGGCTTTCTAACGAGGTAAGGAATTGAATCTTCATTAATGTCATCCCCCCATAAACGGAGGGGCTTTCTAACGGGGTAAACAGGAAAGAGATGGTAAAACATTATTTAGAATTTGAAAAACCCCTCATTGAACTGGAAAGAGAGATCGAAAATCTGAAAAGGTTTTCCAAGGGGAAACCCATCCACTTCGACGAACCATTAAAAAGTTTAGAAGAAAAGCTCCATCGTTTGCAAAAAGAAATATTTTCCAGCCTAACAGGTTGGCAAATTACCCAGTTAGCAAGACATATTGATCGGCCCAAAGCCTCCTATTATATCCAATGGATGTTTGAAAATTTTCTTGAACTTCATGGAGATCGAAACTATGGAGACGATCCCGCAATTATCGGGGGAGTGGCTAAGTTTAATGAGAGGTCGGTGACCATCATCGCCCAACAAAAGGGAGCGGATGCAAAGGAGATGGCCTATCGGAATTTCGGGATGCCTCATCCAGAGGGATATCGCAAGGCCCTGAGATTAATGAAATTGGCAGAGGCATTTAAAAAACCTATCCTAACGATGATTGATACGCCTGGCGCATTTCCTGGAGTGGGCGCTGAAGAAAGAGGCCAGGCGGAGGCCATTGCCAGAAATCTTAAAACGATGGTCATGCTGAGAACACCGATTATCGCCGTCGTTATTGGAGAAGGGGGAAGCGGGGGGGCTTTAGCCATTGGGGTGGGAGATCGAATTTTGATGTTAGAGCACTCGATCTATTCTGTGATCTCTCCAGAGGGATGTGCAGCCATTCTCTGGAAAGATGGCGAGAAGGGAAAGGAGGTCGCTGCCGAGTCATTGAAATTGACCTCCGCCCATTTATATCAACTGGGCGTGATTGATGAGATTATCAAAGAGCCGTTGGGAGGAGCTCATCGAGACCCAAAAGGAATGGCAGAAACTTTAAAAGAGGTGATCAAACGGCACTTGGAAGAATTGGAAAACATAAATATGGAGAAATTATTAAGCCTCCGTTATGAAAAGTTTAGAAGGATGGGCGCCTTCATTGATAACGGTAGAGGGTAGAAAGGTGCGCGGGGATTTAACAGGCCAATTCTGAGTTCGTAGATTCACTATCGGTCATAAGATGCCAAGAAAAATTGAAGTATTGCCAGAATCCATATCGCAGATCATCGCCGCAGGAGAGGTGATTGAGAGACCCGCTTCCGTAGTGAAAGAACTGATGGAGAATGCCATCGATGCCGGGAGTTCAGAAATCACCCTTGAGTTAAATGCCGGAGGGCTCCAACTGATTCGTGTGGTGGATAACGGAGAGGGAATGGATCAGGAGGATGTTCCAGTGGCCTTCCGAAGATACGCCACCAGTAAAATTAAAAAAGCGGAGGATCTTTATGCCATTCATACATTAGGATTTAGAGGCGAGGCCCTCCCTAGCATTTCCCAGATTTCTAAAGTGACTCTCAGGACCCGAACTTCCCATTCCCTCAGCGGGACGAAACTGATCTGTGAAGGGGGCAAAATAAAGAGCATTTCGGAGATAGGCTGTCCTCTTGGAACTGAAGTGGAAGTTAGAAATCTCTTCTACAATATTCCAGTCAAAAGAAAATTTTTAAAATCGATCCGTTCTGAACTGCGCTATGTTCTCAATCACTTTCTTCGATTGAGTCTTTCCCATCCCATGATTTCGTTTAAATTCATTCATGACGGCCGAACCCTTCACGAACATCTCAAAACGGAATCCCCTTTGGTTCGAATCGAAGTCATTTTTGGAAAAGAAATTTGTCGTCATCTACGGCCGATTGAATTTGAGGATGGGAAGATCAGTCTTTTGGGATTCGCCAGTCTCCCCTCTTTTTCAAAAAGAAATGGGGAAGGCGTTTATTTCTATGTCAACCAGCGCTTTATCAAAGACCGGATGATTTATAAAGCCATTTTGGATGCCTATCGCCATATCCTTCCCAGCCATCAATTCCCTGTCGTCATCCTCTTCATTAGCCTCCCTCCCTCTGCCGTCGATGTGAATGTCCATCCCACCAAGACCGAGGTAAAATTTATGGACCCCGAAAGAATATATCAGGTCGTTTTTGCGGCCATTCGAATGGTGTTAGAAGAAGGTTCCTCTCGGGGGGAAGACATGGGTCCTGTGGGAGGCAGAGGGGAATGGGTTTTTCAAAAGGGGGGCCGTCCCTCTTTTTGGGGTCATGAAACTTTATCCGCCCCTTCTTCCTTGACGGGTGGAAAAGAAGAAGGAATTCTTACCGTTCAGGATGGGGCAGGATTTCAATGGGAGGCCGAGAAGAAATGGCCCTATACCATCCTTGGACAAATCCGAGGGACGTATATTCTCTGCGAAGGAGAAGAGAATTTAATCTTTATTGATCAACATGCCGCCCATGAGAGAATTCTTTTCGAAAAGTTTAAAAAAGAATTTGAAAACAGGTCGATGATTTCAGAAAAGTTGCTCCTTCCCATCTTAATCGATTTGTCTGTAGAAGAATCGTATATTCTCGAATCTGCTGAGGAGGCGCTGAAAGCCATTGGATTTGAAATCGAGTCTATTGGCGAAAAGCTATTCGCCATTCGATCCATTCCGTCTTTTATCAATCAAAAGGAACCAAAAGAAATGGTCAGAGGGATATTGGATGAACTCTCTTTTTTAGAAAAGCAGGGGAAAGGGGAGGAGACGATTCATACCATTTTGGTCACCTTGGCTTGTCATTCTGCTATACGAGGGAACTTTATATTGAACAAAGAAGAGATGGATAAGTTGGCGCAGCATCTCATTCCCTTTCCTCCTTCTACCACCTGTCCCCATGGGCGCCCCATTTTTTTCATTTTTCCTTTGGATGAATTAAAAAAACAGTTTAAAAGGAAATGATTATTGGAATCAATGGAATCAACCAGTTTCCAACGAGCGCCTTTTATTCGAAGAATTGTCTTGACTTTTTAAAAATAGTAAAGCTAAAGTAATTTCCTGGTTAAAGTAGACATTTATGGTTTGCTATACGTCCGCTTTCAAGATAAGTTTGCTGCCTTAATTTTATGTTTTCTAAGCCTAGTCAGAGGGAGGGAAGTTATCGTTCCTTTTCTCCTCTATGTTTAAATCTTACTACCATATTACCTTTTTCTTCATTTTACTGACAAAGGAGGCTCATCGTTGTTCAAGTTGTCTCTTATCCCTAGAGAAAAAAAATTTATTGCCTTTTTTGAACAGGGCACCCAAAATGCAGTCAAGATAGCTCGGCAGCTAAAAGATATGGTCTATATCTGGGAAAATGTAAAGGAAAGGGTTGGGGTAATCACTGACTTAGAACACCAGGGAGATGCGATTACTCATCAAATTTTTGACCAATTACACCGCTCCATTATTACCCCATTCGATCGGGAGGATATTGCTCTGTTGGCTCATTCCCTCGACGATGTCACTGACTTTATCCATGCGGCGGCGGATGCGATGCTCCTCTACAAAGTAGAGCGCCCCACTCATAGGGCCAAAGACCTGGCCGATATTGTCGTTCAAGCAGTGATTGAAGTCGAACAGGCGGTCTCTGAGATGCACGACCGTATTGGGCGAAAGCAGCTTCTTAAGCGATGTGTAGAGATTAATCGCCTCGAGAACGTAGGGGATAACGTGTATCGCTCGGCAATGGCTGAGCTGTTTGATGACTCAGTAGATATTGCTGGCCTTATTAAGTGGCGTGAAATTTACAACCATATGGAGAGTGTTATCGACAGATGTGAGGATATAGCCAACATACTGGAAGGCGTGGCTATAAAGTATGCCTGAACTCCTGAGTCAACCCTATCTTCCATTCCAAGTTAGTTAGGCGAGCCAACCATGAGTATGTCTTTAACCCTAGTGCTGTTACTGGTTCTGGCGGCTGAATTTGCCAGGGGTGTAACTGACACCCCTAATGCTGTGCCACGGTAATCTCCACCTGTCTCCTTTCCCCTTGAGGGTGATATGGGCCTATTATTCATAATTTTTATCATATTCGTAGCCTTGGTTTTTGATTATACCAATGGGATGCATGATGCCGCGAATTCTATTTCAACCATTGTCTCTACCAGGGTTTTATCGCCCAGACAGGCTGTCATCTGGGCGGCGGTTTTTAATTTTGTGGCTTTTCTTATATTTAGTACGACAGTGGCTGAAACAATCGGCAAGGGAATGGTTGATATTAAGACAGTCACTACAACCATAGTTCTTGCGGGGCTTGGAGGGGCTATTTTTTGGAATATGATTACTTGGTATTTTGGACTGCCCAGTAGTTCTTCTCATGCTCTCATTGGCGGATATGCCGGAGCAGCTATTGTAAAGAGTGGCTTTGGAGTGATTATTGCGAGTGGTTGGTACAAAACATTGATTTTTATTGTCCTGGGGCCTGCTATTGGTTTATTTTTGGGATTTTTATTAAGGGTTATTTCAACCTGGATGGTATACAAACGAAGGCCGGCTGTTGTAAATAAGTGGTCACGGGTTTTACAACTTTTTTCTGCAGCTCTTTATAGTCTGGGTCACGGTGGCAATGACGCACAAAAAACGATGGGTATCATCACCAGTCTTCTTTTTGCCGGGGGTCTAATCCACGAGTTTAAAGTGCCTCTCTGGGTTGTTCTAAGCGCACACGCCGCTATTGGTTTGGGCACCTTGACCGGGGGCTGGCGGATTGTTAAAACAATGGGTCAGAAAATTACAAAATTAGAACCCATTGATGGTGTTTGCGCTGAGACATCCGCTGCCTTTAGTATTTTCTTAGCCACTCATCTGGGTATTCCAGTGAGCACTACCCATGTGATCACTGGCGCTATATCGGGGGTAGGTTCTGCGATTCGGTTTTCTGCCGTGCGCTGGGGTGTGACTATTCGTATTGTGTGGGCCTGGATTTTCACTATTCCGGCAGCCGCTATTTTGGCTGGCCTCATTTATTCCTTGTGTAGAATAGTCGCTTTCAACTGAAAAAGAATTCTCTGACTGGATTCAGGATTGCAACGGCAATGATCCGCATTCGGTTCTAAGCTATAAAAGTCAATACAAGCTGAAACAGACGAGGAGGCAATAACCATGGAAACAAGAACGACCTTTCACAAATATTTGGGAGAAGTCGAAGAGGATGTCCTGACGATGGGAAACAGGGTGGTGAGGGCGATAGACCGCGCTATTGAAGCATTGAAAAAACGGGATTTGACTCTGGCGCACCAAATCATTGCTGATGACGCCCAGATTAATGAGCAGCGGTTCAGCATAGAAGATAAGTGCATTGGGCTCATTGCCACCCAGCAACCTATGGCAAGTGACCTACGCATCATTGTGGCTGTTCTCAATATCCTCACGGAGCTGGAACGAATCGGCGACTATGCCGAAGGGATTGCCAAGATTGTGATTATGATTGGTGATGAGGCGCCCTTAAAGCCGCTGATTGATATCCCGCGGATGGGGGAGATAACTCTCGAAATGATCAATAAAAGTCTCCAGTCTTTTGTCACCCGTGATGTCGAATTGGCGATGCGAGTCGTCAGCTTAGATAGTGTCGTGGACGGTCTTTACGACCAGGTCTTTCGGGAGCTCCTCACCTTCATGATGGTCGACCCCAAGACAACCAACCGTGCTACCCGCCTCATATGGGTTGCCCACAACCTCGAGCGTGCTGCTGACCGGGCCACTAATATCTGCGAACGGGTGGTGTTTACGGTAACGGGAAAAATGGAGGAAATAGGGGCTTCGAGGTACTAGGAAAAAAGCAGTTGGGCGCCCCTTCAGCCCAGTTCGGAGTCCGCTCCATGGTTCAATCCATATTTTTCTAAACGGTAACGCATGGATCGGAAATTGATATGTAGAAGCTCCGCCGCTTTCTTTTTAATCCCTTTCGTTTTATTCAAGGCTTTCATGAGAAGAGTCCTCTCAAGATCCTCCACCATCTTTTCAAGGTCAATTCCCTCATTCGGAATTTCGATGTCAACGGATCCTTTCTTCAGAAGGGGTTGTTCACTTAAATAGGAGCTCAAATTGTGCGGGGTGAGTTCTTGATTACTCTCTAAAGCCACTGACCTTTCAATAATATTTTGAAGTTCTCTCACGTTGCCCGGATATTCATAATTGAGCAGAATTTGGAGCGCCTCAGGGGAAATCTTCGAAATGTTTTTATTTAACTCTTCAGAATATTTTTTTAAAAAATGGCTCGCCAGAAGTGGAATATCTTCTTTTCGCTCCCTTAAAGAGGGAAGTTTGATCTGGATGACATTGAGACGGTAAAATAAATCTTCCCGAAACCGTTTTTCTTTCACACCCTCTTCGAGATCTTTATTCGTGGCGGAGATAATTCGGATATCCACCTGGATATCTTCTGTTCCTCCCACTCTCTTAAATTCTTTATCCTGTAACACTCTTAGTAATTTCACCTGCATGAGGAGAGGCAATTCGCTGATCTCGTCTAAAAAGATCGTCCCCTCGTCAGCGACTTCAAACAACCCCTTTTGGGTGGCAATGGCATCGGTGAAAGCCCCTTTCATATGACCGAAGAGTTCACTTTCGATGAGGGATTCGGGAATGGCGCCGCAATTTAATGTCACGAAAGGTTTCTCCTTACGGGAACTATTATAATGGATCGCCTTGGCTACCAACTCTTTGCCTGTTCCGCTTTCACCGGTAATCAAAATATTTGTTTTGGTGGGAGATACTTTCTCCAAAAGATCATACAAGGCCATCATTTTAGAGCTTTGCCCGATGATGTTTCCGAAATGATAACGGTCCCTGACCACCTGTTTTAAGAGGATGTTCTCCCTTTGGAGATTTTTCTTCTCCAATGCATTTTTTATAATCAATTTAATCTCTTCAACCTTGAAGGGCTTTGTGATGTAATCATACGCCCCTTCCTTCATCGCCTTAATGGCCGTATCAGCAGAGGCATAAGCCGTGATCATGATCACAATGGTTTCGGGTGCGATGGCTTTAATCTTTTTTAATGCGGAGATTCCATCCAACTTGGGCATGCGAATATCCAGAAGGACCAAGTCAAAGAGGTCATTGTCAATCAATTTGACGACTTCTTCTCCGTTCGAGGCAAGTGAGACTTTGTACCCTTCTTTTTTCAGCATGATATCCAAGAACTCCCTCATGCTTTGTTCGTCATCGGCCACTAATATTTTGTCCTGGATCATTCAATTTTCCTCTTTTTAATCGGCAGGGAGAAAAATGGTGAAGGTAGAACCCCTGCCCAACTCACTTTCCACTTTGATCACCCCATTGTGGTTTTCAATGATTTTATGGACGATCGAAAGGCCTAATCCCGTTCCATTTTCTTTTGTTGTAAAAAAGGGTTCAAAGATTTTCTCTTTCTCTTCTGGAGCCATCCCATTTCCAGAATCGACAATAGATATTTTGATCCATTCCTTTCCTCTCAACTGGGACGAGAGCGGAAGCCTGGCGACCCCCCAGGCATTCCCTTTTCCCAACTGGACATGGATTTCTCCCCCATTGGATATTGACTGGGCCGCATTAATTAAAAGGTTCCAAAAAACTTGTTTTATTTGGTCAGGGTCGATCGAGGCCCGTATTTCTTCATGGTCACTGGGTCGGAGGATACGGATTCCATCATGAAAGGAAGGGGAATGGGTGAACAGATCAACTGTTTCCTCAAGAATCCTCCCTATGGGATAGAGGATTTTATGGGTTTGAGGAGGTTGTGCAAAAAGCAGGAAGTCCGTGATCAGAGCATTGAGTCTTTCTGATTCTCTCAAGGTGATCTCCATCAGATGCTGTTGGCGATCATCTAAGGTGAGTTCGGTTTTTAACATTTGAATTGACCCGCTTAGGGATGCCAGCGGGTTTCTGATTTCGTGCGCCATCCCCGCTGCCAGAACCCCAACGGCCGCCATCTTATCCACACGTTTCATCTGTTCTTCCATCTCTTTAAATTTTGTAATGTCTTGAAAAATGAGGGTTTGGCCGATCAATGATCCCTCCGGGCCGGTCAGAGGAGAGATGGAAAACCCAAGATAGATTTTTCTTCCATCCTGGTTGGTCAAGATGGTTTCATAGCGTTGATAGTCGGAGGAGGGCGCCGAAGCCTTCTTTCTCACTTGTTCGATCACCCCATTGATTTTTGGAAACAGGTCGTAAAGGGAAGTATCTTTCAATTCCTCTCCGTTCCGGTTCAAGATCTTGTTGGCGGTCCTGTTTAAAAAAATAATTTTCCCGGAGAGATCGATCGTAAGAAGTCCGCTGTCCAGGCTCTGAATAATATTTCGGTTGAACGTTTCTAATTGATTGTAATCCACTTGCTTCTGGATGAGTTCTTTTTTCTTTTTCTTCAGTTCTTCAGAAATGATACTGCTCAAAAAAGCAACAATATAAAAGGTAGCCATATAAATGATTAAGGAATAAAAGATTTGGCTGGGGTCATAAATAGGAGGCTGTCCTACGGGGTTGATCCAATGATGAAGTTGGAGCAATAAAAGGAGGCCATAGAGTAAAGAGGAGAGGGAGGCTGAAAGAAGGGCCCCCCGTTTATAAAAGATCATGCTGCTTCCGATAATCGAGAAGATATAGGCGATGGGGAAAAAGCTTTCTTTTCCACCAGTAAAATAGATTAAAACGGTGATAAAAAGATGATCGATGATAATTTGGGAAAAGGCGTATTGATTGAGGTCCTTAATTTTTTTTAAAAAAAGCGCATAGACGATCGTCACCAAGTAAAAAAAACCTATAAAATAATAGAAGTTGTTGGTCATGGGGATGGAAAAATATTTCTTTTCAGAAACTTGGAAAAGGAAGGTGATGGTGAGAAGAAGGGTGAGGATGATGGTACGGCCCAACATTAATCCCTTCACATTTTTTAATATTTTTTGATGTGCATCAAGAGAAAGGGTTAAATTCGTGTTCATAAGATTCCATCCTTTAACAGGAAATGGAAATAGCAAAAATCTAACCTATCGCATTTGCCATTTGGAAGATAGGAAGATACATGGAAATTACAACGCCTCCGATCACAATCCCTAAGAAGACCATGAGGAACGGTTCCATAAGGGAGGTCAAATTGGTCACGGAAATATCCACTTCTTCCTCATAAAAATCTGCAATTTTAGACAACATGGAGTCTAAAGCCCCGGTGGACTCTCCAACGGAAATCATTTGGATGACCATGGGGGGAAAAAGTTTACTTCGGTTCAAGGGTTCCGCAATGGTTTCACCTTCCCGAATGCTGGTTCTCGCATTGAGGATAGCCGTTTCAATGGTTCTGTTCCCTGAGGTTCTTGAAACAATAGTTAATCCGTCTAAGATAGGAACCCCGCTGCTGACGAGAGTCCCTAATGTTCGCGAGAACCGAGCCACGGCAATCTTTTTGAATAACGGTCCAAACACAGGCAATTTTAAAAGGAGGCGGTCAAGGATAGCCCTTCCGTTTTGTGTTTGATAATATTTTCTGGCTATAAAAAACAAAAGAATGAGGGCTGGTATAAAAATGATTACATATTTTTTTATCAATTTACTTAATGTCATGACGATCAGGGTAGGAAGGGGTAAGGTTTGCCCCGCTGATTTAAACATGGTTTCAAAGACAGGGATGACAAAGATCATCAAGATCATCACAACGATAACAGCCACACCCACGATGGTGGCCGGATAGATGAGCGCTGATTTGACCTTCTTTTTCAAAGCTTCTGATTTTTCAATGTAGTTCGCAAGACGGTTTAAAATATTATCTAAGATCCCGCCTTCTTCACCCGCGACGACGAGGTTCGTATACAATTCGTTGAAGGTCGCAGGGTGTTTTTTAAGGGCTCCAGCAAAGGTAGAACCTCCCTCCACCTCTTCCCTGATTTCTCGAATAATATCTTTGAAAACTTTACTTTCTTGTTGCTGGGATAGAATTTCCAAGGATTGAACTAATGGCAATCCCGCATCGATCATGGTTGCAAGTTGTCTTGTAAAAATCGCAATCGATCGCTGCCTCACCTTTTTCTTGAAAGAGAAAGGAATCTTAAACTCTTTTCCCTTGGTAAAGACTTTAGTCGGGATGATATTCTGTTGTCGAAGGTGGATTCGAATAGCTGCCTCGCTGGGCGCTTCCATCTCCCCCTTTTTGATAGCCCCTTTAGCCGTCTTTCCTTCCCATTTATAAATTGGCATAATTTATTCCCTTCTGTTTTAAAAAAAAGTTTGTCTCACGGTAATGGTAAAGGGTAAGATGCCCGTTTCGTCATTGGGTTATGTCTTTGGCCGACCTGCCTGTGGCCGCCCCGACCGAGGCAGGTCTTGAAGTTTTCACGTAACCTTCTAACGTTAAACCAAACGGGCCCTGAACCTAACATGGTACAGGGCGGGCTTCATAACCGTCGCCATATCCCCTGATCCGAAAAAAGGGGTTAGGCTGTCCTCATAGGCCTTTCCTTCTTCACCATCCCAATATTGGAGGTGGAAAGCATTTGACGAAATTCATCTAAATTATGGCTTCGTTCCATTGCGTCCTCTAAGGAGATGATATGACGTTCCACCAGTGAAAGAAGGGCCTGATTCATCGTTTGCATTCCGAATTTTGTTTGCCCTACCTGCATCAGTGAATAGATCTGTTGAATTTTATCCTCGCGAATAAGGTTTCGAATCGCAGGGTTTGGAATCATCACCTCCATGGCTAAGGCGCGTCCTTTACCCCCTAACTTTGGAATGAGCTGTTGGGCGCACACTCCCTCTAAAACAAAGGAAAGTTGTGTCCGGATCCGGGTTTGTTGATGGGGAGGAAAGACGTCGATGATACGATTGATCGTTTCCACACAGGAATTGGTATGCAATGTGGCGAATGTCAAATGGCCTGTTTCAGCGCAGATGAGGGCGGCCTCGATCGTTTCCAGATCCCTCATCTCGCCGATCAGAATAATGTCTGGGTCTTGCCGGAGGACGTGTCGAAGGGCGGCGGTAAAACTTTTTGTATCTTGGTTCACCTCTCTTTGATTAACGATGCAACTTTTGTGACGATGAAGGTATTCGATCGGATCTTCGATGGTCACGATATGAGCGCTTTTTTCATTATTGATCTTATCGATCATAGCGGCTAAGGTTGTTGATTTTCCGGTTCCCGTTGGCCCTGTCACCAATACAAGACCCTTGGGTTTCTTAAGCAACTCATTGGCAACGTGAGGGACTCCCAATTCAGAAAAATTGAGGATGTCAAAGGAAATGGCTCGAAAGGCCCCCGCTACGGCGCCCCGTTGCATATAGATATTCCCTCTAAAGCGGCTCAATCCTTTAATTCCAAAAGAAAAGTCTAATTCCCACTCCTCCTCAAACTTATGTCGCTGGGCGTCGGTCAATACGCTATAACAGAGTCTTTTCGTATCGGGTCCCGTCAGGACAGTGTTCTCAACGCTCACCAACTTTCCGTCAATTCTGAGTTGAGGAGCGGCCCCTGTGGTGATGTGTAAATCGGAGGCCTTTTTCTCAATGACGGTTTCAAGCAATTTTTGTAATTCAACCATATTTCTTTCCCTCCCAATTTTCCCTTCGATGAGTTATCGATCCTCGATGGTTGACCGAAGAACTTCCTCAATGGTCGTGACCCCATCTTTGATCTTCATCACTCCGCTTTGCCTCAATGTCTTCATTCCCAAACGCATCGCTTCCTTTTTAATTTCAGAGGTGGACGCTCTGGATAAAACAAGCTCTTTGACCTCTTCTCTCATAGGCATCACTTCATAAAGACCGATTCTGCCTTTGTATCCGGTGTTATTACAAATGGGACAACCCTTTCCTTTATAAACCTGGAAGGATTTGACCTCATCGGGTGGGATCCCCAAATCGATTAAAAGTTGAGGATGGACTTTGACAGGCTCCCTGCAATCCATACAGATTTTGCGGATTAACCGTTGGGCCAGAATTAATATCACCGCTGAGGAGATTAGAAAGGGTTCGATTCCCATGTCAATTAATCTTGTAATTGTTCCAGGGGCGTCATTGGTGTGAACGGTGCTGAGGACGAGATGCCCGGTTAAGGAGGCTTGAACCGCAATCTGAGCGGTTTCAAAATCTCGAATCTCACCCACCATGATGATATCAGGGTCTTGCCGGAGGAAGGACCGGAGGGCCGAAGCAAAGGTGAGTCCAATTTCTTCATGCATCTGGACTTGATTAATCCCCATAAAATTATATTCAATGGGATCCTCTGCCGTGATAATATTCTCGGTCTCTTTGTTCAATTCGGATAGGGCTGAATAGAGAGTGGTCGTCTTACCGCTTCCCGTGGGGCCGGTCACCAGGATCATTCCAACAGGCTTGTGGATCGAAGCCTTTAAATCAACCAAGGAAGATTCTTCAAATCCCAGTTTAGTCATGTCCAATTGCAAGGCAGATTTATCTAATAGACGGAGGACGACTTTTTCACCAAAAAGGATGGGGATGGTAGAGACACGAAAGTCCATTTCCCGTCCCTTTCCCAGCCGTAACTTGATCCTTCCATCCTGGGGGAGTCGCTTTTCAGCAATATCCAATCTCGCCATAATTTTTAAGCGTGAGGTCATCGCATTTTTAATTTGAATGGGAAGCGACATATCCCGCCTCATTACACCGTCAATCCGATATCTCACTCGGAATGTCCTCTCATAGGGTTCAAAATGGATATCGCTGGCTCCCAATTTTATGGCTTTGATCAGAATGCCATTGACGATCTTGATGATAGGGCCTTCCATATCTATGGAATCCTCTAAATTTTGTTGAGCTTCGACGACTCCGACATTATCTACGGCTCCATGAACCAGTTTATCAAAATCATCTAAATCGACCACATCGTCGATTGCGATCCCGTCACCGGAGGCGTTGATCTTTTCATCATCCAGTTCAAAATCGGCAGCTTGGAAGGAGACACTTCCCATCCCAGCAACATTTCCGCCCCCTCCATAATATTTTTTTATTGCATCAATGATCTCCGTCTCGGAAGCAACAACAGGTTCAACATTGAAGCCGGTCATAAATTTAATTTCATCGATCACGACGATATTGCTGGGATCGGACATTGCCAAAGTCAATTTAGGACCCATTCGGTTGATGGGAATGATGAAATACTTTTTTGAAATGCTGGATGGAACCAATTTGATCACATTTGGATTGATTTCCATCTTCGAAATTTTTACGGAGGGAACCCTATATTGGGCGCTGAGAAAGGATAATAACTCATCTTCTTTAATATATCCTAATCTAACCAGGTTCGATTCTAAACGACCCCCCTTTAATTTCTGTTCCTCTAAGGCCTTTTTAAGTTGTTCGGGGTTAATATAATTTCTTTTTACGAGGAGTTCGCCTAAACGTTCTGTCAATTTTTGCTCCCTCTTAAGTTTTCGGAATAATTTAAGATATTAAAAAAGATAAATTTTTGTCAAGAGTAAACCCCGTTAGAAATTCCAGTCATTCGACCCAGAGGCTCTCGACGGGCGCGGCATTATTTCTGACGGGGTAAACTAATTAAAGCAAAATAAGTGCCAATTTTTGTCTGTTTTTAATTATATGAATTTACGCAAGTTTTTTATTTTTTCAATTCTTTTACTTACAAAATGGTGCAAAAAAATGGCACAACTGGTTAATAATTAGCCAATACCCCCTCACTCCCTCCCTCTCCCCGCTGGGGAGAGGGGAAGGGTGAGGGCAGATTTCAATTCATCATTAGAGGAGAAGAGAGGGGCAATTTGACAATGAAGGAACTTCCTTTTCCTAATTCGCTCTCTACTTTAATTTCACCCTGGTGGGCTTCGACGATCCACTTGCAAATGCTGAGGCCAAGGCCGCTTCCTCCTTGCTCCCTTGACCGAGCTTTATCTACTCGAAAGAACCGGTTAAATACTTTTTCCTGATCCTCTTTGGCAATTCCAATTCCCGTATCGGACACAATGATTTTAACAAATTCACCCCTCTCACCTTCTACCCAGTTTGATTGGTTTTTTACAGGAGGCGGATATTCTTTTTGGAGGGTGATATGGATAGAGCCTCCCTCTTCAGTGTATTTAATTCCATTTTCGATCAAATTTATAAATAACTCTCTAAGCCGCAAAGCATCCCCAAAAATATGAACATCCTGATGATGGTTTGACGTGGAGAGATGAAGCTTCTTGGACTGCGCTAACACATCCATTTGAGCGACGATTTCATTGAGGATCTCCGTTAAATTAATATCTTCCTTATTCAACCTTATCTCTCCGGTATCCGCTTTTGAAAGAATTAAGAGATCCCCAACGATTTGGGACATGCGATTAATTTCTTCTAAGTTACTTTTCAGGGTTTGTTGATATTCTTGAGGGGTCCGTTGTTTTCGGAGCGTGACCTCCACTTCTCCTTTGAGAATGGTCAAGGGCGTTTTTAATTCATGTGAAGCGTCTGAGCTAAATTGTTTAATTTGTCTGAAAGATTGATCAAGCCGAGAGATCATCTCATTGAAGGTTTCAATCAACCTTGATATTTCATCTTTCACCTTGGGAGGGATAATCCTTTGGTTTAAATTTTGGGAGGTGATCATTCGCGCCGTCTGAGTAATATTATCAACAGGTTTCAATGCTTTATGAGCAAGAAATTGTCCCCCAAGAATGGCCACCATGAGAGCTAAAGGGACGGTGATGATTAAAATAAGGAATAGTTTGTTGAGGGCATCCTCAACCTCCTCTAAAGAAGAAGCGATTTGAACAATTTTTGTGACATGATTATTCTCGATGACGGGGAAGGTGATGATTCTCAAAGGAGTGTTTCCTAAAGAACGATTGGTTTCAAAAGTGATGAGGCCCTTCGATGCATTCTTCAGGGCATTTAAACTGATAGGGAGTTGAACATTTTTTAAATTGTCAGATTTCCGACCAATGTTTCCCGATTCATCTAAGACTTGAATGAATTTCCCTATTGGTTTTAGATTCATGGAGGTTTCAAGGGCTTGGTCAATATTTCCGAAGCCAAATTTCGATAGGGGAGACGAAGATTCCGAGGCAATGAGTTCAGCCAGAGACCTCAATTTATTATCCACATCTCGATGGAGACTTTTTGAGAGGGTGAAATATAAAAAACTACTAAAGGAAATTAATAAAATTCCCAATATCAAGACATACCAAAGGGTAAGTTTAAATCGAAGACTTCCGAAATGCATTCACACCCTTTTCATGATATAACCGACCCCCCGAATCGTTTGGATCAGTTTAGGTTCAAATCCCTTATCTATTTTTCTCCGAAGATAGTTCACATAGACATCGACCACATTGGTCATCGAGTCAAAATCGTAATCCCAGACATGTTCGGAAATCATGGTCCGGGTGAGGACTTTATCTGGATTCCTCATAAAATATTCTAAGAGAGCATATTCCTTGCCGGTGAGCTCAACTTCTTTCCCTTTCCTCATGACTTTATGGGTCACCAGAGATAAGGTCAAATCAGCTATTTTTAAAATAGGTTCCTTATCTGTTTTTTCCCGCCGTAAAAGAGCGCGGATTCTGGCTAAGAATTCTAAAAATTCAAATGGTTTCGTTAAATAATCATCACAACCGGCATCCAAACCCTTCACAATATCTTCCACGGTATCCTTGGCGGTCAACACCAATATTGGGACATTGTTTCGATTCCCCCGTATTCTTTTTAACACTTCTAATCCATCGATCTTTGGGATCATCAGATCAAGAACAACTAAATCGTATTCATTCACCTCTGCCATGTAAAGGCCTGATTCCCCATCATAAGCGTTGTCCACCGCATAACGTTCCTCTTCCAATCCTTTTTTAATAAAATTGGAAACTTTTTTCTCATCTTCAACGACTAATATTCTCATCCTCATTCCTTATCAGGTTGGAATAATGGAATGGTGGAATGATGAGACATTAGACCCAATATTCCAATATTCCAACATTCCATTAACATGCTAACATTATAAAGACAATTAAAAATAATTCAATAGCCAAATTCTATGAGACCTTGACACTTCATCTTAACTTTGTTAGCATTTCCCAAAATTTCTATTCTCCAAGGAGAGAAGAAACGTTGATAAAATTGGCAGGTATCCAGATATCCTGTTGTGAAGCGAAAGAACGAAATATTGAAAAAGCGGTTAAATTTACTCAAATCGCGATAGAAAAGGGCGCGAACCTCATCTGCTTCCAAGAGTTATTCACGACCCATTGGTTTCCAAGAGAAATGAACAAACGCTTTTTTCCCCTGGCCGAGAAGATGGATGGTTTCACCATCACGAGAATGCAAAAGTTGGCGGAAGAATACGGGGTCGTATTGATCTGTCCTATTTTTGAAATCGAGGAAGATTCTTTCTATAATTCAGCGATCGTCATCGATGCAGGCGGAGAGATTTTGGGAAGTTATAGAAAGATTCATGTTCCTCAAATTCCTCTGTGGGAAGAGAAATATTATTTTTCACCTGGCAACCATGGGCTCCCTGTTTTTAAAACAAAGTTTGCGCCCATCGGTGTTCAGATCTGTTGGGACAATTTCTTTCCAGAGGGTTCAAGAATATTAGCCTTAAAAGGAGCCAAGATCATTTTTTCTCCTACCGCCGCTGCTTTTGCTTCACAGAGAAAATGGGAAACGGTGATCTCAAGCAATGCCATTGCCAACGGGGTCTATATTTTCAGAGTGAATCGAGTAGGGAGCGAAGAGAAACAAGATTTTTATGGAAGGTCCTTTTGTATTTCCCCAGAGGGAGAATTACTGGATAAACCGACAGGGATGAAAGATAGCATTGCTTTAATCGAAATTGATTTAAAAAATATTGATAAGGCGAGGAAGGAGTGGCCTTTTTTCAAAGATAGGAGACCCGAAGTCTATAAGGAAATCGCAGAGAGCATAGAGCAAAGCGCCCCCCCTCCTCTCCTCCCCCCGCAAGTGGGGGAGGACTAAGGTGGGGGGATACACTATGCGCTATGCGCTCGGCGTTATTTGTTATACATGACGACATAGGTCTTAAGCAGTTTGTCATTCCGGGCTTGACCCGGAATCCAGTCTTTTTCTGGATTCCTGCTGGAGTTTACCCCGTGCCCCGATACGGGGCAGGAATGACGGGTCCTTGATGCGATTAATGTCGCTGTGTATAGAAAGAGGAGATCATGGGGAAGAAAAGATTTATTAAAGAATATATAGAGCCAATTGTCATCGCTGTCTTGATCGCCCTTTTTATTCGAACGTTTATTATTCAGGCCTTCAAAATTCCATCGAGTTCCATGGAGCCTACATTACAGGTGGGGGACTATCTTCTCGTCAGCAAATTTATTTATGGAATAAAAATCCCTTTTACCGATACAAAATGGTTTCAATTTAGCAAACCGAAAAGAGGGGATATTGTTGTATTTATTTACCCTAAAGACCGATCGAAAGATTTTATTAAAAGAGTGATCGGGACAGATGGAGAAAAAGTCGAGATCATCCGCAATAAAATTTATATCAATGATCGGTTAATTAACGACCCCTGGGGACATTATGATGAAAAGAGTGTGTGGTCAAAATATTTTCAATCGAAGGAGAGGTACGGTCCAGAGGTGGTTCCAAAAGATTCTATATTTGTTTTAGGAGATAATCGTGACAATAGCCAGGATAGCCGTTTTTGGGGTTTTGTCAATATTAACGAGGTCAAGGGAAAAGCCTTTATTGTTTACTTTTCTTGGGATGGGGAGGCGCAAAACCTATTGAATAAGATCA
>Ga0100377_1000499_pt1 | contig 33576 bp, 29 predicted proteins | sample CryGeymeta201501_FD_83664 | JGI IMG/M metagenome (GOLD analysis project Ga0100377, IMG submission 83664) | Groundwater microbial communities from Crystal Geyser aquifers in Utah, USA - Crystal Geyser metaG 2015-01 | ecosystem: Environmental > Aquatic > Deep subsurface > Groundwater | place: USA...
ACAAAACTTGGACAAAAGAAGAAATTCTAAACATATACAACCAACCTTTAATGGAATTGATTTACGATGCAGCACAAGTGCATCGTTTACACCACGACCCACTTAAAATTCAGGTGAGTAAATTAATTTCTATAAAAACTGGTGGTTGCCCTGAAGATTGTGGGTATTGCCCACAGGCTGCTCGTTACCATACTAATATTGAAAAAAATAACTTAATGCCTTTAGAAGAAGTGTTGGCTAAAGCTGAAGCTGCAAAAGCAACGGGTTCATCAAGAGTTTGTATGGGTGCTGCGTGGAGAAACGTACAAGATGGAGAAGATTTTGACCAAGTTATTAAAATGGTAAAAGGATTAAGTGCGATGAACATGGAAGTATGTTGTACCTTAGGTATGGTTACTGAAAACCAAGCAACACGTTTGGCTGAAGCAGGTTTGCATTACTACAACCATAACATTGATACATCTGAAGAATATTACAAAGAAGTAATTTCAACCAGAAGTTTTAATGATAGGATAAAAACATTAGAGAATGTGCGTAAAAGTTCATTAAAAGTTTGTTCTGGAGGTATCATCGGAATGGGCGAAACTGTTAACGACCGTATTGGAATGTTAATGGGTTTATTAAAATTAAGCTCCGCACCAGAATCTATTCCAATCAATGCGTTGGTTCCAGTTGAAGGAACTCCTTTAGAAGAACAAGAAATTGTACCTATTTGGGATGTGGTAAGAATGATTGCTACCACACGAATTGTTTTTCCCAAAAGCACGGTTCGGTTATCTGCTGGAAGAATGCAAATGAGTAAAGAAGGACAAGCTTTGTGCTTTATGGCTGGTGCTAGCTCCATTTTTGCTGGAGATAAATTGCTTACCACTCCTAATCCTGGAGATAACGAAGACATGGAATTGTTTAACTTGTTGGGGCTAACTCCAACCGAAAAAATTAAAGACAATACGGGTAAAGTAAAAATTAGAAAAGACCAACCTGTTTTAGAAGCGGTTGCTGATGAGAAATGGAGCAGGCCAGGATATGTTATCGAACGAAATATTAAAGCAACGGAAAAAGGAAAAGAACTTAGAAAAGAATTAAAAAAATATCTACCTGAGTAGTAACTCCATTTTTTAAAATAAAAAAAGGAATTCTTGAGTAAAAATTCCTGTTTAGTTAGTGCAAAATAAAATGAAAAAATTATTGCAGACTTATTTTCTTTTTTAATTCCTCAATATAACCTCTGAAACGCTTATCTGTATCAATAAGATTGTTAACTGTTTTACAAGCATGAAGAACAGTTGCGTGGTCTTTCCCTCCACAATGCATACCAATTGAAGCTAAACTTGATTTAGTCATTTGTTTAGAAAAATACATGGCTATTTGACGGGCTTGAACCACTTCTCTTTTTCTTGTTTTTGATTTTAAGGTATCTATTTGCATATCAAAATAATCGCAAACAACTTTTTGTATGTAATCAATAGATACCTCTCTAGCTGTATTTTTGACAAACTTATCAACCATCTGGCGAGCTAAGTCAATATTTACGGCTTTTTTATTTAATGAAGATTGAGCTAAAATAGAAATTAAAGCACCTTCTAATTCTCTAACATTAGTTGTAATACTATAAGCAATATATTCAACAACATCTTTTGGCAACTCCAAGCCTTCGCTATACATTTTCTTTTCTAAAATAGCTATTCTTGTTTCTAAGTCTGGTGATTGCAAATCTGCTGCTAATCCCCATTTAAAACGAGAAAGTAAGCGTTGTTCCATTCCAATAATTTCAACAGGAGCTTTGTCTGCCGTTAAAATAATTTGTTTTCCTGATTGGTGTAAGTGATTGAATATATGGAAAAATACATCTTGTGTTTTTGCTTTTCCAGCAAAAAATTGAACATCATCAATAATTAAAACATCTATCATTTGATAGAAATGAATAAAATCATTTTGCTCGTTGTTTTTAACTGAATCAATAAATTGTTGAGTAAACTTCTCTGAAGAAACGTACAGTACAATTTTATTTGGAAATTTATTTTTTACCTCAATACCAATGGCATGAGCTAAGTGTGTTTTTCCTAACCCAACTCCTCCATAAATTAATAAAGGATTAAAAGAAGTTCCGCCTGGATTGTTCGACACAGCAAAACCTGCTGAACGAGCTAATCTATTGCAGTCTCCTTCAACAAAATTATCGAAAGAATAATTGGCATTGAGTTGAGATTCTACATTCAAATGAGCAATACCTGGAATGATAAATGGGTTGCGAATAGATTTGTTTTTATTCAAATCTAAAGGCATATTAACTGGATTATTTTTGATGTGAGGTTTGTTAACCGCAGGAATTTTAAGTGTATATGGTTGATTTCCTTTTGTATTATTTTCAATAACAATACTATATTCTAATCGTCCTTCTGTGCCTAATTCTTTTTTAATGGTTTTTTTTAGAATAGCCACATAATGTTCTTCCAACCATTCATAAAAAAATTGACTAGGTACTTGTATGGTTAAAACCTTATCTTTCAGTTTAACTGGGATAATAGGTTCAAACCAAGTTTTATAACTTTGTAAACTCACGTTATCCTTGATAATTTGAAGGCAATTGTCCCAAACTGATGTAAAGTTTTTCTCCATTTTTTAATCTCCTGTTTTTTTTAAAGCGTAAAAATAATCGTTATTAACATAAAAACAAAGGAAAATTTACATCTTTTTTTTAAAAGAATAATTTACTTAAATAAAAAGAATAAGTAACTTAATATCAACAGTTTTTTATAAAAAACTATCTTTGTTTTTACGCTAACAAATATTTGTATAAAAAAATGAAAAAAAAAATTTTTAACTATTGTTTTTTAACTTTTTTTTTCTCTATTAATTTTTATCGATTCTGATGAGAAAAAATAGGCTTCATTTTTAACATCAATAAAGAAATCTATCCTTCCTAAGTTTATACCAGCCCAACCTACCTGATTAATCAACGTAATTTTATTTTTTTTGTTTCTAACGGTAGTTGGTTTATCCAAAAAGGTATGCGTATGTCCTCCTATTATTAAATCAATGTATTCGTTTTCTTTTGCCAAAACCAAATCCGACACTTTGTTGGTTTTATATGCATAACCTAAGTGAGAAAGACAAATAATTAGATGACATTTTTCGTTGTTTTTTAAATGATTAGCTGTTTCATTCGCCTTATTTATAGGGTTTAGATAAATGGTTTCTTTGTATGATTTTTTATCTACCAATCCTTCTAGTTCGACTCCTATTCCGAAAACACCTATTTTTACATCGTCTTTTTCAATTACTTTATAAGGTAAAATTTTATCTTTTAATATGGTATTAGAAAAATCATAATTAACATTCACAAAAGGAAAGTTAGCGTGAGGCAACATCTTATGAAACCCATCTATGCCATTATCAAAATCATGATTTCCAATAGTTGCAGCATCATATTTCATTAAACTCATTAACTTAAATTCCAATTCACCTCCATATTTATTAAAGTATGGCGTACCCTGAAAAATATCTCCAGCATCGAACAGCAGCACATTTTTTTCTTCTGTTCTGATTTTGTCTATTAAACCTGCTCTTCGGGCAACTCCTCCTAAGTTTGGATATTTTGGGTCGTTTGCAGGAAATGGATCTATATGACTATGCACATCATTGGTATGTAAAATAGTGATTTTTGTATGATTTTTTTTAAGAATAGCAGCCGAAATTGGATTTAAAGCAGCAGCACCAAGCAAGGAAACACTTCCTAAAAAAGTTTGTTTTATGAAGGTTCTTCTGTTACTCATAAACGATCCTCCCTTCTATTTTTCCTGTTAATTGCTTTCCTTGTGCGTGTTGTTCTTCACAATATTGTATAATGGCATTTCTTAATTTTATACCCACTTTTTCATAGTTAATGGGATTTAGAAAAAAAGTCATATTATCACCTCCATTGGCTAAATAATCTGAAGTGAGGATTTTATAGGTTGTGTTTAACGATTTATCATTCTTTCTATATTTATATTTAATATCTTGACCAGTTGATGTAAATTTCACTTTAACTCCAGAAACAGGCTGTCCTCCAACTCTATTTAGGTAATTTATTAATCTATTCAAACTATCTTTACTAATCGTAACTACCACCAACTCATTCTCAAAAGGCATCAGTTCAAAAAATTTTCCTTTGGTAATTTCTCCTTTAGGCAAAGATGTTCTTAAGCCACCAAAATTCAACATAGAAAAATCAATATTACTGTTATACATTTTTTGAGCTACTTCCATACTTAAATCAGCAACAAGGTTTCCCAATTTAGTTTCGGGCTTCCCTTTTTCTCTTGTAAATTCATCATTTGAAATAACCAAGACTTCGTTCATTTCTTTGTCTAACTCAATTTTATAAGGAACAACGAGTTCATCAATTTTTTTCTGATTGGAATAAGTGCTATCTAAAGCTATCGAAGTTTGGGGCGTTTTTGTATATACCGAAGGATTACATTGTGTTAGTAACAATGATGTTGCAATAAGCAAAAATAAATTAATCGATAGCGATTGTAGTTTATTCATTTATTTATAAAACTATTTTATCCTTATTTTTGCCGTCCAAATTACGCACATTTTTTTACTCTATATTAATAATATATGTATAAATCAACAACAAAAATTAGAGTACGCTATGCCGAAACCGATATGATGGGTTATGTTTATTACGGAAATTATGCCACTTATTTTGAAGTAGCTCGTGTAGAAGCAATTAAAAAGCTAGGCTTTAGCTACCGAAAAATGGAAGATGAAGGCATTGCTTTGCCTGTGTTGGATTTTTCGATAAGGTATTACAAACCTGCTTTTTATGATGACGAAATTACCATAGAAACAACCATCACAGAATTACCAAAAGCTCGTATACATTTTACATATAAATGTTTGAATGAAAAAGGAGAGTTAATTAATGAAGCAAAAACTACATTGGTTTTTATTAATAAAGAAAACTTAAAACCTTGTTCTGCTCCTGCTGATTTTATTAATGCTATGAGTAAGTTTTTTATCTAATTAATAAATGCGAAATATCTTTTTTATATCAATCGTCTCTGTAATTTTGTTGTGCAGTTTTCTAATTCCAACAACGTCAAAAAAAAATAATATGACTACTAAAACAACCATTCTTGAAACAGTAACCCTTGGAGCTGGCTGCTTTTGGTGTGTAGAAGCAATATTTGACAACCTCAAAGGCGTTGAAAGTGTTGTTTCTGGCTATGCTGGTGGAACAGTGAAAAATCCATCCTATAAAGAAGTTTGTGCAGGAACAACAGGTCATGCAGAAGTTTGTCAAATCACTTATGACACATCCATTATTTCTTTTGATGAATTATTGGAAGTTTTTTGGCAAGTACATGATCCTACAACACTTAATCGACAAGGTGGAGATGTTGGAACACAATATCGTTCTGCTATTTTTTATCATACAGAAAAACAAAAAGAAATTGCTGCTGCATATAAAGCTAAACTAACAAAAGAAAAAGTATTCCCTAATCCAATTGTTACTGAAATAACTGCATTTACTAATTTTTATCCTGCAGAAGATTACCATCAAGATTATTTTGAGCTTAATGGCGAAAATCCATACTGTTCATCAGTAGTGAAACCTAAAGTTGAAAAATTTAAAAAGATATTTAAAGCAAAACTAAAAGAGTAATTTTTTTAATTCACTAAGTTTTATTTTTATCTTTGCTACATGGAGAATTTATTTATAGAAGGAACTACTACTACACCTAAAATTGATTTTAACGCTAAAAATGATATCCTAATTATTTATGGAAGATCCATTCCTGAACATCCCATTAATTTCTACAAACCAGTTGAATCATGGCTTACAGAATATCTCCAAACTAATCCTCAAAAAATTTCGTTGGAAATTCATTTAGATTATCTAAATACCCACTCCACAGAATGTCTTTATATTTTACTCAAAAAATTAGAAACATTTATGATTGAAACAACTAATAATGTTTCTGTTATTTGGCATTATGATGAAGATGATGAGGATTTATTTGATATGGGAGAGAATTTTGCCGAAATGATAAAAATTCCTTTTAAATTCAACCCAATCGATCAATAATTTTAAAATTTCTGTTTATAATAGAATTTTAATCTAATTCAATAAAATTAGAAAAACACATCTCTTAAAAATTTAACAAATGAAATACACACCTTTAAAAAACACACTATACATTGAAAATAGAAAAAAAATAGCTCAATTAATGATGCCTAATGCTATTGCTGTTTTTAACTCAAATGACATTATGCCAACCAATGCAGATGGAACTTTACCTTTTCGTCAAAACAATGATTTGCTCTATGTTTCTGGTGTTGACCAAGAAGAATCAATCGTGCTACTTTTTCCATATGCGATTAATCCAAAGCATCGTGAAATTTTGTTTGTAAAAGAAACGAGTGAACTTATTGCCATTTGGGAAGGAGCTAAATTTTCAAAAGAACAAGCCACCAAGCAATCTGGCATTGAAACCGTTTATTGGACAAGCCAGTTTGAAGCTATTTTTCATGGATTAACTACCGAAGCCAACACCATTTATTTGTATCAAAACGAGCATTTAAGAGCTGTAAATACCGTTGAAACTTGCAGTGATAGATTTAGAAAAATGTGTCAAACAAAATATCCTCTACATAACTACGAGCGTTTAGCTCCATTAATGAGTAATCTTAGAGCAACCAAACATCCATTAGAAATTGAAGCCATTCAACATGCTAGTAACATAACCGAAAAAGGACTCAGACGCATCTTAAATTTTGTGAAACCAGGTGTGATGGAGTACGAAATAGAAGCAGAATTTATCCATGAATTTATAAAAAACCGTTCGAATGGATTTGCTTACCAGCCTATAATTGCATCAGGGTATAACGCTTGTGTGTTACACTATATTGAAAACAATGCTCAATGCAAAGCTGGTGATGTTATTTTGTTGGATGTGGGTGCTGAATATGCTAATTATGCTTCCGATATGACACGTTGCATTCCTGTTAGTGGAAAATTTACGCCTCGCCAAAAAGAAGTTTACAATGCTGTTTTAAGAGTAATGAAAGCAGCAACAGCAATGTTAGTGTCAGGAACAAAACACGATGAATATCACATTGAAGTTGGAAACATTATGCAAAGTGAATTAATTGGTTTAGGATTAATTGATAAACATGATGTTGCTAAACAAGATAAAAATAATCCACTATATAAAAAGTACTTTATGCATGGAACATCTCACCACATGGGATTAGATGTACACGATGTTGAAAATAGAAACCGTCCTTTTGAAGCAGGAATGGTGTTAACCGTTGAACCAGGCATTTATATCCGAGAAGAAAATTTAGGTATTCGTTTAGAAAATGATGTGTTAATTACAAACGACAAACCGTTTGACTTAATGAAAAATATACCTTTAGAAGCAGATGAGATTGAAGAATTAATGAATTAAGTCATTTTTCTAAAAAATAAAAACAATTAACTTTAATTTTATCTTCCCCCCTTAAATCATAAATTTATAAGAGTATTTTAGTCAAAAACAGATGTGTAATTTAGCCTTGTTATGTCTAACCATTTTTTATTTTTTTTAATACTCATATTTTCATTTACCAATGTAACAGCACAAAACTGTGTTTTTTCAGGGGAAATTATAGATGCAACAACAAATGAACCTATTGCTTATGCAAGTATTTACATTGCTTCTATTGCTAAAGGAGTAATGACTAATGATGCTGGAGAATTTAAAATTGATGTTCCTTGCAACAACTATCAAGCAAAAGTTCAATATATTGGTTATGAAACACTAACGCTTTCAATACCTTCATCAACCAAAACAAATCAAACCATCCTATTGAAGCAAAAGACTTTTGAGATAAAAGAGTTTACCGTGAATGCAAAAGCCGAAGACCCAGCCTATAACATCATGCGAAAAGCAATTGTGTTGGCAGAATATTATAAAAAACAAATCAAAGAATATGATTGCACAATTTATATGAAAGAATATTTTGTGGTAGATAAAATCCCTGAAATTGCTCGACTATTTGCTGATAAAGAAGATTTAAAAGAAATGAAAGCAGGAGCTATTTCAGAAATACTTATGGAATATCACTATGAATATCCAAATACGACAAAAGAAAAAATTATTTCAGCTCGAAATTCTAAAAATGATACTGCAAAAACAGGCTCAAATTACATTAATTTGAATTTTTATCGTTTAGGTGGAAATGAAATTGTTTCTCCGCTTGGAAAAAATGCTTTTCAGGTTTATAAATTTGAATTATTAGATTCTTACATAGAAGGTAATCATACCATTAAAAAAATTAAAATAATTCCGAAAAGAAAAGGGCAAGATTTAATGTCGGGCGAAATTTATATTGTTGATGGATTATGGAGTATTCATAGTGTTGATGTTAAATTTAAACAAAACTTGGTTGATGTTTCTTATAAACAATTCTATTCTGAAATTAAGAAAAACACCTGGTTTCCTATTAATCACGAAATTTCTGTGGAGGCAAAGTTAATGGGGTTTGAAGGAAATTATAAATACTTGGCTTCTATCAGCAACCTTTCAACAAAAAACGATAATGTTGTAGATAGCAAAATCGATAAATTGGTAGAACTTCCTTTAACTGGCGATGAAAATTTTGAAAAAATAAAATTGAGTGATGCCGAAAAGGAAAATCTTTCTAAAACACAACAAAAAATCAATAATTTGATGGAGAAAGACAAGTTATCAAAAGGTGATGCCTTAAAATTGGTTCAACTTATTGAAAAAGAAAACGAAGCTGAAAATAAAAAAAATAACGAAAAACAAAATTTAGATCTTAGTAGAGATAGAAACGTAGCATATATTGACAGTGCATTTACTAAAACAAATTCTTCTTGGGATAGTTTGAGAGCTGTTCCTCTTTCTGAAAAAGAAAAAGAAATTTATGCTACAAACGATTCCTTAAATCGGATAGAAAACAACGATACCATTATTAATAAAAAACGCTCTATTATTGGTAATGCACTCTTTTTTAATGGTAAAATTAAAACAAAAAATAAGGATGTAACCCTTCGTATTCCAGGAGCCTTATCATGGCTAAGCTTAAACTTTAACACTGTTGATGGTTTTGTATTAAAAAAGCGCTTGTTTTCCTATCATAAAAAATATAACAATGGTAGTTTTTTTGAAATTGCTCCTGCACTTCAATATTCCTTTGCACGAGAAGATGTAATGGGTAATTTTATGTTTAAAACCCAATACAATGCAAAAAAAAGAGCAGGATTTTACATCAACACAGGAAAACAAAACACAGATTTCAATGCTGAAAAACCAATGAATAACTTTTTCAATAGTGTTTCCACCCTATTTTTGGGTGATAATATCAAGAAAATATACCAAAAACAATTTATAGACATCGGACATCAAATTGATATTGCTAATGGGTTCACATTCATAACTTCTGTTGAATATGCTAAAAGAATAGCATTAACCAACCATACCGATTTCAACATTTGGAATCCAGAAAAAAAGGAATATACATCTAACATTCCAATATCTACAACAGATTCTTCTATTTTTAACAACCACAATTCTGCTCTTTTTTCGGCAAGTTTAAGTTATACGCCCAACTATTTTTATCGTTTTTACAAAAACCAAAAACGTATGCTGTATTCCAATTACCCTACATTTACTGCTTCTTACACACAGGGAGTTAAGGGTGTTTTTAATAGTAGTACGGATTTTAGTTTGGTCGAATTTTCGATGGAGCAATCCAAAAAAATAAAACTAATTGATAAGGTAAGTTATTATGTTGGAACAGGAATATTTACCAACACAAATCAACTCAAATTTGCTGATTATAAAAGTTTTAACACTACTCCATTCTATGTTTCTGGAAATGCAAATAGAAATTCTTTTCGATTATTAGATTTATACCAACACAACAGCTCCGACTATTTCGCAGAAGCTCATCTTGAAATTGAAGATAATTTTTTGTTGTTGAAACGACTTCCGCTATTTAATCTAACGAATTGGAGTGAACGCATTCGATTTAGCTATTTGCTAAATGAACAAATTGATAATTATTATGAAATTGGTTATGGTTTAACAAAACTATTTTTTATGTTTGATGTAGAGGGTTTTGTAAGTTTTAACGAGCATAAACATCAATATACTGGCTTTAGAATAATATTGAGATTATTTGATGATGACAACACGGTTTTTGAATAACCAAAAAGCAATTCTAATTAGAATTGCTTTTTGGTTATTCGTTTTATTTTGAAGAGGATTATGCTTTAGAAGAAGAATCTGAACCTAAATCATCAAAATTTATGTCTGTGAAAGAAGAAGATACTTTTTCAATTACCTCCTCGCCTTGCTCTAGTTTTAGAGCTTTAATTTTTTCTACAGCCTCTGATAATCCTTCCGAAAATTTTTCTAAATCTTCTTTATAAAGAAATAATTTATGTTTTTCGTAAGTGAATTTTTGATTATCATCTGTAAACTTTCTTTTACTTTCAGTGATTGTTAAGTAATAATCATCTGCTTTTGTTGCCTTTACATCGAAAAAATAAGTTCTTTTCCCAGCTCTTACTACTTTAGAAAATACTTCATCTCTTCTGTTTTCTTGGTTTTCATTTTCTCCCATCTTCATTATTTTTTTTGTTAAACTTATTTTAATAGTACAAATCTTATTAATTTATTTGACATAAACAAAATTGAGAGAATAAAATTAAATAATTTTTTACACAAATTCATTTTTTTGTCAGGTAATAAAAAAACAACGACTATCTAATCAAAAAACTAAACCTATTAGAAATATCAATTAAAATAATAGATTTGGTATTAAACAAGGTAATTTCAAAGTTTTTTACTCAAATAAACAATAAAAATATTGAAGTAAATCGTATTTTTATACAAATTTATGGAGGAGCATTTTGGTTTTCTAAAACATCAAGAGTAGAATAACATGCAAAAGACCCACTAACAACAAAAGAAATTGTAGGAATTATAACCCATTACAACCCAATGAATAACGATAACATATTAACCCAAGTTTTTGAAAAATTAAATGTATATTTAAAGAAAGATACACTAATTGATTATAAAACTCCTGATGAATTGCACAATACCATCAATTTTTCGATAGCAGAAAAAGGTGTTTCTGAATCTGAGTTTCTGGCGTTAATCAATAAATATTTAGACTATTCGGTAAACACTAACCATCCTCAGTTTTTGAATCAATTGTATGCTGGATTTAATTTCCCTGCCTTTATTGGTGAAATTTTTACTGCTTTAGCCAATACTTCCATGTACACCTACGAGGTTGCACCAGTTGCTACGCTTATCGAAACAGAAATGATTCAATTAATGAACAGCTATACTGGATATAAAAATGGTGATGGTATTTTTGTAAGCGGTGGTAGCAATGCTAATTTGGTTGCACTATTTTCTGCTCGGAATAAAATAGCTCCAGAATCGAGACATCAAGGATACGACAAAAACTTAAAACTACGTGCTTTTATCAACGAACACGCTCATTATTCATTTTCAAATGCTGCAAACATTATAGGAATAGGAACAGAAAGTTTGATTAAAATTAAAGCCGATGAAAACGGACAGATGGTTCCTGAAGCATTAGAAAAAGAAATTAATGCTTCGAAACAAAGAGGTGAAATGCCTTTTTTTGTTGCGGTAACTTGTGCCACAACACTATTAGGAGCTTACGACCCAATTGACGAAATTGCAGAAATTTGTAAAAAACAGAACATTTGGCTTCATGCCGATGGATCGTTTGGAGGTTCTATTGTTTTAAGCAACAAAAATAGATACCTATTAAAAGGATTAGAAAAAACCGATTCTTTTGCTTGGAATCCTCACAAACTCATGAACATTCCACTCATTTGTTCAGCTTTATTAGTAAAAACAAAAGGAACATTACACCATAATTTAGCTGATGTTGATGCCGATTATCTTTTCCATGATTTAAACTTGATTGAAGATTTAGGAAAAAAATCTATTCAATGTGGAAGAAGAGTTGATGCGGTTAAACTTTGGTTTGCGTGGAAATATTTTGGTAAAGAAGGGTATGAAAAACGAATTGATAATTTAATCGATTTAGCCCAACTTGCTGAACAAAAAGTGCTAAACAGAACTAATTTAGAACTTTTAGCACCACGCCAATCATTTACCATCTGTTTCAGGTATATTCCAGAAATTGAAGTTGATATCAACCAATTTAATTTACAGTTGCGTGAGGAACTTAGAAAATCAGGGAAAAGTCTTGTGAATTATGGGTACATTGGTGAAAAACTTGCCATTCGTTTGGTAATTACCAACGGTGAAATGCAAGAAAAAGATGTAACTTTATTTTTTGAATTGCTTTTAGAAACAGCTTCGGTTTTAGAAAAAAAATACAATAGGATAAAATCTTTTTGATTACAAAAAAAACCTTTAGTAGGTCGCTTTTTATTTTTTTTAAGTTCGTGGTAATTATAAAATCAATAATTACTATATTTACCATTTAATATTCTCTAAATCATAATCTGAAAATCTTTTTGGTTTCGATATAAATTTAAAATTAGCATTGAAAGAAGTTACTTTTTTAAAGCAAAATGCCGAAAAATGGGAGATGTTTGAACATCAGCTTTTCCAAAAGGAAAAACAAAATGCAGATGATGCTGCTAATTTGTTTATCGAAATTACCAATGATTTATCCTATTCAAAAACACATTACCCAAACTCCAAAACAACTCAATATTTGAATAGTTTAGCATCAAAAGTGCATCATTCAATTTATCAAAATAAAAAAGAAAGTAATAAACGAATGCTCTCTTTTTGGAAGACAGAATTACCCTTAGTAGTTAAAACACACCATAAACAATTATTTATATCGTTTGTTATTTTTTTTATTTCTTGCCTAATTGGTTGGTTTTCGGCTAAATATGACGATAGTTTTGTTCGGTTAATATTGGGTGATACCTATGTAAACATGACCTTAGAAAATATAGAAAATAATGATCCAATGGCTGTTTATAAAAGCAGCAAAGAGGTTGATATGTTTTTAGGAATTACAATAAACAATGTGCGTGTATCTTTTTTAGTATTTATTTTAGGTCTATTTTTCTCGGTTGGTTCTGGCTTTTTGTTATTTTCAAATGGCGTGATGTTAGGTTCTTTTCAATACTTTTTTTTAGCAAAAGGGTTGTTTTTAGAGTCATTTCTAACCATTTGGATACATGGAACATTAGAAATTTCGGCAATTATTATTGCTGGTGGAGCTGGAATTGTTTTAGGTAACAGCATTTTGTTTCCAAAAACCTTTTCCAGAGGAGAATCTTTTATTATGGGAGCTAAAAATGGATTAAAAATAATTATTGGAATTGTACCTATTTTTATTGTTGCTGGTTTTTTGGAAGGCTTTGTTACAAGACATACTGATATGCCCATCTATTTGAGTTTATTTATTATTTTAGGTTCATTTTCTTTTGTAATTTGGTACTTTATTATTTATCCAAGAACTATAAAAAATTTCTAACTAATCAATTAACTATGCATCCAGAACAAATAGAATTCAACAAATCAAGAGATTTTAGCGAAACATTAACTATTTCTTTTGCTTTTATCAAACAAAACTTTAAAGGTTTTTTTAAAACTATATTGTTTTTAGTAGGGCCATTATTGCTTATAAACGCAATTTTATCAGGCATTTACCTTCAAAATATGTTTGATGTAAATAGTATTATAGCAGGAAATAGATTTCCTTCCGAAATCTTTTCACCCATTTATTTTTTAATTATAATTTTTTCTATTGTGGCTAACATTATGCTTGTGGGAATTGCTTATGAATACATCATTTTATATGAAAAAAAGGGGTTGAATAACTTCACCATCAATGATGTTTGGAATGCCTTTGTTGCTGATTTAGGATTAATTGTTTCAACTTTTTTCTTCTTAATTGGGGTTCTTATTTTATTCGGTTTTGCCTTTGCAATAATTTCGCTTCTACTTTCATTATTAGGTCCAGTTGGTGCAGTTCTGATTGGCATTATATTTTTAGTTACTTTTTTCTTATTAGGTCCTCCGTTGGTTTTTTTAATTTCTGCTATTTATCCTATCCGTATTCGTGAACGTATAGGAAATGTAGCCGCATTTACAAAAGCATATTACCTAACGAAAGCAAATTTTGGAAGCACTTGGTTGATTATTTTTATTTCTTATCTTATCGTAATTGTGTTAGCTCTCGTTTTGGCTATTCCAGCTGCCATTTTTGGTGGCATGGCTGCAATGCATTCCGTAGATGATGCTTCAAGTATGAGTTCATTACTTCTTACGGCTGTTAATGTTGTATCTACTTTTGGAGGTAGTTTAGTAAACTCATTGCTCTTTATTATTATCGGTTTTCATTATTTTAGTATCAACGAAAAAGAAAATGGTGATGGTTTGTTGGATAGAATCAATCAGATTGGTCAACACAATGAAAACAATGATGATATTACGATTTAATGCATCTACAACCATTAACATTACTGTAAGAGTTGTTTTCCAATTTCTGTTGGTTTTCTGTTGCTCCATCACCAACTTATTTGCTTCTCAAACCTTAAAAAGCGATACCTCAATTATTGAATTAAAAACAATAGACACAACAAAAATAGAAAATTTCAGAAGTGATAGCGATTTTATTTATGACCGAATTCCACCTCCACCCGAAACCCCATGGGAAAATTTTAAAAGATGGTTTTGGAAGCAAATAGCCAACCTATTTGATTCAAACGAATTTTCTAGTTTTTGGGATTATTTTAAATGGATATTGGTTGTTGTACTTGTTTTTTTAGCTGCTTTATGGATTTTTAAAAGTGAAATTAGAGGCGTTTTTATCAATAAAAATGCAGCTAATGTTCCTCATTTTATTGCTGCTGATGAAAACATTCATGAAATGAATTTTGATGTGCTTATCGAAAAAGCCATAAACGAAAAAAACTACAAAGAAGCAGTACGCTTATCATATTTAAAAGTGTTAAAGCGACTTACTGATACTGATTTAATTCGTTGGGAAATTGATAAAACAAACCTCGATTATGCGAATGAATTAGCAAATTCTGAATATGAATTACCATTTAACAAAGTTACAAAAGTGTTCGAATACCTTTGGTATGGAGATTTTGAGCTGAACTCAACTCAATTTAATGCTGAAATAAAAAAGTTTATTGAATTAAGTAATAAACTTAAAAATTGAATCGTTGAAAAAAAACACAAAATATTATATCGTATTAGGATTGCTTTTTGTAGTAGCTGTTCTTCTTCAATACAATACTCCAAAACCAATCAATTGGACAGAAAATTATTCCAACTCAAGTAAAATTCCTTTTGGAACTTATATTTTAAGTGATTTACTCTCTGATTTATTTCCAAATCAGGAAATTAAAGAAACTAAAATTCCCATTTATAACACCATTAACTACCAAACCAATACCAATTATATTATTATAAATAACTCTTTTGCTCCTGATGAATACGATACTGAAAAAATTTTTGATTATGTAAGCTCAGGAAATCAGTTATTTATTGCTGCCAGAATTTTTGAAGGTCCTTTTGCTGATTCATTAAAATTAGTTACCGATGGTGCTAATTATTTTTTCAATCTTGCTACTCATGAAGAAAAATATGTTGCTTATGTAAATTTTGAAAACCCTAAATTGAAGCAACCAAACGACTATATTTTAAGAAAAAATTTCTACAACTACTATTTTACAAGTTTTGATACTGCAAACGTACTTGTTTTAGGAAAATCCATCTCTCAAGAAAAAAAGATCGAAAACATCAATTTCATTAAAATAAACATGGGGAAAGGAAGTATTTTCATAAACACATTACCAAATGCATTTAGCAACTATTTTTTAACCGATACCTTAAATTATTCCTACCCTATTTATGCCCTAAGTAATTTGCCTAACCAACCAACATTTTGGGACGAATATTATAAAGCAGGAAAAAAAGATGCCTCCACTCCTCTTCGATTTATCTTGAATGAACCTGCCTTGAAATTTGCCTACTTTTTACTCATTTTTAGTTTGCTTTTTTACATAATTTTCAAAGCAAAACGAAAGCAACGTATTATCCCTGTAATTGAGCCTATCAGCAATTCTACTACCGATTTTATTGGTGTGGTTTCAAGTATGTATTACCAAGAAAAAAATCACCTGAACCTGGCTCATAAAAAAATAAATTACTTTTTAGAAATGGTTAGAAGTAATTATTTAATAGCAACCGAAAAACTTGATGAAACATTTATACAAAATTTAGCATTAAAATCGGGTGTTTCAATTGTAACAACAACAGTTTTAATCAAAAAGATTGATGCCATTAAACAATTAAACAGTAATTTTTCGGAAGCTGATTTAATACACTTAAACAAATTAATTAATACATTTAATCAACTAAAAACTAGATAATATGGAAGAACAAACGCCTCAACCTCATGAAGAAAATAGCATAAATCAATTTAATTCCAGAATTGATTTATCTGAGCTACAACATACAATTCATACTGTTAAACAAGAAATTAGTAAAACAATTGTTGGTCAGGAAGAAATGTTAGATTTATTGCTTATCTCACTTTTATCGGACGGACACGTATTGATTGAAGGAGTTCCGGGTGTTGCAAAAACACTTACAGCTAAATTACTGGCTCAAACTGTTTCGGTCAACTTTTCTAGGATTCAATTTACCCCAGATTTAATGCCTTCCGACATCATTGGTACTTCCATTTTTAACCAAAAAATTGCTGATTTTGAATTTAAAAAAGGGCCTTTGTTTTCCAATATTATTTTGATAGATGAAATTAACCGTTCGCCTGCAAAAACACAAGCAGCTTTGTTTGAAGTAATGGAAGAACACCAAATTACAAGCGATGGAACAACCTACATTATGCAAGAGCCTTTTTTAGTTTTGGCAACACAAAATCCGTTGGAACAAGAAGGAACCTACCGCTTGCCCGAAGCCCAGCTCGACCGATTTTTATTTAAGATTGAAGTAGGCTATCCCACCGAAGAACAAGAAGCAAAATTGTTGACCGATTTTCATTTTCGTAAAGATAAAATTGATGTTGCCGCAACCAATAAAATTCTCTCAGCAAAACAACTCCTTGCTTACAGAAAAAATGTGAACGAAGTGCATGTAGATCAAAGTATTATTGATTATATTGCTAAAATTGTAACCAGTACAAGAAATAATAATTCATTATATATTGGAGCCTCTCCACGAGCCTCTTTGGCTATTTTAAAAAGTTCTAAAGCAAATGCAGCTATCCATGGAAGAGATTTTATTACGCCCGATGATGTTAAATTTGTTGCTCCTCATGTGTTGAAACATCGAATTATTCTCACTCCTGAAAAAGAAATGGAAGGCATTTTGCCTCATGAAATCATTACAAAGTTAATAGAGACAATTGAAGTCCCTCGTTAGTAAATGTAACAATTTAATTTCTAATAACTAATGACTAATGAACCTCCTTAAATCACTTTATATAAATAATTTATTCTTCTATTTAATTATTGGAATTGTTGCTTTATCTGTTTTCGGATTTATTTTTTATATCCTATTTTTTATTGCTCAATTGCTATTTATTGGTTTGATTGTATTGCTAGTTATAGATATTTTTCTATTGTTTAAACATAAAAATGCTTTAGTAGCCCAACGAAACACCATGGACAAACTTTCTAATGGCGATGAAAATGAAATAACCATACTAGTAGAAAACAATTATCCCTTTCCTGTTCATTTAGAAATTATTGATGAACTCCCCTATCAGTTTCAAGTCAGGAACACTTCGTTTGAATTAACACTGAAAAGTGGAGCAAAAAAAATGATTACCTACCCACTTCGACCAACCGCTAGAGGCGAATATGAATTTGGTGCAATAAATTGCTTTGCTTCTTCAAAAATTGGACTTATTTCAAGAAAAATGCAATTTAGTGAACACGCAAAAGTGCCTGTTTATCCTTCATTTATTCAGATGCGACATTTTGAATTGTTGGCTTTCTCCAACCGATTAACACAAGCAGGAATTAAAAAAATTAGAAAAATTGGAAGAAATACTGAATTTGAAAAAATCAATGAATATGTTGCTGGTGATGATTTTAAAACCATAAATTGGAAAGCCACAGCAAGAAAAGATAAACTGATGGTGAACCAATATCAAGAAGAAAAATCACAAAATGTATATAGCATTATTGATATGGGAAGAGCTATGAAAATGCCTTTCAAAGGACTAACATTGATGGATTATGCGATTAATGCTTCATTGGTAATTTCCAATATCATCATAAAAAAATATGACAAAGCGGGCTTAATTACTTTCAACAATAAACTAAAAAGTGTGCTAAAAGCAGAACACAAATCTTCGCACATTCAAAAAATAATGGATTTGCTCTATAGCCAAAAAACAGGTTATGCTGAAAGTAATTTTGAGGAACTTTACACCACTATAAAATATAAACTTAACCAGCGAAGTTTGCTATTGCTTTATACCAACTTTGAAACCATTGATAGTTTGCAACGGCAAATGAAATACTTGAGAGGCATAGCAAAAAACCATTTGTTGGTAGTAATTTTTTTTGAAAACACAGAACTAACAACCCTTGCAACAAAAATAGCCAACACCACCGAAGAAATTTATTTTCAAACCATAGCTGAAAAATTTGCTTACGAGAAAAAAATAATTTTAAAACAGCTTCAAAACAATGGCATACAAGCTATTTATACTTCTCCAGAAGATCTTACAATAAACAGTATAAATAAATACTTAGAAATTAAAGCAAGACAACTGTTGTAAGGATTAAAAAAATTAAATATGAATAATATGACAACACGAATAATTCGATTTTGCAACATTGTTATGGTTGCGTTAGTAACAGGAATCATATTTGGAATATGGATAGGTTATAATCCAAAAGATTTATCGGCATCAACTTTTATTGAGCAACAACAGAATGCTATATTAGCCTTAAATACACTAATGCCCATATTGGGGTTAATTACAATTCTGTTGACATTAACCTCTGCATTTCTTCAGAGAAAAGACAAAGTAGCTTTCTTAGTTCTTTTAGTGGCAAGTGCATTCTTGATTGTTAGTGGACTTACAACTAGATTTGGAAATCAACCTATAAATAGTATTGTAATGACCTGGGATATGAACAATCCACCCAACAATTGGACGGAACTAAGAAATCAGTGGTGGATTTTTCATGAACTTAGAACTTTGTTTGCATTTATTGGACTATGTCTAATTGTTTGGACAAGTATTAAAAAAGATTAAAAACTAACGCCACCTTAGTGGTTATGCTAATGCGACCATGCAAACATGAACAGACTATATTAAATTAACAGATAACTAAAACGGAATAAAATGAAACGAGGAACATTTATAAAACGAGGAACATTTACATTATCGGCACTTGCACTCTTTCCATTGAGTATTTTTGCTAAAATTAAAACCAACATTTTTATGAGAACAGAAAAAGGGTTCAAAGTAAGTGCAGGTGAAGCCAGGTTTGGTGAGCACTTTAAAATGAAAGGTGTTACACTAAACACTTTAGACATCAAAATATCCGGGACTGACACAGAAAATGATTTAGCTGTGTTTGAACAAACGGGACTTACTCCAAACGGTGGACCTCCATTGCATATTCATCCTTTCCAAGACGAATGGTTTTACGTTATTGAAGGAGTGTATCTATTTCAGGTTGGTGACGACAAATATCAAATGAAATCAGGCGACACAATTTTTCTTCCAAGAAATGTGCAACACGCCTTCGTACAGTTGACAGAAAAAGGGAAGATGATAGTTTCCTATTTTCCGACAGGAAAGATGGAAGCATTTTTTAAGGTCACAGACAAATGGACTTCCCCACCGACAAAAGAAGAAATCGCAAAGGTTTTTGCAGACCATGACATGAAAGTAGTTGGAGCACCACTGAAAGCTAACGACTAATATAAAAGCACGAACCGCTAACAGCTAAGGTTTCGTTGGGTGCGTAGCACCAACAATGAACTGAAAGTCATCGAACACCGAAAAAAAATAAAAACTTAGATAGATAAACCTGTGTTGAACTGCCTGTCCCGATTTTTTCGGGAGAACCGGGCTATTATGGACTTATCGTGATAATAGTTTGTTGTTATTAAGTTGTTATCACAATCATTTTAATCATTAAAAACCATTTATTTCTCCTTTAAAAACCATTTCTGTAGGTCCAATTAACCATATATCGGTAAATTTAGCCGCATCTCTTTTAAAGGCAACTTTTAACAAACCTCCTTGTGTTTGAATTTCTATTTTTGATGCCCCTAATTGTTGTTGGTCAGCAATGCTCAACGCTACTGCGGTTACTCCTGTTCCACACGAAAGCGTTTCATCCTCCACTCCTCTTTCATAAGTACGAAGGGTTGTTTTGCCATTTTTTTGTTCCACAAAATTAACATTAGTTCCTTCATTTTCAAACCTTTCGTTATAACGAATTGCTGCTCCTTGCTCTTTAACATTGAGCGTTTGCAAGTTATCTGTTTGAATAATATAATGCGGAGATCCTGTATCAATAAAGTAATAATCCGCTCCTTTTTCTATGTTTTCCACATCGTGCATTTTCAAACTCACTTCACCATTTTTGTTTATCCATGCTTCATGCTCTCCATCGGTTGATAAGAAATAAGCCTGACTTTCAATAATTCCTAAATACTTAGCAAAAGCAACAGCACATCTACTTCCGTTTCCACAAAAACTTTTAGAACCATTGGCATTAAAATAGATCATTTCAAAATCAAATTCACTGTGGTTTTCAATTAAAATTAAGCCATCTGCTCCTATGCCAAATTTCCTATTGCATAGTTGTTGCACCAACTGAATGTTTGTTTTATCAAACACATTACTCCGATTGTCTATCATCACAAAATCATTTCCTGTTCCTTGGTATTTATAGAAGTTCATAGTATTAGTTTAAAATTTGTTTAGGAGTTTATCTTAAAGCGAGTTCTTTAAATTGTAAATAGCTTCAGTTAATTTATTCCAATTATATTTTTCTTTTTCTTGCTTAACTCCTTCAATAAAATCATTTTCTCTATGGTTATTAAAAAAATCAACTAAAGCACTTGCAACAGCATTAGAATTAGGCTCAACAACATAACCTACCTTTTGGTGAGAAACCATTTCTTTTAAACCTCCAACATCAGTTACCAACATTGGTTTATTGAAATGATAAGCAATTTGAGTAACCCCACTTTGTGTTGCATTTTTGTATGGTTGTGCCACAATGTCAACAGCACAAAAATAATTTGCTACTTGATTATCAGTAATAAATTCATTTATGAGAATAATATGTTCTTGAATATTTAATTTTTTCATTAAGTCGAGATAAGGTTGCTCGTCTTCATAAAATTCTCCTGCAATAATTAGTTTTATGTTCGTTTTATCAATTCTTTTATCGGCAAAAGCTTCAAGTAAAATATCCAACCCTTTGTATTTTCGAATAATTCCAAAAAACAAGATATATTTAAAATTAGAAGCTAAGTTAAGAGCCTGTTGGGCATTACTTTTTGATTTTTCATCGCCAAAATTATCATACAACGGATGTGGAGATATTTTTTTAGGTTTGAAAGGTGCAAAATTATTCAAATCGTCAAACACACGTTGCGATAACACTAAAAATGCGTCCATTTTAGAAGTAAAGAATTTTGTTAAAAACCTGTCTCCTATTCTTTTTTCGTGAGGAATAATGTTATGAGCAAGAGCAATACATTTAGTTTTTTTATTTTTTCTTGAAATGGAAGCAATTGTTCCAAAACAAGGAGCCATAAAAGGCATCCAGTAATTAAAAATTACCATATCGGGTTGATGTTGTTTGAGTTGCTTCCCTACTTTTATCCACGAAAATGGATTTATTGAATTTATTTTTCTAGAAATGGTTAAATCATTAGAACTATCTGAATCTGAAAATTGTGTTTTACCTGGAAATAAAAAACTTGGATATTGAAGTGTAAACGTAATTATTTCAACTTCGTGTTTTTCTTCAATAAATTGTTGAGCTAATCGTTCCGTAAAAAGTGCAATTCCTCCTCTATACGGATAGGCTGGACCTATAATTACAATTTTCATTTATATTCTTTTAAATCTCCTTCACTATTTGATAATTATTTCTGTTGGGTGAATTTCTCGAAATTAATTCTCCTAAAAATCCAGATATAAAAAGTAAAGAACCTACTATCATTGCGGTAAGTGAAATATAAAAATAAGGATTATCTGTTACTAACGTAGCTTTTATTCCTTTGTTTAAATAGTATAATTTTGATATCCCTATATATAAGGCACTTAAAAATCCAATTAAAAACATCAATGTGCCTAATGAACCAAACAAGTGCATGGGGCGTTTTCCAAAACGAGCAATAAAAGTTATTGAAAGTAAATCTAAAAAACCATTAATGAATCGCTCTAATCCAAATTTAGTAACTCCATATTTTCGTTCTTGATGTTGTACTACCTTTTCAGTAATTTTTTCAAAACCAGCCCATTTAGCAATAACAGGAATGTAGCGATGCATTTCTCCATAAACTTCTATGTTTTTTATTACATCTTTTTTGTAGGCTTTTAAACCACAATTGAAATCATGCAAATTTTTAATCCCCGACATTTTACGTGTAGCAGCATTAAATAACTTGGTTGGAATGGTTTTAGTTATTGGGTCGTAGCGTTTTTTCTTCCATCCAGAAACTAAATCCCAACCTTCTTCAACTATCATTTTATACAACTCGGGCAATTCATCTGGACTATCTTGTAAATCGGCATCCATGGTAAAAACAACATTTCCTTTAGCTGCAGCAAAACCAACATTTAATCCTGCTGATTTACCATAATTTCTTCTAAATTTTATGGCTCTAATGTTTGGATTTGAAACTTTTAATTCTTCTATCACTTGCCAGGAGTTGTCTTTACTCCCATCGTCAATAAAAAGAATTTCATAGCTATAATTATTAACTTGCATCACATTAGCAATCCATTCAGCTAATTCGGGTAAAGATTCCTCTTCATTAAAAAGTGGGATTACTATAGATATGTCTAAAGTTTCATTCATGAGGGTTCAAAGATAATAAAAGAATAATTTTATTTCGGTTTTACCCCTTTAGATTTAAAAGTTATTTCTACTTTTGCAACGGGCAAGTCTTATACGACCAGCTCCTGCTGAACTTCCCCAGGCTGGGAACAGAGCAAGGATATGCGGTTGAGCGGTGCGATGTAAGTAGCTTGCCCACTTTTTTCTCTCTCCTTTTATTCTTTTGTACAAACATTTATCTTAGATATTTACTATTAACCTGAGTTCGGGTTAAGCAAAATACTGTCAGTTCGAGTGAAAATCTATTAGATTTTTATATCGAGAACAAAGTATTTTGCCCATTTCGATACATCCCGCAATAGTGCGGGACAATCAATGTGACAAAATACAGAAACTTTGTCGTTATCCCGAACTCAGGATATTAAGATTGTACTGCAACTATTCATTTTATCATTATCATGTAAAATCTCCAAGGTTTTGGAAACCTTATTATCATAGAGACCTCCAAGGTTTTGGAAACCTTGGAGGTCTAAACGAAACTAAGTAATAACATTTCTTATTGTTCTTTCGTATAAGACAACCCGTACGCTTAATTTTTATAAACAATTTAAAATAACTGTTATGAAAAAATTTGCAATGTTATTCTGTACTGCATTATCAGTATGTTGTGCCTATAGTCAAATTAATTTTACTGGGTACTTGACAGATGAAAAAAATGATAAATTAAAAGATGTAACCATCAATGTTTATGATCAAAATGAATTAATTTCAACAGAAATAGTTTCAAAGAAATTCTCTTATGATTTAAGTGTTAACACCTATTACACGTTAGAATTGGTTAAGGATGGTTTTTTTACAAAACGAATTGCTATTTCAACTTTTGGAGCTAAAAACTCAACAGAACCTTTTCTATTTGCGGTTGAAATGTTAATGAAGCAACAAGGAAAAGATAATTTAGACACTGATTTTCCATCAGCATTAATTGAATATCAAAAAAATAAACAGTGTTTTAGTTACAATGCTTCCTATGCTAAAAACATAAAGAAGGAGCAAGAGGAAGTGTTAGTTAACCAAAATAAATAATCAGCTCAATAACATTTTAATGGCATCTATCATTCCGCCTGTTGTATATTCAGAGGCAACAGCATCAATTCTTAAGTTGTTTTTTTGAGCTACTTTTGCTGTTTCAGGACCAATGTAGATAAGTGCTATATTGTTTGTTGGAATGTCAAGTTTTAAAAAAGCATTCACACAAGAGGCACTTGTAAAGGTGATAAAATCAAGAGGTTGACTAAGGAGCTGTTTTAATTCTTTTTTGGTATAAAAAATGGGCGTGTTTTGATATGTTTTTATCGAAAATACCTGTGCTGCTCGTTGTTTTAATTGATTAATTAAATTATCGTTAGCTAATTCAGATAAGGGTATAAAAATTTTTTCATTTGGCAGTATTGGAATTTCTTTTCCCAACACAGCAGCTTTAAACTCTTTAGGCATAAAATCTACATTTAATCCCAGTTTCTCTACTGTTTCTTTTGTTTTTTGCCCAACAACAGCAATTTTTGCTTTAAATAAGTCTTTTCTAATAACTTCAAAAAAAGTAGTTACTGCATTATAGCTTGTAAAAACAATCCAATCAAATTGATGTTGATTAAAAACTAGTCGTAGTTCTTTTTTATTAATAGCTTCCAACTGAATTAAAGGTAAAAAAATTACCTTGGCACCTAATGCTTTTAATTGATTTGAAAATAAGACTGACTGGGCTTTTGGTCTTGTAATTAATATGGTTTTACCGTTAAGAAACATTAGTTAAAAGTGCTTTTTTTTTGAGTTCAACTTCTTCTTTAAGAGCAAGAGCAAGTTGTCTTGCTAAAGTTCTTTTATCGTTAATACTTCCACTTATTGTTTTTCTTGCAAAAAATTCACCGTCTTTGGTAGCAAAAATTCCTTCTATGGAAATTTCTGTGGCTGTGGCTGTGGCATAAGCTGCCATAGGCAAGTTACAACCTCCTCCTAGAGCAATTAAAAAAGCTCTTTCGGCATCGGCAGCATCTTTTGTAGGTTGGTGTGATAATTTTTTCACTAAATCATAGATGTAACCATCTTTATCTATCATTTCTATGGCTAAAATTCCTTGTCCAACAGCAGGAAGCATAACATCAGTATCAAAAATTTCAGTTGCAACATCTATCATATTCATTTTCTGAAGACCTGTTGCTGCTAAAATAATTGCATCATAATTTCCTTTCTCCATTTGTGCAATTCTTCCATCTACATTTCCCTGAATGAATTTATACTCTAAATCAGGTCGTGTTTGTTGCAATTGAACACTTCTTCTTAAACTTCCTGTTCCAACTACTGACCCTGAAGGTAATTCCTTCAATGTTTTTCCCAATTTTGAAATAAGCACATCTCTAACATCTTTTCTTGGTGTAACAGTAATTACGCGCAAACCAAAAACATCTTCTGTGGGAACGTCTTTAAAACTATGTACAGCAACATCTATTTCTCCAGCCAACATGGCTCGTTGCAATGCAGAAGTAAAAGCCCCTACTACACTAATATCTCCCTCATCACCACTAGTTTTAATTTTTTTTGTTTCAAATTCGTAAGTTGGTTCTAGTTTCATGAGTTGTTCAACAATCCAATTGGTTTGAGTAAGAGCTAATTTACTTCCTCGTGTACCTACAACTATTTTTCGTTTTGGAACAAAAATATCCACACTATTAACCGCCAAGATATTTTTAGCTGTGTTAATAGGATTATCAGTTTGATGAAGATTTTGAGCTATTTCCTTAATTGCTTCAATTGATGGTTTTGATATTTTTCTAAGTAATCGATGAGTAAATCTTTTTAATACTATTTCTGTATGCTTGTCAATGTTGCCTAATTTCGGAAATAGCCATTTTAATTCTTCATTTCTTATGTCATCCAAATTATTCCAATAAGCTTCAATTACAGGTGCTACTTTTCTATTTTTTAGCCAAACAGAAAACCAATCTACTTCCTGATTAACAATGGTTCTTGCCATTGGAATTTCATCATATCTTTTCAGTAAACCTTTGTATGTTATTTTTTTAATATCATCTAAATCAAATAATTTAATGTTATCATGTTCTTTTAGATTAGGATTAAAGTTTCGAGGGACACCAAAATCTAAAAATAATTTACAACCTCCAGATTGGAGTGCAAAATTTGCCCTCGGGCATTTACTTTCTGCCATGGTTTCTTCATGGAGTAAGTTTATTTCTCCTTGCGTTCCTCCAATAATGATATTAGCTTCAGAAAGTGCTGCATGTATTTGATCCATTTGAACAGCTTCTCCATTCCACTCTACTGCCATCTCTTGAGCTCTTTCAAAATCGTGGCTGGCAACATATAATTTTTTGATTTTAGTTCTATCCAATACAGTGTTTACTAAATTCGCCATATTGCCTGTTCCTATAACTAAAAAAACAGATTCTTCAAACTTATAACCTTCTTGTTCTATCAGTTCAAATCCAACAGTTGCTAGCGATGCTGAAAATTTTCCAATATTAGTTTCTTGTCTTACTTTTTTCCCTGTATGAATTGCATGTCGAATAAGCTCATCCAATACGGCTCCTATTGTATTTTCTTCTCTTGCTAAAGCTAAAGCTTCTCTAATTTGACCTGTAATTTGGTGTTCTCCAACCGCTTGCGATTCTAATCCTGCTGCTGTTGAAAATAAGTTTCGGATAGCAATTTCACTGTCTGGTAATATAGATAAAAATTGACGATAATTGCCAAACCTATTAAAATATGATAAAATAGCATCATTATTTTCGCCATAAGCATAAATAGATAATCTATTGCATGTTGAAATTATAAAAATCTCTTTATAATTTTTTTTAAGAAATTTTAAGGCTTCTCTGGTTTGTTCTTTATTAAGTGCTAATCGCTCTCTGATTGCAATAGAAGCAAACCTATGACTTAATTCAACTCCGATTATTTTATTCATTCTTCCGTTTGTTCTATACCGAAACCAAATAGAATTTCGGAAAATGGATACATTTTGGTTTCGAGTATATTTAATTCTATTCTAAATAAGAATGCAAATTTATTAAAAAATTTACGGGTAATACATGAATAAAGTCAATTCAATTGAAATTAATATAAAATGGTGTATTTAAAAGTGTCTGTCTATAAAATCAAACAAGAGGTCATAACCCCTTGTCAATACTATAAAGTTTGATTTACAGAATACGCTAGTTAAATTTTTCTCATTCTCAAACTTAAAGGTGTAACTTCTAGATATTCATCTGCCTGAATAAATTCCATAGCTTCTTCTAACGAAAATTTAATTTTTGGAGCAATTTTAACCGCTTCATCTGTTCCAGATTTACGCATGTTAGTAAGTTGTTTTCCTTTTGTTAAATTAATTTCTAAATCATTATCTCTTGTGTGTTCTCCAACTACTTGTCCTTTATAAATAACATCGCCTGGCTCAATAAAAAATCGACCTCTATCTTGTAATCTATTTATTGCAAAAGCTGTTGAAGGCCCTGCGTCCATTGAAATTAAAGACCCTTTATTTCTTTCAGGAATTTCTCCTTTGAAAGGACCAAATTCTCTGAATCGATGTGTCATAACTGCATTTCCTGCTGTAGCTGTTAACATATTATTTCTTAATCCTATCAAACCACGAGATGGAATATCAAATTCTAAATGTTGCAAATCTCCTTTTGGTTCCATTACCAACATATCTCCTTTTCTTTGAGATACTAAATCAATGGCTTTACTAGAATATTCTGCAGGAACATCAATAACCAATGTTTCGTAAGGCTCGTGTTTTTGACCATTAACTTCTTTAAAAAGCACTTGAGGTTTACCAACTTGCAACTCATAACCTTCTCTTCGCATGGTTTCTATTAAAACAGATAGATGCAAAACACCTCTTCCGAAAACAATAAATTTATCTTCCGAACCAGTTTCTTCAACACGCATTGCTAAGTTTTTTTCGAGTTCTAAATATAAACGGTCTCTTAAATGCCTAGATGTAACGAATTTTCCTTCTTTTCCAAAAAATGGAGAATTGTTAATGGTAAACAACATACTCATTGTTGGCTCATCAATAGAAATTCGAGTTAATTCTTCTGGATTGTTTAAATCTGTGATGGTGTCTCCAATTTCAAAATCTTCAATACCAACAATGGCACAAATATCTCCACTTCTTGCTTTAGTTACTTTCACCTTTCCCATTCCTTCAAAAACAAACAATTCTTTAATCCTAATTTTCTTTTTAACGCCTCCTTGCTTACAAATGGTGTAATCTTTATTTTCTTCTAAATCTCCTCTAAAAATTCTTCCTATAGCAATTCTTCCAACAAATTTGGAATAATCTAAAGATGTAATTTGCATTTGCGGTGTTCCTTCAATATAAGGAGCTTCTGGGATATTTTCTATAATAGCATCTAATAATGGAATAATATTTTCTGTTGGTTTGTTATGATCTGTACTCATCCACCCATTTTTAGCTGAACCAAAAATAGTTGGAAAATCTAACTGATCTTCTGTTGCGTCTAAACTAAACATTAAGTCAAAAATAGACTCTTGAACTAGGTCTGGCGTACAATTTTCTTTATCAACCTTATTCACTACAACTATTGGTTTCAATCCTAATTCTAAAGCTTTACCTAACACAAATCGAGTTTGTGGCATAGCACCCTCAAAAGCATCAACCAAAAGCAACACACCGTCAGCCATTTTTAACACACGCTCCACTTCTCCACCAAAATCAGCGTGACCAGGTGTGTCAATAACATTTATTTTCACGCCATTGTAGTTTACACTCACGTTTTTAGCCAAAATAGTTATCCCTCTTTCTCTTTCCAAATCATTGCTGTCTAACAATAATTCGGTTCGTTCCACCCGGTCTTCAAACACCTTACATTGGTCTATAATTTTATCAACTAAAGTGGTTTTTCCATGGTCAACGTGGGCTATAATAGCTATATTTCTTATCGATTGCATATTTTTTTTTTAAGGCTGCAAAAGTAGAATTGTTTTTTTGATTATAGGATTTTATTTAGCTTATTATTTGAAACTATAGGAGCTGCAATGATTTATCAAGCTTTCATTAACAAAGGAGCTTCTTATTTTAGCTTCTATTCTTGTTTTCTTAATGCAAGTATTTAAGTTTATGAATAAGCATTTCTGCTGTGAATTATCTTTAATTTTACCGACTTAATTTACATATAAATGAACAAAAATCTACGAATCGTTTTTATGGGTACGCCCGATTTTGCTGTTGAATCACTAAAAATTTTGGTTGAAAGCAACTACAACATTGTTGGCGTTATTACTGCTCCCGACAAACCAGCGGGAAGAGGTCAGCAAATAAACAAATCGGCAGTTAAGGTTTATGCCGAAAAACAGGCAATTCCTCTACTCCAACCCAGTAATTTAAAAGATGAGCATTTTTTAAGCCAACTAAAAAAACTGAATGCCAACTTGCAAATTGTAGTTGCTTTTAGAATGTTGCCTGAAGCAGTATGGAATATGCCAGTTTTAGGCACATTTAATCTGCACGCTTCACTCCTCCCACAATATAGAGGTGCGGCTCCTATTAATTGGGCGATAATAAATGGCGAAAAAGAAACAGGAGTTACAACCTTTTTTCTGCAACACGAAATTGATACAGGAAACATTATTTTACAAGAAAAAGTGAGCATTAGTGAAAACGAAACAGCAGGAGAATTACACGATAAATTAATGCTGTTGGGAGCTAAATTAGTGCTAAAAACGGTTCAACAAATTGAGCATAATTCAATAAATCCACAACCTCAAAACACCAATCAATCGTTGAAATTAGCTTATAAAATTTTCAAACCCTTTTGCAAAATTGATTGGAACAAACCCATCAATGAAATTCATAATCACATTAGAGGTTTGAGTCCTTACCCAACTGCTTTTACTTTTTTAAAACATAAACAATCAAGTAAGGTAATTAGCTGCAAAGTATTCAAATCTAACTTAATAAATGAAAAACATAAGTTGAAAACAGGAACTATTGTTGCAACAAAAAATGAACTTAAAATAGCTGTTGATGAAGGCTTTATTTCTATTTTAGAATTACAACCCGAAGGTAAAAAAAGAATGAACGTAACCGATTTTTTAAATGGAACTTCCATCAATGACATCGAATTACAGTTAAATTAATCACAAAAATAAACTCATCCACTCGTTGCTCTCATTCGTTAAATATTATAGGCATTTAGAAAAGCATATTGTACAATTTATAGCTGCTGAATTTTTTCTACAACTTATCAATAGTGCTTTTATGGCAATTATGCTTATTTATATGGAAAAAGTAGGCTTTAAAGACCATGAAAGTGCATCCTTTGTTTCTTTTCGGTTTTTAGGCGTGTTGTTGTTTGCTTTTCCGTTAGGTTTATTCATAAAAGGACGAAAACTAAAACCTATATTTTATTTTTCATCTATTGCCACTCCTACACTAGCTTTGATTATTATTTATGCCATTTCTATTCAGCAAAGAGAGTTGCTTTATGTGAGTTTGTTTTTATGGGGAACAAGTTTTATAGGAATTCAAATTTCTGCAATTCCTTATATTTTGAGAAATGCAAAAAAACAGACGCATACCGAAGCCATCACATTAAGCTATTCAACTTGGAGTTTGGCTAATATTTTTAGCGGTGTAATTATTTATAGTTTAAAAAATATGAATCCTGAATTGTTTGATGAAAAACTGATTTTGCAAATTATTTGCTCTATCGGATTTATTGGTACTTTCTTCATTTTTAGTATTAAACATACCGAACACCTTCCTGCTTTAACTAAAAAAAGAACTAATTTAAAGGAATTTGATTGGATAATCATTTTTAAAGCGTTAATTCCGACCATGATAATTGCTGTGGGTGCTGGATTAACGATTCCTTTTGTTGGTTTATTCTTTTATAAAATACACGGCTTAGATTCCGATCAATTTGCAATTATAAGTGCTTTTGCAACGCTCATAGTTTTTAGTATGGTACTTTATGTACCTATAATTAAAAATAAATTAGGTTATAAATTAGCTGTTCCTTTAACGCAAACCATTGCTATAGTTGCTCTTATTGTATTGGCTTTTACTGAAATTATGCCTTTTAAATGGGCTGTTTATATTGCCGTTGTTGCTTATATTATTCGTCAACCATTAATGAATATGGCTGGACCTATGACTTCAGATATTGTAATGAAATATGTGGGAGAACGCAATCAAGAAATGATGAGTGCATTAACATCGGCAGTTTGGTCGGGAAGTTGGTTTATTAGTTCTGTTATTTTTCAGATATTACGACAACTAGGACTACAATATGTTTATGTTTTCTTAATTACCGCAGCTCTTTATTTTCTTGGTGTGTTGATGTATTATTTACTTATTTTAGATTACGAGAAAAAAATAAAAAAAGGAATAATTGGAAAATAACCTAATTATTATTACTTTAGCGTTGTTAATAACAACCTGATTACGAAAAGAATACTAACATATTGTTTTTTACTATTTTTCATTTTTTTTGTTGCATGCAATAAGAAGGCAAATAAAATTGAACCAGAGCCTATTTTTCTTCCCACTACTACACCTTCTGTTTTCTCGCAAGTATTCACAACCTCTAATAGCAGTTTGCCTAATAATTTCATAAATGATATTGAAATTGTTGGGTCAATAAAAAAAATAGCAACAAACAACGGACTTGCTCTTTTTGATGGAACAAATTGGACTATTTTAAACACTTCTAATTCAAGTTTACCCAGCAATATTGTTCACTTTGTGAAAACAAATGGATTGACAACATGGATTGCAACAGACAATGGTTTAGTTAGCTATGATGGTGTTTCAATGATTATTTATAAAAGTCAGAACTCACCTTTGCCCAGCAATCGTATTAGGAGTATAGAGTTTGACAATGCAGGCAAAATTTGGATAGGTACTTTCAGTGGTGGCGGTTTAGTTGGTTTTGATGGTGTAAACTGGGAAGTTTTTACTCCTGCTAATTCTGATTTACCAAATAATTCGGTTTCAGTAATTAAAAAAGATACTAATGGAAAATTATGGTTGGGAACAGCCTCTGGTTTTTCTGTTTTTGATGGAGTTACTTTTATAAATTTTAATCCTACAAACTCTTTACTTCCAAACCCTAGTGTTTTTTCAATCGTACACGATGCTAACAATGTTACTTGGATAGGTACAAATGGAGGTTTAACTCGTTTTGATGGTGTGAATTGGCAAAACTTTACCATGCAAAACTCAGGACTCCCTTTAAATCTTGTTCGCAGCATAACGCTAAAAACCACCAATGAAATTTACATTGGAATGGCTGGGCAGGGATTAGCTCTTTTCAATTATTCCAATAACAATTGGACGCATTTAAACAGCAATAATTCTAACCTTCCTAATAATTTTATCACTGATGTTTCAATTGCAATAGATAATATTGTTTGGGTTGCAACTGAGAATGGTATTGCACTAAAAGAATAGAATCTGAATTTTAGAATAATAATCGACTCCGTTTAAAATTAAAAGGTCTGTTTAATCGATTGGTTAAGTTTGTCTAGTATTTTTTTAGTTGTTTCGCAAGTATATGTTTTTGACCGATACATTTCAACCCATTTTATTCCTGCTATTGAATTTGTTAAAAAAAGTTCATCTGCCTGAAGCAACATGCTTCCTGTTATCATGCCTTCTATAACATTAATGTTCATTTCGTTAGCAATTTCTATAATTTGACCTCTTGTAATCCCTTCAGTACATCCCTCTTCAATGGCAGGTGTATAAAGTGTGTTGTTCTTGTATAAAAACACATTGGAACTTATTGCCTCTACAATTCTATTGTGCTGATTAACCATTAAACAATCATCTAATTGATGTTCTGTTTTATAAATACCAGTAATGATGTTTGGTATTTTGTTGGTAGTTTTTATTTGAGATAAGGGTGTGTTAAATAATATTATTCCATTATAGATATCTATTTTCAATCCTTTTGTATTAAGTTCAAACAGATTATTAGAAATTGAAGTGGCCTCAATAACAAAGGATTTTGTATCATTTTTAGGTGTATATAACCCCTCTCCTACTCTAAAAACAGTAATTCTAACCCTTCCTCCTTTTTTGATATTATTTTTATCAATAAGATGAATAATTTGTTCTTTTAGTTTTTCAAATGTCATTGGAATGCTTTTCATTCTCAAAATGTCCATTCCTTTTTTTAATCTTTCGAAATGATTATCAAGAAAAACAGGTTTTCCATTTATTACTCTAATTGTTTCAAAAACAGCATCTCCATATTTGAATGCTCTATTGTTTATGGAGAAAATTTTTTCATCTTCTTCATAAAGAAAACCATCTAAATTAATATATCTTTTTGAACTCAAATTAAGTTGTTTTTTAATTGCATAAGGTTGGAATTAGACTCGATTTTTATTCCTTTCATTCCTACATTTTTTGCAGCTTCAACATCCCTTTCACTATCTCCAATAAAAAA
>Ga0100377_1000500_pt1 | contig 33574 bp, 23 predicted proteins | sample CryGeymeta201501_FD_83664 | JGI IMG/M metagenome (GOLD analysis project Ga0100377, IMG submission 83664) | Groundwater microbial communities from Crystal Geyser aquifers in Utah, USA - Crystal Geyser metaG 2015-01 | ecosystem: Environmental > Aquatic > Deep subsurface > Groundwater | place: USA...
CGAGGCCATCCTGCGCCTGCGCTCCTTACGCAGCAGCGGCGACTTCGAGGACTACTGGACCTTTCACGAGCAGCAGGAGCACGCCCGTAACCACGAGGCACGCTATGCCGATGGCGCGCCCCCGAACTCGTCAGCCCATCGCAGCGCCCCCGCCTCACGCTCGTCACGTGAGTCACATAGCCGTCGTTCCAGAAGAGCTGCACCCGTTTCAATGCGGCGCTGCGGCCCTATCTCACGATCCAGAAGGGTGTGTCGCAGGGCTTCCTGGAGCTCTTCCGGACGTATCACAACCTCAAGACGCGGCGGTGGGGACGACATAAAGGGACCAGCGCACGCGCGTGTCTCACCGGCGAGCCCGTGGACGATTGGCTGACGACGCTGGGCTTCGCCCCTTCACAACAGCTGCACTGACCCCAATTATGACGCTCGTACCATCTGGCCATGAGTCCTGGTCCGCACTCCAGGTCGATGGATTCGTGCGTCAACTGTAAAGCTCGACCCGGGGTTTCTGATCGGTGCCCTCGTCATCACCCCACCCCTGGTCTTGCCCCACTGCCCCTCGCTTGCGAGGGGCCGAGGCCGCTCGCGCAGCTTTGCTGCGCGATTGCGGCCTCGGGGGAGCTGCGCGGGCACGCCGACCCCCGCCGTTACGGCATCGCCATGGAACCGGAACGAGTGGGTCTGACCCACGTCGGTGATCGCTGCTCATCTCAGGCCGAATGTGGCAGCGGCTTCGCGTGCGACCCGGAGAACGGTCGTTGTCAGCTCGCCTACAACGGCTTCCACGGCGTCACCGACGGCGAGATCAAGCTCGGCGCGAGCATGTCCCTCACGGGCACGAGCGCCGAGCTGGGCCAGGCCTACGGGCTCGGGGTCCAGGTCTACCTGAACCACATCAACGACCTGGGCGGAGTGTACGGCCGGCAGATCACGTTCGTCCAGCTCGACGACGAGGATGTGCCCGCGACGGCGGTCTCCAACGTCACGCAGCTGCTCTCGGGCGACAACCGCCCTGTGTTCGCGCTGCTGGCCAACACGGGCTCAGCCACGACCGAGGCCGCGCTGCCCGTGGTGAACGAGAACCGGGCCGTTTTGTTCGCCCCGTATACCGGCTCGCAGGCGACGCGACTGGACCCGCCCGAGGAGTACATCTTCAACTTCCGGGCGAGCTTCCTTCAGGAGGCCGCGGCGGTGACGAACTACCTGGTCGGCGTGCGTGATCCGGTGCTCGCCACGGCGAACCTGATGGTGGTGGCGCAGGGGGAGCCGGGGTCGTCACAGACCGGCATCGAGCGCCTGGACGCGTTCGGCCAGCAGGGCTTCAGCGGCGTGGCGGACACGCTCAAGACCCATGGCGTCGATCGCGGGTCGGTCTTCTTCACATCTTACGATCGCGGCACGGCGGCGGTGGACACGGCGGTCGAGGACACCATCCACTGGCTGGTGTCCCCCGATCGGGTGGCCGACGCCAGCGGCAAGTTCGAGGTGGGCATCATCCTGCAGGCGGTCACGGCGGCGGCGGTTCCGTACATCACGGAGCTGATCGACGAGGTCAACCGGGTCAAGGGAGGCCAGCCCTCCACCTTCGGGCTGACGATGGAGGAGGAGGAGCAGCTCAGGAACGTTGAGCTGGTGCTGACGGGGACCTCCACGGTCGCCAACGCGCTGCCCACGGAGCTGAAGTTCCGCCAGGGCGGCGCGAAGGAGTACTGCGGCGACATCATCATCAGCCAGACGGTGCCGCTGTTCAGCTCCAGCGCTCAGGGCGTAAACGTCTACCGGGACCACCTCCAGACCTTTGACGCCAACGCCAAGGCAGGCCAGACCAGCCTGGAGGGCTACCTGGCAACGCGCGTGTTCGTGCAGGCGCTCGAAGACGCTGGCCCGGACCTCACCGACGACGTCCTGGTCGAGGCGCTTGAGGAGATGGGGACCCTGGACATCGGGATCGGCACCGAGATCCACCTGTCCGCGGCCCGCCATCAGGCCCTGGACAAGGTCTGGGGCACCGCGCTGAACGCCGACTGTGAGTACACCGAGTTCGCGTTGGAGTGACGCTATGACCACCACGAAAACAGCCCGCGCTCAGCAGCTCGAGGTCGGCGACGTCATCGACGGCCGGTATGAGCTGGAGTCCGTCCTCGGCAAGGGCGGTTTCGGCGTGGTGTTCCGGGCCATCCAGAAGTCGACCGGGCAGTTCGTCGCGCTCAAGATCCTTCGAGCCGATCGCATCAAGGCCGAGGAGAGCAACGAGGTGGCCCGATTCGAGCGCGAGATGCAGCTCATCGGCAAGCTCAACCATCCGAACGTCGTCCGCCTGATCGACTTCGGGACGATCGACGAGGACCAGGTCTACACGGTCATCGAGTACATCGACGGCGTGGACCTCGGTCGCCTGCTGCACACCGACGGCGCCCTGCGGCCCAGCGAAGCCAAGTACCTGATGGGCCAGGTGCTCGAGGCGCTTGCGGCGGCCCACGAGCTCGGCATCGTGTACCGCGATCTCAAACCCCACAACATCATGGTGTCGAGCGGCGGCTTGAGGCGCAGCGTGAAGCTGCTGGACTTCGGCATCTCGGCCATTGTGGAGGACGCGCGGGACGCCAGCTACCAGAACCTGACCCAGGAGGGGCGCATCAACGGGACGCCCTCCTACATGGCACCGGAGCAGCTTCGTCTGGAGCCGATGACCTGCGCCACGGACATCTATTCGTGGGGCCTGGTCTTCCTTGAGCTGCTGACGGGCCGCAAGGTGGTCGCACACGAGTCCTACGTGGAGATCCTGGCGCAGCAGATCTCGATGAACCCCATCCCGATCCCGCCCGAGATCGCGTCACATCCGCTTGGGGCCGTCCGGGCGCGGTCGGTAGCGAAGGGCCTGGACGAGCGCTACCCCAACGTGCGGGAGGTGATGCTGGATCTGGAGGAGTGCATGATCGCGCCCGCGTGGGTGCTGCCCTGGACTGGAGAGCGCGCGCGCAAGGAGATCGAGGACTCGCTGTCAGGGCGGCGGTCGCGGGCCAGCGGGAACCTGTCAACCCCCTCCCTCAGCGGCCCGTTCTCGACCTCGCAGTCGGCGCTGATGACGAACCCGCCGCGCGGGCTCGGCCCCGTGCCGCCCCCGATCTCCAGCTCGACGCCGATGGGCGGGATACATTCCCCAGGAACCCGCCGTGCGCCGGTCATCGTCGGCGCGGTGTTGCTCCTGCTGATCGGCGTCGGGGTCGCCATCATCCTGGCGAGCGGCGGCGGCCCTGACTCCGCAGGAACGGCCTCGACGCCGCCAGCGGCAGACGCTGCGACCGCCCAGCCCACGCCGGGCGCTCCCGCGCCCCCCACCCCCCCTCAGACCGCGCGCGTCGAGGTCTTCGAGGTGACGGTCCCGGCCACCCCGATGAACGCCGAGCTCTGGATCGATGGCGTCAAGCGCGCCACAGGCGGCATCAGCGTCCGCATGGACATGGATGGGGAGGATCACACTCTGGAGGTGCGCGCTGAGGGGTACAGGCCCCGGTCCTACACCTTCAACAACGCCTCCCCCCCCGGCAACGTCGCTCTGGTGCCTGTCGAGCCTGCTCCGGTGGCGCAAGCCGACCCTCCTCCGGCGCCTCCCTCCCCCGCCGGCGCCCCCACGGTGCGCCAGCCTCGCCGTGGGGCCACCGGCGCAGCGCCTGCGGCGAAGCAGCCCGCAGCCGACGACGCCACACCCGCCAAGGACACCGCCACGCCCCCCCAAGGCCGACGACAAGGGCTGGAAGGTGCGAGACAGCGAGCTGCACGACCCCTGGGCCAAACCGTAACGGCGCGCGCCGCCCAGGAAGGAGCGGCGCGGGGACCTGTGCGGGGCTGAGAAGCCGTTCGGAGAGAGAGAGTGGCTCCTGAACGCGGAGCGGAGAGGTGCGTGGTCGGGGCGGGCGTGGTGAACACGTCCGCGCCGCTGCCGCGCGGGCCGTAGCGGGGGAGCGAGGGCTCAGAAGACGATGCCGCCGCCGCCGCCGAACACGTTGCCGAAGTTGCGCTTGCTCTTGCTGTTGCCAGCCTGGTTGTTGGTGGCCTTGCGGCCGCCCGCACCGGCCGTGCGCCGACGCGCCGCCTTGGGGTTGTCGTCCTCGGCCTCGACGGGCTTGGGCTTCTCGATGGCCTGGAACTCCTTCTCGACCGAGGCGGTCGTGAAGGCGCGGGCGTCGAGGGTGGTCTTGGCGTAGGTCTGGTTGGCGTTGGGATCGTTGCCGCTCAGGACGAACAGCGCGACGCCGCCGCCCAGGAGGACGACCGCGACGACCGCAGCGACGATGCCAATGATGAGACCGGTGTTGGACTTCGGGGGCGGGGCATCGGCCTGGCGGGCGAGGGCCTCGAGGCGCTCCTGCTCCTTGCGCTTGGCCTCGCGGGCGGCATCGGCAGCGGCGCGTTCGGCCTCACGGCGAGCGCGGTCGGCCTCGGCGATGCGGCGCTCCATCTCCTCTTTCTGGCGAGCCTCCTCGGCGGCGCGGGCCTCGGCCTCGAGCTTCTCCTTGGAGGGACCGTGGATGGCCTCGAGGAGTCCGGTGCGGCGGACATCGGCCTGGGCGCGGCGGGCCTCTTCCTCGCGCTTGAGGCGATCACCTTCGGCCTTGCGGGCGGCGTCTTCGCGGGCCTCTTCGTCGCGGCGCGCACGCTCCTTGGCCTCGAGCTCGCGCTGACGACGTGCCTCTTCGGCCTTGGCGGCGTCCTCGGTTTCGTCGAGGATACCGGCGAGGAGGTCATTGGCGTCCTCGTCGCTGGCCCACTTGTTCTTCTTCTTGGCCGTCTGCTTGATGGGACGGACGTTGGCGGCGGCCGAGGAGGCAGGCTTGCCGGCCATCGAGTTGACATCCTGCATCGAGTAGAGTTTGGCGTCGTTCTGATTGTCGCTCATGTGCGCGTCCTCATGGGGCTCCGGTTCGATCTTCTCGCCAAGCTGACTATATCACGTGGGGGCACCAGAGTTGAAGGGCTTTGGTGCGTACAACCTGCAGGTCATCCACCACCCGTGTCGCCACAGCGCCTCACGGCGGTGTATAGGAAGCGGTGGGGTCGGCGGAACTATTCCGCCGCGATGCCCAGCCAGGGCGTGCGAGGCCCCTCGAAGGGGAAGTCGTCCGGCAGGGGGACATCGACGCGGCGGGCGGCTCTGGAGAAGGGGCAGGTCCAGGCGAGGGCGGCGGCGTGGAGGGCCATGCGCGGTGCGGGCAGCAGGGCCAGGAGGGCGGGGTCGTCGGGGCTGTCGCAGATGGCGGCGAAGAAGGCGTCGCCCATCTGGTAGAGCTTGTCGCCGACGATCGGGGTCCCGGCCAGGGCGAGGTGAACGCGGATCTGGTGCTGTCGGCCGGTGAACAGGCGGCAGGCGAGCAGGGCGTGGGTGCCGCGGCGCTCGAGGACGGTGACGTCGGTGCGGGCCGGCAGGGGGCCACGGCCCATCCGCACGCGAACGCCTGCGTCGGGATCGAGGCCGAGCGACTCGGTGAGGCTGACCGAGCCGCCGAGCGGCCACCGCCCCTCAGGGTCCTCGACGAGGGCGACGTAGAGCTTGTCGAGGGCGTCGTGGGCGGCGAAGAGCCCGCGCAGCGTGGGGACGGCCTCCTTGACGCGGGAGGCCATCAAGGCGCCGCTGGTCTCGCGATCGAGGCGGTGGACTGGCTCGAGATGCTCGCCCGGGCCTGCGAGGCGGGTCAGGAGGTGGGTGAGGCTGGCGGCGAAGACGCGGGCGGCGGGCTGCACGAGCATGCCCGCGGGCTTGTCAACGACGATGCACCAGGCGTCGCGGTAGAGGACCCGGAGCTCGACGGCGGCCTGTGGGTCGTCGTCGGCGCTGTCATCGGGCCGGCGCAGGAAGACGCGATCGCCGAGGCGGAGCGTGGTGGACGGCCGCACGGGCCGCGGCGGCTCGAGGCGCACGGCGCCGTCGTTGGCGCGAAGGATGCGTGAGATGCGGGAGCGGGTGAGGCGCGCCATGTGATGAGCGAGAAAGCGGTCCAGTCTGTGACCGTCAAACTCGGAGGAGACCACGAAGGCGCGCTCGGAGGACATGGGTCGGCGGATCAGGTGTCGACGGAGAAGACAAACTCGATGTCGCCGATGCGCACCTTGTCGCCGTCTTTCAGGAACTGCTTCTTGATCCGCTTGCCGTTGATGAAGACGCCGTTGGTGGAGCCGAAGTCGTGGAGCTCGAACCGGTTTCCGTCGCGGACGCGGATGCCGGCGTGTTTGGACGACACCGAGCCGTCGACGAGCATGATGTTGTTGCCGTCGACGCGGCCGATGGTGGTCTGCTCCTCGACCACGTAGAACGTCCGCCCGTGCAGCGACCCGCTCACCGCCTTCATCTTGGCGAAGTAGTTGGGCGGGGGCGTCTCGTCGTACTGGGCAGCCTGGGCCTGGGCCATCTGGGCGTTGACCATGCCGCTGGCGGCCATCGGCGCCACGCCCATGGGCACGGGCTCCTCGTAGTAGGGTTCGGGAGCGGCGGCCTTCTTCTTGCGCTGCCAGATGACGAAGCCGGCGATGATGGCGACGATCAGACCGAGCAGGAGGCACGCCGAGCCGCCGACGATGAACCAGAGCAGATCGGGGCCGGGGGGCTCGGGCACGAAGATCTCGGCCGGGGGGCTCTTGGCCTCCAGGGACTTGGTCTTGGCGAGCAGGCGGATCTTGTGGGTCTTGTTCTTCTCGAAGACGTCGGTCTTGAAGGTCAGCGCGTGGGAGTTGTAGACCTCCTGGTAGGCTTGCTCGAGAGCGGTGAAGATCTCCTCGCGATCGTTGGGGGCGCGGTAGGTGCCCTTGGAGCGGGCCGAGAGCTGCCGGAGCATGGTGACGCCCTGGTCCTCGGGGTCGGCGGTCGGCGAGTAGCCGATGACCAGGGGGATGATCTGGAGCTCCTCGAGGCGCTTGGCGGTCTGCTCGACCTTGCGGTCGCGGCTCTGCGAGGTCTTGTCACCAACCCAGGGGCCGTAGCCGTCCGAGACGATGATGAGGTACTTCAGGTCGACGTCCTTGATGTCCTGCTCGAACTTGCGCAGCGCCTGGCTGAGCGCGGCGAAGAAGCGCGGGATGCCGTCGTCGCTGTCCTTGATGGCGCTGACGGCCTCCACGGCGAGGTTCGACTCGGTGGTGGCGCCGGTGTAGTGGTAGGTGTCGCCGTAGTGGACCACGCCGACCACGTCCTGCGAGCGCATCTTGCCGATGAACTCGACGATGGCGGCGCGGGACTTGGTGCTCTGCTCGTTGAAGGCGCGATAGTTCGCCACGACGAACATGACCGCGACGGAGAAGCTGGCGTCCCCGAACAGCTGCAGGGTCGGCTCGTTGAGCTTGACCTCGGCCTGGTCCTCCCCGCTGAGCAGCTGAAGCTGATCGACGGTGACCTCCTTGATCGCCACCTGGCTCGGGTCCAGGAACGAGAAGAAGACGTGGAACTGGCCCTCGACGACCTCCGCCCTGCGAATCTCGAGCCGGAGGGTGTTCAGATTCTGGGCCTGCACGCTGACCGAGGCCAGTGTCAAGATCAGGAGGGTGGCCAGGGCGCCCAGAATCTTGGATGAACGTGATTGGTACATGCCCGCTCCGCGAAGGTTCGAACCCAAACGATGGCTGTGGGTGCGCACGAGGATATCCGTGCCGGGTGTTGAAGCAAGAAGAGACAGGGATCGAGATCAACGACTGCCGAGAACCTGCCACGTGCACGGCCAATCTATCCCAACTCCAGCGCGCTCGGCAAGCCCTGGCGCCGCATGGCGCGCGCTACCAGGCGCCACCGCAAGAGTCTGTAGCCACGCCCGCCGGGCTCTGGTATGCAGAGGGCGGGGGCCAGGGTGAGCGAGGTGAGCCTGTGAGGATGCCGATGTCGGCCTATGCGCCGCTGGTGGAGATGACGCGCGGAGCGCGCGGAGGCGAGGGGCTGGTGGAGGAGCTCCACATCGGCGCCGTGGCCGTCGTGGACGGCACGGGCGCGCTGGTCGCCGAGGTGGGATCGGCCGAGGTGCCGGTGCATCTGCGCTCGACCGCCAAGCCGTTTCAGCTCCTGCCGCTGCTGCTCGACGGGCTGCACGAGCGCCCCCTGTCGCGACCGGACGCGGCGGGGCGGGCGCCGAAGCGCCCGGTCCAGCTCAGCCAGGAGGACCTGGCGGTGATGATGGCGTCGCACAGCGGCCAGGTGGCGCACACCGGGCGCGTGGCGCGGCTGTTAAAGGCGGTGGGGCTGGGGGCAGAGGACCTGCGGTGCGGGGCGCACGCGCCGGTGCACGGCGCGACGGCAGAGACGCTGCTGCTCGGCGCGCAGGTTCCCTCGGCGCTGCACAACAACTGCAGCGGCAAGCACACGAACATGCTGTTGACCTGTCTGCACAACGGGTATCCCCTGCCGACCTACCTGGACCGCGACCATCCCCTTCAGGAGCGCATCCGCCGGATCGTGGCGGCCTTCTCGGGCCAGGACGAGGCGTCGCTGGGCGAGTGTGTGGACGGCTGCTCGGCGCCGACCTTCGTGATGCCGCTGTGGGGGCTGGCGCGGATGTTCGCGCACCTGGCCTGGCCCGAGGGCGCGCCGCCCGTGGAGGGGCGTGAGGTCGGCGAGGCGCTCAGGACGCTCTGGGCGGCCTCGACCGGGCACCCCTTCCTCATCGCGGGCGCCGGGCGGCTGGACACGGCGCTGATGGAGAGCTGCGAGGGGCGCGTGATGGCGAAGATCGGCGCCGCCGGCGCCTACGTGTTCGGTGTGAGGCCCGACGCGCGATGGCCGACCGGGCTTGGCGTGGCGGTGAAGGTGCTGGATGGCGACGCCTCGGGGGCGGTGCGTCCGCTCGTGGTCACGGAGCTGCTCCGGCAGCTGGGCGTGGTGGAGGGAGCGTTGCCTGCGGCGCTGGAGGCGGTGGTGGTTCGGCAGGTGTCGAACCACCTGGGGTTGACCGTGGGACATCAGACGGCCGTGTTCGGCCTCAACAGCGAGCAACCTTGATGGACGGTGTGACGGTACAACCTCTCCAGAGCGTGCAGCTCGAGCTTCCAGCGCGCGCGCTGGCTTTCGCCCCGATGGTGGATGGCGGGTATGTGGTGCTTTGCGAGGGCCTTCAGCCCGAGACGGTGCTGCTGTGCCGCTTCGCGGTGCCGGCGCCGCACGCGGTCGCGGCGTCGCGTCAGCCGTGCGGCATGGTGCAGCTCGCAGGCACGGCCGATGGGGCACGGGTGCTGGCCCATCCGCGGCTGATGCAGGCGTGGGTGCTGTGCGGGGAGCCGAGCGGTGGAGGGGCGAGCCTGTACGGGATCGACGGGCTGACCCACGCCCCGCGGTTCCGGCTGGCGCTCGACACCCACCCCACGGCGTTGCTGCGGGCAGGCGATCGCCTGATCTTTGTGGATCCCAACGACGTCCTGAACGTCGTGGACGCCGATGGCCACGACCTCTGGCAGCACACCGCGCCCGCGGCGATCACGGCGCTGGCCGAACATCCAGACGGCGGCGTCCTGTATGCCTCGGCGGACGGCGAGGTCGTGTGGCTGGGGCGTGATGGGGAGGCGGTGGCCGGGCAGGCGATCGGGGCGGCGCTGCGCGCGGTGTCGGTGAGCGACCGGGGGCGCATCGCGGGCCACGATGGTGAGCGGCTGTGGACGTGGATTGGCGCGCTTGCGCCGGAGCACGTGGGGCGTCGCATCGGGCCGATGGCCGGTGCGCCGTCGGTCGACGCGCGGGACGCGATCTTCGTGCGGCACGCCGAGCAGGGGGTCTGGCGCATCAGCCCGCGGGCCCGGGCGGCGCTGCACTGGGCCGAGGGGCTCGACTGTTCGGCGCCTCGCCTCGACTACTCTGGAGCGACGGTGGTGACCGCGTCGGCCGAGGGTGAGAACGCGCTGCTGGCGTGGCCGCCATCGCCGGCCGGACAGCGCCGCCCCGGCGCCGCGACGGCGTTCCCGCTGCCGAGCGCGCCGGTCGGCCTGGGCTTCGATCCGTACTGCGTCACGGTGCTGTGCGCGGGGGGCGAACTCGTGGACCGCCGGCTGCTGATCTAGCGTGAGCCCCGTCCACTCCGCAGCGCAGCAGCCGTGCAGCAGGAGCTGCTCCGGCGGTCAGGCCCGGATGGGCGTCGCCTGGAGGGAGACGCGTCCCTCCTTGATCTTGACCTTGAACTGCACCTTCTCTACCTCGAAGCGCTTGCAGATCGAGGTGAAGTTGCGCTCGAGGTGATCCTGGAAGACCTGGTGCTTGACGCGGGTCAGGTCGCGGCCGACCTTGCGGTTGGCCTCCACGTACTCCCGCCACAGCGCGTTGGCCTCGTCGGCGGTCATCCCGCCGACGGCGTCGTCGAAGGGCGCCATGGGCAGGCCGTCCTCGTCGGTCGCGTTCTTGAGGCTCTTGAGGTAGACGGGCGTGGTGCGGTGGTTCGCGTCGTCGCGGCGCGGGGTGAGCGTGGGGCTGACGGCCCGCTGATTGTTCTTGCTGTCGATGCTCCGGTTCAGCAGGTCGCTGTTCACCATCTCCTCGCCGGGCACGCGGCGGGTGGGGACCTCGAACTTGTTGTTCGGCTTGAGTGAGGACTTCACCGCGCCGGCGGGCAGCGCGCTCACGGGAGCCTTGGTGTTGAGCTGCTGCTTGAGGTTCTTGAGGCGGGCGGCCAGCTCGTTCTGAGCGTTCACCTCGGGCGCCGGCTCCGGGTTCGAGGGCGGACCGGACGGCGGCGCAGACGCCTCGCCCTCTCCGAGGCCATCGAACAGGCTGCCGAGGTCACGGGCCTCGAAGCCACCGCCGTCCCCGCCGAACATCGCGTCCATCGCCTCCTCGCCGCCTTCGCCGAACTGCGCCATCATCGCGGCGAGATCGCCGGCCATGGTGGCGTCCTCGTCGAAGGCGTCGGGATCGGGGACCTCGGGCGGAGGCACGATGGGCGTCGGGCGCGTCGACGCCTTGTTCGCCGGGCTCTCCGCCCCCCCCTCGCCGATGGCCTCGGGCGGCGGGACCGTGGGGGTCGGGCGCGTCGACGGTGTCACGACCGGAGAGGGGAGGTCATCCCGCGGAGGTGGCTGGCGGCTCTCGCTCAGCAGGTCGGAGGCGACGTCGGCCATCGCGGTCGCGTCATCGCCGTCCTGATACTCCTCGTCATCCCGCTCCTCATCCTGGCCCAGGCCCCCCGCCAGCATCGACGCGGCGGGCTGGCCCGCCGGAGGCGTCATGTGCTGCGGAGCCGGAGGCGCCGCCGGAACCTCGTCCCAGCTCATCGGAGGCACCGAGTTCGGTGGCGTCGGAGGCGGCGACGTCAGCGACGCCGGAGGCGCGGAGGTCAACGCCGCGTTGGGCGGCAGGCTCAGGCCGCCCACGCCAGGCGGGATCGACAGCTCCGTCGATATCGGTGGGGGGTGGCCGATGCCCGGCGCGATGCTGTTCGTCGCTGGCCTGGGCCGCTTGTGGCCGATCAGGCGCAGGAACACGCCGATGACAAACAGCAGCCCCGACGCACCGATGATGGTGTAGCCGCCGACCCAGACCGCGAGGAACCCATCGGGCAGCAGCTCGGGCGAGGCCAGCTTGAAATACATCCACCCGCCGAAGGCAAAAGCCGTCAGCAGCGCGAGGACGAAGCACAGGTTGGAAAGTGTTCGCATGGTCCCGGTCTACATTCGCGTATCTGGTGAAACAGCCACCGTCCACGCCCGTCATGAGGCACGGCACGGCCCGCGCCTCCGACCTCAGCCAGGTTTACGCCAGCCCAGAGGATACGTCGAGTCACGCACGAACGCTACTTTCAAGACGCCGAAAGGACGATCGCCCGTTCGGCGAGCAGCCGCAGGACGCCGTCCTGGACGGGATAGATCACCCGCTGGTCGCGACGGATCACCGCCTGCGCGAGCGCCTCGCTCACGCGCTCGCCCCCCTGATTGACGACCTCACCGGCCGCGATCCGCGCGTTGAGCGCCGCCAACGCCTCGGTCCCTGCCAGCTCGAGCGGTTGATGGGTTTCCGGGCAGCGGACCCGCGCGACGATCGCCGCCAGCCGGGAGGTGCGGCGATCCGACTCCGGCTGCGACGCGCTCATCCGAGCTTCGCGAGCAGGTCGGCCGCCGAACCGCTGTCCTGGAGGCCGAGGTCCTCGATGATCTCCTTGATCACCTCTCGCTCGCTCTCGCTCACCTTGGCGCCGAAGAGGCCGAGGAAGCCGCCCGAGGTCTCCGCGATCGACAGGCTGAGGGAGACGAGATCGGTCTTCGCTGCGTCTGCGCCGCCAGGACGGCCCTCGAAGATGCGGCGGATCGCCACCACGCAGGTGTCGAGGAAATCCTCGCGAGGGCGCCGGTCGAGCAGGTCCTGGAGGAACTTGAAGGCCGGACCGGCCGGGTCGAGCCCTCGGTCCTGGGCGAGCTGGATCACCCGGTCGCGCTCTCGGCTGGTGACGTCGCCGTCGGCCCAGGCCACGTACACGAGCGGGATGAACGGGAAGGCCGCGACGGTCGCGGCGTCGAAGCCGAGATCGACGAGGTGCTCTCCGAGCTCGCGGTCCTCGATCCCGAGGGTGCGGAGGACCCCTTCCACCTCCTTGCCCCGGAGCTCGGAGCGTTCGGTCTGGCGCTCGGCGGCCTTGCGGCGCGCGACCTCCTGCTCGGCCATGTAGCGTTCTTCTTCCTGACTGGGCTTCTGGGTCATGGTGCCGTGCGTCCTTCCAGTACGGGTTGGCGCCGCTGAACGCGGCTGCGGGATGTGACGAGGCGGAGGCGAGACGACGCGCGACGTGCCGGGGTACACCGCACGACAGGCCACGTCTTGCGCTCCCGCCCGAAGGCATCGACGCGCCGCGAGTATAAGGGGGCTACTCGCCGCAAATCAACCCGCTCTTGGCGCCGCACGACCGGATTCGGACCGCGCCCGCCCCGCACGACCGGCGCGCCCGATTGTCTTTCGCCCCCGCGCGCTGATAGGGTCACCGGCGGCACCTTGAACGACGATGGAGCAACCATGCGCACCACGACTGCCCCCCTGCTGGCCCCCCTGCTGGCCTGCTCTCTGATTGTATGGACCCTCTCGGGCTGCGGCGACGACGACAAGACCGTCACCACGCCCACCCCGACCGAGGACGCCGGCTCCGACACCGCCGACACCTCGCCGGATGCGGCCCCCGAGGACACCGCCCCCGACGCGCCCCCCGAGGACACCGGTGACGACACCGCCGACACGGCGCCGGACCCTTGCGAGGGCACGATCGACCCGACCTCCCCCGGCCTCTGCCCCACCCCGCAGCAGGACGGCATCCCGGCCGACGGCCAGGACGTCCTGGGGCCCCTCGAAGCCGGCGCGGTGCGGGTGGGGCGAGTGCAGTCGGGCACGGGCGGCCTCGGCGGCATCGAGGCGACATGCAAGCGCGACGACTTCGTCCTCGTCAACGCCGTGGCGCGGTTCTGCGTAGACGGCATGATCTCGTCCAACCAGCTCTTCTTCGACGGCGGCCGCCTGATCGACGCCGAGCCCGTCGGCCCGGCCCTGCCGGAGGGCGCGACCGGCCTGGACCGGCTGTTCGTTCTGTCGCCCTTCGTCAACTTCCAGGTCGGCGCCGCCCAGCGCATCGAGATCGTGCGGGACGGCTCCGACGGGGAGCTGGCCGTGCTGCGGGTGAGCGGTCCGATCGAGCCCTCGTCCTACCTCGCCGGCGTGGCCGGCCCCGTCTTGTTCCAGGCGACCGGGATGGTGGCGGCGACCGAGTACCGTCTTCGCCCCAACAGCCCCACGCTCGAGATCGTCACCACCGTGCGCAACGAGGGCACGGCCAGCCAGAACGTGAGCGCTGGCGACATCCCGTTCTGGGGCGACACCTCGTTCTACGTCTACCCCGGCAACGGGACCGTGACGCCGCCGGGCGCCCAGGCCATCGTGGGCTACGGCGACGGCGTGGCCTACGGCCTGCTGTATGAGGACCGGACCTACGGCGGCTCCATCCCCGAGGTCGACCTGCCCGCCACCCCGACCACGCTCGCCAGCGTCATCGTGCGGAGCGGCGAGAGCCTGACCTATCGGCGGCACTTCGTCGTGGCGCCGCATGTGGCGCAGGTGCTCGACGCCATCCCCGACGCCGTGCCGGGTCACCCCCTGGCCCGGCCGATGACGGCTGGCCAGGTGCGCGTGCGACGCGGCGGCCAGCCGCTCGCCGGCGCGCGCCTCGAGCTCTACCCCATCGTGGGCGAGGACCTCGGGCGGATGTGGTACGGCGACTACACCGGCCAGGACGGCACCGCGCCGCTGCGCCTCGAGGCCGGCACCTACCGCCTCCTCGCCTCCGACCCCGAAGGCCACCAGACCAGCGTCGACATCGACGCCGCCAGCGCCTCGGACGTCACCATCGACCTCGCCGAGGGCGGTGTCGTCGAGCTCAACATCACGCGGGTCATGACCGTGGAGGGCAGCACGACGCCCGAGGCGTCCCCCGCCAAGGTGTTCTTCTGGAACGCCCAGGGCGGCGAGCGGCTCCACTTCGTGCTGCGCGGCACGGACACGGTCCGCCTGCCCGCCGGCACGTGGAATTGGGAGGCCAGCCTCGGGATGGAGTACACCGCGGTGAGCGGCGAGGTGACGGTCACGGACGGAGGCACGCATCCCGTCGCTGCTGAGCTCGAGCACGTCGTGCCGACGCCGGGCTTCGCGGCGGGCGAGTTCCACCAGCACATGACCGCCAGCCTCGACAGCGACGTGCAGGTGGCCGACCGGCTGCGCTCGAACCTCGGCGAGGGCGTCGACTTCGCGGTGTCGAGCGACCACGACATCGCGACGGACTTCCAGCCCGTCATCGACGCGCTCGGCGTCCAGGACCTCATCGCCAGCCTGTCCGGCACCGAGGTCTCCCCCACCTACGGTCACTTCGGGGCCTACCCTGTGGCCGCCGACCCGTTCAAGCCCTCCCGTGGCGCCCTGGTCCTGTCCTACCACAAGGACGACGGCACCGTTGGCCGCTACGAGGACGGCGCCAGCCTCATCGCCGCCATGCGCACCCTGCTCGGCGCGCAGCTCATCCAGATGAACCACCCGCGCGACAGCACCGGCTACTACGACTCGTTCGCCTTCGACCGCACGATGGCCGCCACCGAGGCGCGCCGCGGCTTCTCGCTCGACGCCGACACGATGGAGGTCATCAACGGACCCGAGTGTCCGCAAATCCTGGACTGGTTCGCGCTGTTCAACCAGGGCTTCCGCATCGTCGGCGTCGGCAACAGCGACACCCACAGCCTCGGCAAGCCGCCGGGATACCCGCGCAACTACATCCCGTCCACCGCCGCCCGTCCCCAGGACCTCAGCCACCAGGCGATCATCGACGGCGTCAAGTCCGGCGACGTCGTCATCTCCGCCGCCGCGTGGATCGAGTTCGGCCCCGGCGCACCCGATGACCCCGATGCCGTCCGGCCCGGCCGGCTGCACACCGCCGCCTCCACCACGATCGACGTCCGAGTCTTGACACCACCGTGGGCGGAGGTCAACCATCTCGCCGTGGTCCGCAATGGGCTGATCGTCGAGACCCTCGACATCGGTGGCGGGCCGGAGGCTATCGTGGACTTCGACGGCCCCATCACGCTGGAGACCGACGGCACCGACGCCTGGTTCGCCTTCCTCGCGTGGGGCGACACACGGGCATCGGCCGTGTACCGGGGACGTCAGGTCTTTGCCATCGCTAACCCTTTCTTCCTCGACGCGGATGGGGACGGGAGCTTCACCGCCCCCGGCCCCGGCCCCATCGAAGGGACGGGGATCTTCCTGTGCGAGTGACCCCACGGAGACCGCATGTCGGAGACCATCCTGATCGTCGATGACGAGGCCGACCTTCGCCGTCTGGTCGACTTCAACCTTCGAAGTGCCGGCTTCAACACCCTGCTCGCGGCCAGCGGCCGCGAGGCCCTCCAGCTGATCGAGGAGTCCCCCCCGGACCTCGTCCTGCTGGACCTGATGCTCCCCGACATCCAGGGCAAGGACATCTGCCGGCAGCTCAAGCAGGACAACCGCACCCGCCACATCCCTGTCATCATGGTCACCGCCCTCGGCGACGAGATTGACCGCGTGGTGGGCTTCGAGCTTGGCGCCGACGACTACGTCGTCAAGCCCTTCTCCGTCCGCGAGCTCATCCTCCGCGTGCGCGCCATCCTCAAGCGCTCCACCGGCCAGACCGAGACCGAGGTCGAGGAGATCCTGTTTGGCCCCCTCAAGGTCGACCTCGCCAAACACCGCGCCTGGCTCAACGACGAGGAGCTCAACCTCACCGCGCTCGAGTTCAAGCTCCTGACCACGTTTGTCAAGCGGCGCGGCCACGTGCAGACCCGGGAGCGCCTCCTCGACGACGTCTGGGGCATCGACGCCGGCGTGACCACCCGCACCGTCGACACGCACGTCAAGCGCCTGCGCGAGAAGCTCGGCGAGATGGCCGCCTGCGTCGAGACCGTCCGAGGCGTAGGCTACCGCTTCGCCGAGACGCCGAGCCATGAGTGACACCTCGCCCATCCCCGCCCCCGACGACCCCCTTCCCGAGCCACCGAAGCCCCACTGGTTCCTCGGTGTCCACCTCCGCCAGCTCCTCGGCTTCCTCGCCCTGCTGGCCGCCTCGATCAGCGCCGCCGCGCTGATCGTCAGCTCGCTGGGCGAGCAGCGCGTGATGGAGCTCAGCCAGAACGAGCTCGGCCAGGAGACCGAGCTGGTCACCCGCGCCATCCCCGCCGGGGACGTGGACCTCGGCGCCATCGCCCGCATGCTCACCGACCGCGGCACCCCCGAGCCCTATCCCCTCCGGGTCAGCTTCTACGACGCCCAGGGCAAGCTGCTGGCCAGCTCCACCGGGAGCGGGCCCCATACGCCTGCACCGCCCGAGCTTCCGGAGATCCAGGACGCCCTGGCCCACGGCCGCGGCAAGGCGCTGCGCCGCGTCGGCGGCGGAGACGCCTCGGACGAGTACCTCTTTGTCGCCCTGCGCACCGACCGGGCCAGCCCCGCCGTCGTCTGCCTGGGACGGTCCACCGAGGCCTACCGCAACACCATCGACGAGCTCTCCTTCGCTGTCCTGTTCGGCGCGATGCTGGCCCTGTTTGCCGCCATCGTCACCGGACTGCTCAGCGCACGGCTGCTCGCCAAGCCCATCGCCGACATGAGCCTCCTGGCCCAGCGCATGGCCGCTGGCGAGCCCCTCCGGATCGATGCCAGCCGCAAAGACGAGCTCGGCGTGCTCGCAGCCAGCATCAACTACCTCTCGGACCAGCTCACCGCCCGGATCGACCAGGCCCACACCGACAAGCTCCTGCTGTCCACCATCCTCGACGGCATGGCCGAGGGCGTGATCGTCATCGGCACCGACGGCCGCGTCGTGCTCGTCAACCCCGCCGCGATCAAGCTGCTCGGCCTCGGCAAGCGCGTCGAGGTCGAGGGCCGGCGCATGGAGGACCTCGTCGGTCCTCCCGCCCTTCACGACGCGATGAACGACGCCATCAACGCCCGCCAGCCCATCAACCGCGAGCTCAGCCTTCCCCGCACCGACACCCTGCACCTCGCGGTGGCCGCCGCCCCCACCAAGGAGGGCGGGCGCGTCACCGGCGCCGTCGCCGTGCTCCACGACATCACCAAGATCCGGCAGCTCGAGCGGGTCCGGCGCGACTTCGTGGCCAACGTCAGCCACGAGCTCCGCACGCCGCTGGCCACGATCACCGGCTACGCCGAGACGCTGCTGTCCGGCTCACTCCAGCTCGACCCCATGGCTCGGGACTTCATCGAGACCATCGAGCGCAACGGCCGCCGCCTCACCCTCCTGGTGCACGACCTGCTCATCCTCGCCCGCCTCGAGTCCCAGGGCGACGGCCCGCGGCTCGGCCCGGTGATCGTCTCCAACGCCGTCGCCGAGGTGCTGGACGCCCTCGCCACGACCTCTGACGAGCAGGGCGTCCACCTCTCGGTCGACCTCGACGAGCTGCCGGCGGTCCTCGGCGAGGAGCGGGCGCTGACCCAGGTGATCCGCAACCTGGTCGAGAACGCCATCAAGTACACGGACAACGGCGGGACCGTCGGGCTGCGGGCCAACTTCGACGGCGAGCACGTCACGATGACCGTCAGCGACACCGGCATCGGCATCGAGGCCATCCACCTGCCGCGCATCTTCGAGCGGTTCTATCGCGTGGACGAGGGCCGAAGCCGGGATCGTGGGGGAACCGGGCTCGGCCTGGCCATCGTCAAGCACATGGTGCAGGCCATGGACGGTGAGATCGGCGTGCAGTCCCATCCGGGCGCCGGCAGCACGTTCATCATCCGGCTCCAGGTCGCCGACCCCGCCGAGGCCGCCGCGCTCAGCCCATCTCGAGATAGCCTCCCCGCAGCGCCGTGATCGCGCGGCCGGCCACGGCCGTCCGGAGCTCCTCCAGGGGGCGCCCCAGCCACAGCCGCCGGTCCGTCTCCACCTCCAAGACGCGCACCTGCCGGATGTGCCACGGCGAACGCTTGCGGCGCCCCAGCTCCCCGCGCTCGACGCCCATCGCCGACGCCAGCGCCTCCTGTCGGGCCTCGTGGTCGTACCACGGCGGCGTCTCCACCACGATGCGGCCCGGCAGCACCACGAACGACTCCCGGTCCGCCGTGAACTCGACGACCCCCGCCGGAGCGAGCACCCCCTCCAGCAACGACCGCCCGAACGCCACGAACAGGTCGTCCGTGCCCGGCTCCACCAGGAAGCTCGGCGGCCGCAGCGGCACGAAGGTCAGACCGTTCGAATCGAACAGCAGGATCGCCAGGTTGAGCTGCAGCGCCAGCGCCGCCACGTCCTGCGCGAGGTAGCCGAACTCGGCCACGGGCGTCGCTCGGCGCGCCGGCAGCCCGCTCAGCACGTCCAGCAGCAACAAGCGGAAGGTCGTGATCACCCCCTCCATCGTGACCAGCTCGGACTGGAGCGTCTTGCGATCGGCCTCGGCGCGCGGGTTGCCGCACCAGATGTCCAGCGCCGCCGGCGCCCCGCCCGCCGACAGCCACGACGGCATAGGCCGCTGGTGCCGACGCGGCCGGGGCGGCAGCGGCGCGTCCGCCGGCTCCTCCTCGATGCCCTCCAGGGCCATCCACCACGCCTCGAGCGCGGGCGCCCGGCGATGAGCGCCGACCGTCAACGGCCGGATCTCGTCCAGCCACTCCTCGCTCAGGCCGAGGGCGACGTTCTGCGCCAGGTCCACGGCCTTCGGCCCCACGCCCCGCACCCACAGGTCGAGCGTCTGGTGCGCCCAGGCCGCCGGTCCGTCATCCAGCCCCCGCGCCGCCTTCGGGCCGATCGCGAGCTCCTGGCCGCCGGGCACGAGGCGCTCCACGAGCACCCCCGACAGCAGCCCCACCTCGATCAGGGCCGGCCAGTGCGGTCCCGTCGGGTCGAGCTCCACGGGCTGACCGGGCAGGTCGTGGGTGTCTTCGGGCTCGGCGGCCCAGCGCATCGGCCCGTTCGCCTCCAGCACGCACACCAGACCCTTGAGGCGATCCACCGGCTCATCGTCCAGCTCCAGCGTCCGCCCCTCCCCATCCTCCGACCAGCCGCCGAGGCCGTCCACCGTGTCCCGCGTCGCGAACTCCTGCAGCTCCCGGCTGAGCTGCCAGACCCCCAACCGAAGCTCCTCCGGCAGGATCAACAGCTCCACCGGCTGGCCGTCGTGCACCTCCGGGTTCTCCAGCCGCTCCCGCAGCGTGCGCGTCGCGTCCAGATCCGGGTCCGGCGGGCGGTAGGTGTAGATCAGCCCGCTGTCGGCCAGATCCCGCTCGACCAGCTGCTCGCGCACCTGCTGATCCGGCGGCGTGAGCGGCCGCAACGTGTCGTCCCCCCACGCGAAGCTGAACAGCTCCTGCCGATGACAGATCCCGTGCCACTCGAACACGATCTGAAGCGTGAAGATGTGGTCATACCACTCCGGCGCCAGCAGGAACTGCTCGAGGTGCTCCGACCGCATCAGGTGACGGCACAGCTGCAGCACCCGCTCCGGATGCGTGCTCGCCAGCTTCACCCCGAGGTTGTCGCCGATGAACGCCAGCCGGTCGTCATCGAGGTGGCCGAGCAGCAACGGCAGCCGCGCCCGGTAGATCGGCACCACCCGCGCGCACATCACCGCCAGCTCCACCGGCATCGTCCACGGCCGCTGGCTCGCCTCGTCGACGCCCCACTCCTCCGGATACGGATAGATCAGCCCGCAATCGGCCAGCTCCCGCTGCGCCGTCCGGTCCTCCCGGTACAGCGACACCGGCAGCCCGAAGTCCTGCATCACGTCGACCAGCACCGACTGCGTCGTGCCGACCCACTCCGCGTCCAGCACCAGCCGCTCCAGCTGCTCCCGATCGGCGATCATGTGCCGATAGATCGCCGCAGGCTCGGCGCTCGGCGCACCCCACCGCTCCGCCAGACGCGCCAGGCGCTGGGGGGACTGCAGCAGGAGCAGCTCAAGAAGCTGCGAAGAAAAGGGTTTTTGAACCAACCGTGTCACGGCTCGTTCCGGTCTCGTCGGTGTGGAGACGGTCGCGCCTGAGGCGACCCGAAAAGCCCGTAGGCGCGAGGTTCCGCACAGGGCGGCAGGCTTCGATGGACGATCAGTACCCGCTGCCTCCCGTCCCACCGGTCACGACCGCCACGCTCGATGAGCAGCCCAGGCGGTTGGCCCCGGCCTGCATCATCTTCACGGCGTCCGCGTACGTCCGCACGCCCCCCGAGGCCTTCACGCCCAGGTCCGGCCCCACCACGCTGCGCATCAGCGCGATGTCCGACTCCGTCGCGCCGCCCGGCCCGAAGCCCGTGGACGTCTTGACGAAGCTCGCGCCGCCCACCTTCGACAGCGCGCACGCGATGACCTTGTCCATCGTCTCCAGCATCCCGGTCTCCAGGATCACCTTGACGACCTTGCCGTTCGCCGCCTGGACCACCTTCCGGATGTCGTCCAGCACCAGCGCATAGTCCCGGCTCCGCAGCGCGCCGATGTTCAAGACCATGTCGATCTCGTCCGCGCCGCAGCGGATCGCCTCCCGTGTCTCGAACGCCTTGGCGCCCGGCGTGCTCGCCCCCAGCGGGAAGCCCACCACCGCGCACACCTTCACGTTCGTCCGCTCGAGGAAGATGCGGGCCAGCCGCACGTTGCCCGAGTTCACGCACACGGAGAAGAACTGATACTTGCGCGCCTCACCGCACAGCTCCTCGATGTCCGAACGCTCCGCGTTCGCCTTGAGCAGCGTATGGTCGATGAAACGGGCCATCTCGGCCGGCGTCGGCAGCTTCGCTGGCGGCAGCCACTCGCCCTTGGTGTTGACCGGGTTGAACCCACACGACCCGCACGCCCCGCCCGGCAGCGAGCACGACCCGGGATGCTCTCCGCTGCACGGCCCCGTCGAGCAGCTCTCCCCCGACGAAGACGACGGCGTCACGTCCCCCAGACGCGCCTTCACCTGGCGGGCGATGATCTCGACCAGCGTGTTCATCTCGTGTGTATCCATCCGTCTCCGCTCCCCGCCTCAGGATTCCGAACCCGTTTCCGCCGCGTCTGCGCCGCGATCACGCGGCGCCTCCCGCTCGTTCGGGCGCTCCGCACCGGCCGGAACCTGCGCGATGTCAGCCCCCGGACCAACCTCACTGGTACCACCGTCCCCGCGGAAGGTCCAGACGTTGTTCACCACGAAGTTGATCCCGACCCCCGCCCCGATCCCCACGAAGTTGGCGATCAACTCGTGCACGCCGAGCGGGATGCTCAACAGCCACAGCACGCCCACCTGCACCCCGCCGGCGATCGTCGCCACCGCCACGTACTTCGCCAGCCGCTGCCACCACCCCCGACGACCGCCCCGACGCCGATCCCGCCACGTCCACGCATCGTTCAGCAGGAAGTTCGTCAGGATCGACACGACCACCGCCAGCGCCCCGGCCAGCACGTTCCGCGAGGACTCGGTCAGCCCCGCAAAAACCACGACCGTCCCCACCCAGAACACGCCCATGTTGACGAGCACGCCGCTCGCCCCCACCACCCCGAACCGGGCGAACCGGACCAGCCCTGGATGCCGCCACAGCGACGCGACCTTGCGCTCGACCACATCGAACCTCGACGCTCGCTCCTCCCCGGAACACCATCCGCCGCCCTGACGGCCACCGCCGCCCGACCGCGCGACGGCCGAAGCTCTAGCGCCTCGCGCGGCACGAGTCAACCGACGCCCCCGCCGATACTCCCACCGAAGCCCTTGACACCGACCACCCCCGATGGCGATCTAATGCGCTGTTCGCTTCGCCGGGCCCACGCCCAACCGGGAGGCCTCCACGCGACCCGCCCCCACGGACCTTGACGCGGGCGCACCAGACGCCCCCCAGCCCGTTCGCCCCTCAGGGCACCTGGCCGGTCCCTTGAGCTCGCCGGGTGCCCCGCCGACCGATGCGCCGGCCTCGGACCTGTCCCACACCACCACACATCGGAGAACCGATGAGCGACACCCAGTCTCCCTCCCCGACCGCCTCGCCCGCATGGAGCCTCGAGAACTTCGTGTTCGTGCTGCTGGTCGCGGCGCTCCCACTCTCCTTCGCCAGCGGGTTCACCTCCTACGAGACCCTCAAGCAGGGCATCCTGCTGGTGGGCGGCGCCCTCCTGCTGCTGCTCTGGACGCTGAGGTCCCTGCGCGGCCAGACCCTGATCATGCGCGGCGCCCTGGCTCTGGCCCCGCTCGTCGGCCTGGCCCTCTACACCGCCGCCAGCGCCATCTGGGCGATCAACCCCCTGGCCGCCCTCGTCGAGGCTGGCCGCTGGTTCGCGCTCCTGGCCATCGTCCTCGTCGTGCTCGATCCCCTCGAGCGTCCGGTGCAGTTCACCCACACCGCCCTGGCCCTCGGACTCGGCCTCGGCGGCGCGGCGCTCCTCGGCATCCTCCAGGCCTTCGGGGTCCAGCTGGACGCCGAAGCCCCCTCGGTCCTGAGCGAGGGTCTGCGCGGCAGCTTCGATGACCAGCGCATCGCCACCCTCACCATCGGCGCTGCCCTGCCCATACTGGCCGCGGGGCTCTTCGCCGCCAAAGGCCCCGCCCGCGTCGTCATCGGCCTCGGGCTCGCCCTCGGCGCGTTTTACCTCGGTCTGGCCAACGTCACCGAGGCCTACATCGCCGTGGGCGTCGGCGTGGGCGTCTCGATCCTCGTGATCGCCCTCGGCCACGGCGTGCACGGCCTGGTGCCCAGCTACGGCGCCCTCGGCGCGCTCGCCGCCGCCGCCGTCTTGATGGCGGCCGGCGTCTTCACCGCGCCCGGCCCGCCGGACCGCGGCAACCTCCCGCCCGAGCTCGCCGGAACGAAGCTGGAGCGCCCGAACTACGCCGTGGATGAGGTCGACTGGAGCCGCGCCACCCCGCCCGTCTCCGACCTCGGCCACCGGTACGCCGTCAGCACCGGCCTGGCCGTCTTCGCCAGCCACCCCGCCGCAGGCACGGGCGCTGGCAACTACGACGCCGTCGCCATGGGCTGGGCCGATCGCTCCAGCCCCTACTACGAGAGCGTCATCGCCGGCCGCTCCACCTTCCGCTCCGCCCACAACAGCTACGTCCAACTCCTGGCGGAGCTCGGCATCATCGGCGGCATCACCTTCCTGCTCTTCCTCCTCATCGTGTTTGCCAGCCTCGGCCAGGCCATGCGCAAGAGCGCCAGGGACAGCGAAGAGGGCCAGGGCCTGCCGCTGCTCCACCTCTTCGGCCTCGTCGGCACGTTCGTCGCCCTGTTGATCGGCTTCGCCTTCGAGGATCTGCTGAGCCAGTCGGTCGCGGGTGTGCTGTTCTTCGCCTCCGCCGCCTTCGTCCTGCGCGAGAGCTTCACCCTGCTCGAAGGCAACGGCCTCGCCCGCCCCTGGCTCCTGTCCCGCGAGACCTCCGGAGCCCAGGGCTTCGAGCGCTACTTCCTCGCCGGGCTCCTCCCCCTGGCGGCGTCCATCCTGGCCATCTACCTCGGCAGCATCGCCACGGTCGCCGACTACTACAAGGCGCGCGGGGATGTCTGGCTGCGCGCCGGCCTCCTCGAGAACGCCCAGACCGCGTTCGGCGAGTCGGTGGCGATCAACCCTTCGGACGACATCGCGTGGTTCCAGCTGGCCGAGGTCGCCATGGTCAACAGCGACCTCGACACCGCCGAGTCCCTCACCCTCAAGGCCATCGAGCGCCGTCCCTACGACCCCCGTCTGTTCGCCGGCCTCGGCAACATCCAGGGCCGGCTCGCCCTCGAGCGCGGCCGCAAGCGCATCATGGAAGGCAACCAGCCCCCGCCCGCGGACCCCACCAGGCCCCCCGCCCCACCGGCCCCGGACGACAAGCCCGGCGCCCCCCCTGGCGGCATGCCCCCCATCGACGCCAACGCGCTGCTGGCCAACATCGACCGCGACACGGTCTCCCAGGCCGAGTCCAACTTCAACCGCTCCATCGAGCTCCACCCCCGCTACGCCGCCGCCTACCAGGGCCTCGGCAACCTCTACGTCACCGACAAGCGCGTCGACAAGGCCATCGCCACCTACCTCCGGGCCCTCGAGAAGCAGCCCGAGGACCGACGCCGCAAGATCGCCGACCTCCACATCCGCGTCGGACAGCTCTACTCCGTCGACGAGAAGTGGACCGACGCCGAGCGCCACTTCCTGAGCGCCCTCCGCATCTTCCCCGAGCACCCCGGCCGCAAGAACGTCATGGTCGACCTCGAGGAGATCGACGCCAGGCGCTCCGGCAGACGCGTCCCCAAGGCCGATGACCACAACCACGGCCCCGGCGCCATCCCCTTCGACGTCAACAAGATCCGCGACGAGCACCGTAAGGAGGGAGAGGCCGCCGGCGAGCCCCACAAGGACGAGGCGCCTGCCCCGACCCCTGCGCCTGGCCCTGGTCCTGCCCCCGCGCCGGCCCCCGCGCCGGCCCCCGCGCCGCCTGCCGAGGCCCCGACCGCGCCGCCCGCAGCGCCCTGACGGACGGGCATGGAGGTGCGACAAGATCTGTCGCACCCGCCTCGGCACCGCGCTACGCCTCTCGCGATGCTCCCCTGCCCCGGCGTGATCGGGCTCCAACCGCCTGAGACCGAGCTTAGAGACCAGGCCGCTGCATCCCCTGACGTTCGACCTCCGCGGCCACGAAGGGGCTCTCCCGACGCAGCTGCTCAAGGTTCACGTCTCCAGACAGGTAGCGATCATAGGCTTCAGCGCGCACCTGCCGGCACGCTTCGTCGTCCAGCCCCAAACGCTTGATCGTCGCCTCGACCTGCACGCGCAGCGGTGCGTCGAGCCCCCGGGCAGGCGAGACGCCGCAGTCCATCAGGTTCAACACAAACCAGCCGTCCTCCACCGCAAACGGGTCGAGCATATCTGTGAACTCTCGCTTCCGCGTGTTCATCGTCCCAGAGGCAAGACGGAGGTTGCTCCACTCGTAGGCAAGGCCGAGCTGCGCCGTCCTGGGCACGAAGTGATCCACCGTCGGGGTGCCAACCACCCGCGGGATCCGAACGGCCACGTAGGCACAGATGCCCCCGTACGCCTCGTACAGCGCGTCGAGCGCCTTCCGCCAATAGGGCGCGTGCGTCTCCAGATGAGCGCTGGTGAGCGCCACCCCCACCGGCAGCGGCACGCGTGGACGCCCGGACCGTGGAGGCAACGACTTGCACCCCAGAAGCTCAAGGATCGCGCGGTTGCCCGGCTCGCGCACCGTCGCGCCGAACTCCGCGGGCTCCGGGGCCTCCTTCACCCGGATCAAGCCAGCACGCCGTGCCGGTCTGCGAAGTGAAACCACCGCAGCCAGAACGGGTCGAGGTCCGAGAGCTGCTTTCCGAGCTCCTGATGAAGACGATACAGCTCTGCGCGATCCTCTGACGAAATGACCTCCACTCCACCCAACCTGTGCACCGCCTCCGCCGCGGCACGGATCGCGTCCTCGGCTGGAACCGAGCGCGCGTAGCCAAGCCCGAAGACGTCGCGAGAGGTGAGCCACGCGTTGGCGTCACCACGGAGGCGCCACTCAATCTCCGATACCACGACCTCCGAACCCCTGACATCCAGATCGAACGCCCTGTCTCGGGCGGTATCGAAGAGCGGCTCCGCTGAGGCCATCACCAGCGGCGCGTGCGTGCTCGCGATGCACTGGACTGTCATCCCTGGCGACAGCGCGCCTGTCGCCTCGATCAGCGCCGGAAGGATCACCCGCTGCCAGCGGGGGTGCAGATGGGTCTCCACCTCATCGAAGAGAACGACGAGACGACTGTCCGGCTCCTGGTTGAGCAGCTCGGAGGCCTTGGCGTGCTCCTCACGGGCCCACACCAGCAGGTAAGCGAGCGCGAGTATCCGGCGCATGCCCGCGGAGAGATGGGTCACCGGAACGACTCCGTACGCCAGCTCGACCGTCGGAATGTCACGCGCGTCATCCAGGCTCACGCGCATCGGGGCGCCAGGTCGCAGCGCCGGTTCTTCCGGCAAAGAGAGCGTTCGCAGCACACTGCACAACGCCTCAAACGGTGCGGAACGCTGCAGCTGCCAATGCACCCAGTCCCTGATCAGCCCGTTGCAGATGATGTTCTCCCCCACCGAGAGCCCATCCCACACGGCGCGACGATCGAAGTGAAATGCTGACGGCCTGTCTGGCGCATGCACCCCCAGGCTCGCGGCCTCCTTCCAGTAGTTCCTCGCGGGATCCCAGACCGAGAAGCTACCGTCCACCCGGACGTAGATCACCAGGCCGGGCATCGCTGGACGGCGAGCGGGCAGCTTCCAGGTCTGTCGTTGGAAGTCGAACTCCGCCGACACCACCGCCGCGGGACCGCGCTTGCCAATCACGCGATACTCGATCTCCGGCCGAACGCCCTTTCCACGGTGGGGAAACGCCTCACGATCTGACCATGTGCGCGTCAGCGCCCACCATGCGATGTCGAGCACAAACGTCTTACCGGCGCCGTTGTCGCCAGTCAGCAACGTCAGTCGCTCAGCAAAATTGACCGTCATCGAGGCGGCGGGCCCCACGTCGCGGAGCGTGATGTAGTCCAGCATAGGTGTGGTCCAGGCATCCAGCAAAGTCCCTCTCCCCAGGACTCAATGTGGCGTGGGATGGGTGGGAGGTCAACATTGTGCGGGCGGACCTCCTCGCGCGCCGCCCCTCGGCGCACCCGTCCGCCCGGCCCCACCCGCTGCCAGCTCGCCAACACCCACCTCCAGCGGACCGACGACGGCTCGGTCGCCTTCGCCGAGCGCGGGGATCTCGCGGGATGCTTCAACCAGTGCCGCTGAGCGGGCCAGGCGCCGAGGCCAACCGGCCGCTGCCTACATCAGCCTACACGATCACTGAGCACACCTGACGGCGTCGGTCGCGTCGGTGCCGCCGCCCGCACCGACCCGAACCGCAACATCACCGCCGGCACGACGAACATGTTGAGCACCGTCGACGAGACGAGGCCGAACAGGATCACGATCGCCATCGGCGCCTGGATCTCGCTGCCGGGCTCGCCGCTCGCCAGCGCCAGCGGCAGCAGCCCCAGCCCCGACGCCAACGCCGTCATCAGGATCGGCGCCAGTCGCTCCGACGCCCCTCGCACCACCGCCGTGAGTGGGTCCGTCACGCCTTCCACCTCCCTCAGGTGCCGGATGTGCGTCACCATCATGATTCCGTTGCGCGTCGCGATGCCGAACAAGGTGATGAAGCCGATGATCGAGGCGATCGAGATCACCCCGCCCGAGATGAACACCCCCGCCACGCCGCCGATCAGCGCCAGCGGCAGGTTCGCCATCACGAGCAGCGCGTCTCGCACGGACGACAGCGCCACGTACAGCAACAGGAAGATCCCCAGCACCACGAGCACGCCAAGCAGGAACAGCGTGCGCGCCGCCTCCTCAGCGGCCTCGAACTGGCCGCCGTACTCCACGTAATAGCCGCTCGGAAGGTCGACCCCTGCGCTCACGCGGCGCTGGATCTCCGCGACCACACCTCCCAGATCCTCACCATCCCCCACGTTGCACATCACCACGATCTTGCGCTGCCCGTTCTCCCGGCTGATCTGGTTCGGACCGCGATCGCGCTGGATCTCGGCGAGCGCCTCCAGCGGCACCCACGCGCCGCTCGGCGTCGGGATCATCGTCTGGCGGATCGCGTCGAGGTCGTCCCGCGCTGCGTCGGGGTACCGCACCACCAGATCAAAGGCGTACGCACCCGAGAGCACCCGCGAGACGGTGCGCCCGTAGAACGCCGTCTCGATCGTCTCGGCCAGGTCCCGGACCGTCAGGCCGTAGCTCGCCAACGCGTCGCGCTTGAAGCGCACGGTCGCCAGCGGAAGGTTCGCCTGCTCCTCCACCGCCAGGTCGACCACGCCAGGCACACCCTCCATCTGTCCTCGCACCGCTTCACCGAGTCGCCTCAACTCGCGAAGATCCGCCCCATACACCTTGACCGCGATGTTGGCGCGCGTCCCCGAGATCATGTGGTCGATCCGGTGCGAGATCGGCTGCCCGATGATGATGTTCGTGCCCGGGACCGCCGCCAGGTCTGACCGCAGCTCCGTCAGCAGCTCCGCCTCGCTCCGCGCCTGCATCTCGAGCCGCACATCGATCTCCGAGGCATTGATGCCCTGCGCGTGCTCGTCCAGCTCCGCGCGCCCCGTCCGGCGCGAGGTCGCCACCACCTCGGGATGACGGGCCAGGATCGTCTCGACCTGGTGGCCGAGCTGGTTCGACTCCTCCAGCGACGTCCCCGGGAACGTCACCACCGAGAGCGTCAGCGCGCCCTCGTTGAACTCGGGCAGGAAGGTCCGACCCGCCCACGTCGACGCGACGCCCGCCGCGATCACCGCCGCGATCGAGAGCGCCACCAGCAACGGCCACACGTCGATCGCCCGTCGCAGCAACGGCTCGTACCCGGCGCGAAGCCACCGCACGGGCAGCGGCTCGACGCCGCTGCGCACGGCACGGCTCGTCGGCAGGAGCAGAGAGCACAGCACCGGCGTCACCGTCAGCGCCACCACCAACGACGCCGCGAGCGACACCACGTAGGCCACCCCCAGCGGCTCGAGCAGCCTCCCTTCCACCCCCTGAAGAAAGAACAGCGGCAAAAACACAAGAACAATGATTATTGTCGCAAAAACGATTGAGCCGCGGATCTCCTTGCTCGCCTCGAACACGATGTCGATCGTCGACACGTCCTCCTTCGCCGCGAGCCGCTCCCGAAGTCGCTTCACCACGTTCTCCACATCGATGATCGCGTCGTCCACGAGCGCTCCCACGGCGATCGCCATGCCCCCCAGCGTCATCGTGTTGAACGACTCACCCATCGCCGCCAGCACGAGCACGGTGACGACCAGCGACAACGGGATCGCCAGCGCCGTGATCACCGTCGCGCGCCCGCTCAGCAGGAAGATCCCGATGATCAGGATCACCAGCAGCGAGCCGTCGCGCAGCGCGTGGCTCACGTTGTCGACGCCTGTCTCGATGAAGTCGGCCTGGCGCAGCAGGCGCCGCTCCAGCTTCACCCCTGGCGGCAGGCTCGCCTCGATCTGGCCCAGCACCTCATCGAGCTTCGCCGTGAGCGCCAGCGTGTTGACGCCGGGCTGCTTCTGGATGCCCAGCACCACCCCCGGCGCGCCGTCGATCGCCGCGTCTCCCCGCTGAATGCCGCTCCCCACGACGATGTCCGCGACGTCGAGGACGCGCACTGGCACACCGTCGCGAGGGCGAACGACCGCCAGGGCGATGTCCTCAGCGCCCCCCACGCGGCCAAGTCCATAGATGAGGTACTCCTGGCCCGCCTGCTCGTAGAACCCCGCCGATGTGTTCTCGTTCGTGGCGCTCACCGCGGCCACCACCTCCTCCAGCGTGACCCCGTGCGCCATCAGGTCGCCCGGACGCACCTGAACTTGAAACTGCTGCACCGCGCCGCCGATCGGCACGACCTGCGACACGCCCGGCACCGCGAGCAGTCGACGCCGCACGTCCCAGTCCGCGATGGTGCGTAGATCGCGTGGAGTGACCGTATCAGAGCTTAGCCCGATAAATAATATTTCACCCATTATCGATGAAATCGGGGCCAGCATCGGCGGCTCGATCTCGGGAGGCAACGACGGCTGCACCAGCTGGAGCTTCTCCGCCACCACCTGCCTCGCCGTGTAGATGTCTGTCCCCCACTCGAACTCCACCCACACGACCGAGACACCGACCGAGGTCGCCGAGCGCACCCGCCGAACCCCGCTCGCGCCATTGATCGCCGACTCGACCGGGAAGGTGATCAGCCGTTCCACCTCCTCCGGGGCCATGCCGTGGGCCTCCGCGATCACGGTGACGGTGGGCGCGGTCAGGTCCGGAAACACGTCCACGGGCATCGCGCGCGCCTGCACCACGCCCCAGGCGATCATCGCCAGCGCCCCGACGATCACGAAGAGGCGGTTGTGCAGCGACCATCGGATGATTGCATCGATCATGACGTGACCTCAGTGTGCGTGGCCATGACCGATGGATTCGGTCGATGTGGATGCGAGCTTGACCGAGTAGGCGCCGCGCTCGACGACCCACTCGCCGGGCTTGACGCCCTCGATCACCTCAACGAGTCCCCCGTCCCGCACCCCCAGCCGCACGAGGCGACGCACGAAGCTCTCGCCCCCGATCTGCACGTACACCACGTCCATGCCGCCGTCATCCACCACCGCGTCGAAGGGCACAGCCGTTGAAGGACGCGCGTCGTCCACGATGAGCTGCGCCTGCGGCGTCATCCCCGCGAACAGGGCGCGGCCGGTGTTGTCGACCTCGAAGCGCACCGCCAGCGTTCGGGTCCGCGGGTCCACCTCCGTGCCCAGCAAGACGAGCGCGTCGGCGGGGACCTCGATCACGGCGCCGCTCGAATCCAGACGAAACCACGCCCCGCCGATCCGTCCCAGCCGGGGGATGCTGCTCTCCGGAACCCACACATCGAGCCACAGCCGGTCGCGATCGACGATGCGCATGAGCGGTTGCCCCGCCGTCACCCAGGCGCCTGGCGGCGCGAGGACCTCGGCGATCGTCCCCCCGATCGGGCTCGGGACCGTCAGACCGTCCCCCTGCGCGCCGACCCGCTGGCTCTGGCTCAGGCTGCCGCGCAGACGGCGCGCCGCCCGAAGCCCCGCCTCGGCACCAGCGAGCACCGAGCCCGCCTCCTCGAGTCGACGGACCGCCACCACCCCCTGGGTGACCAGCGGCGTCAGCCGCTCGACCTCGCGCCTCGCCGCGGCCACGTCGATCGCGGCCCGCGTGACCTCAAGGTCGAGCGACGCCGGCTCGGCGGCCTCCTGTGGCGCCGTGCTCAGCACAAACAGCGACTCGCCCACGACGCGGGTCTCGCCCACCTTCGGGAAGCGATCCCCTGCCCCCGTCAACCGTCCAGCCCGCGGCGCGACGATGATCGACTCCGCCTCCGTCGGCACCACGAGCCGCGCGAACGCCGGAATGCTCGGCCGCATCGGACGGGCCACCGCCTCCAGGACGCGAAACCGCACCTTCCATTGTTGTTCAAGAAGATAGGAGATCTCTCTGTTGGCCTCTTCTTCGGCTGGAGCGGCGGCGGCGGCCTCGGATTGAGAGTTGAACACCGTGAAATTTCCCATGTCGTGAAGCTCCGACGCCTGCGGACCGTCGAGGCGAAGCGTCACCGCACGCTGCCCCGCGTGCGCGGGCTGGATCACCGGGCGAAAGATCCCCGAGGCCCCCTCCGTCGTGACCGAGAAGCGCTCCACGGGCATCCCGCCGCCGGACAGCTCCACCACCACCGTCCCCGCGTCGATCGCCAGGTGGTCTTCCAGCCGCGTCAGGTGCGCGGCAAACCGGCTCTCCCCGCCCTTCACCAGCGCCGGAAACTCCACGAAGAGCTGCGTCGTCTCGCCCCAGCGCGTCACCACCTCCGACGCACCTTCGTGACCACCATGACCACCATGACCACCATGACCACCGTGACCACCGTGACCACCGTGACCACCGTGATCACCTTGATCATCGTGCCCATCATCGTGCTCGCCCGCAGGCTCGCCGTGCGCGTGGTCGTCGGGGGGCGCCGCCGCACCCCGGTGGCCGCCATGGTCGTCGCAGCCTGCGCCGATCGTCATCGCGATCAGCACCCACGCCGTGTTCAGACCGATCCTTCTCATGGTGCCACTCCCGTGCCTCGTCGGCGATTGAGTTCGATGGAGGCGCGCCGCGCCTCCCATTGCAGGTCGATGCGTGAGAGCTGGAGCTCGACCTCGCTCCGGTAGGCGTCGAGCAGCTCCGTCAGCGTGGACTCGCCAGCGGCGAAGGAAGCCTCGGCGAGCTGCGTCAATTCCGCGTCGCGCCCCGCGTCGGGGAGCCCCGACAGGGCGTCGAGCGCCTCTTCGAGCCGGCGCGCCGCGGCCCGCTCGGCCTGCTCGGAGCGTGCACGGCTGAGCTCCAGCTCGCCGCCGATCTCGGTCTGCTCGGCCCGGAGCCGGTCGACGGAGGCCTCGTCAGTGCTCCACAGCGCGAGCGGGACGGTCAGCGTCAGCTCGAAACCTTGACCGACGCTCGGACCGACCGTGACATGCCGGTAGCCCGCCCCCAACGTCCACCCTCGCAGCACCGGCGCCCCAAGGGCGTCGATCTCGGCGGCGAGGGCGCCGTCAAGCGCTTGCAGGCGAACGAGGTCCGGCAACGGCGCGTCACCGCGCCGCCCCGGCGTTGTCGGGGCAAGCTCGCCCACCAGCGTCGGCCGCCTCGGCGCCGTCGTCCAGGTCTCGAGCGTCGCCCAGGCCTCCGCCAGCCGCGAGCGCTCCACCGCGCGCTGCCCACCCACGATCTCAAGCTCGCGGCGCACCCGGTCCACATCGTAGAGCGAGACGTCGCCCCGCCCTTGCCGGGCCCGGACCGACTCCAGCCCCTGCGCGATCCGCGCGATCCAGAGATCCATCGCCAGGACGCGCTCCTGCCGGTACCGCACGCCGTAGAAGGCCGTCTGGACCGCCTCCGCGATCTCCTGCCGCCGCACGTCGTGTGCCGCTCGGATCGCCGCCTCACGGTGCGGAAGGGACCCCCGAAGCCGCCCGCGCCACCCGGACACGTCCAGCTCCTGCTCCACGGTCACCGCGTACTCCACGGTCCCGACGTTCGTATCACCGAACACCTCCGCCCGGCTCACCCCGAGCCGGGGCACCGGCACGACCGTCGCCGCCTCGACCGTCGCCACCGCGGCGCGGAGCTCGCCGTCCAGCATCCGCTCGATGCCAGGGCTCGAGAGCGCGTTCGAGACCGCAGCCTCCGCCGTCCACGACGGCTCCTGAGCGAACGCCTGCGATGAGGCGAGCGCGATCGCCGCGGTGATCATAATCCGACTGACCATCGGAGTTTCGGGCCTGGTTCGTCTCACGTGGGAACCTCGTGTCGCTTCGATCAGTGAAGCAGGAAGGAGATCAGCCGCTCGATGGCGGTGTGAACAGGGCCGACGCCCGCCTCTTCGCCGGGCTCGGCAACCTCCAGGGACGCCTCGCCCTCGAGCGCGGCCGCAAGCGCATCAGAGAGGGCCTCCAGGCCCCGCCCCCCGCCCCCCCCCCGCCGCCCCCCCCCCCCCCCCCCCCCCCCCCCCCCCCCCCCCCCCCCCCCCCCCCCCCCCCCCCCCCCCCCCCCCCCCCCCCCCCCC
>Ga0100377_1000502_pt1 | contig 33408 bp, 49 predicted proteins | sample CryGeymeta201501_FD_83664 | JGI IMG/M metagenome (GOLD analysis project Ga0100377, IMG submission 83664) | Groundwater microbial communities from Crystal Geyser aquifers in Utah, USA - Crystal Geyser metaG 2015-01 | ecosystem: Environmental > Aquatic > Deep subsurface > Groundwater | place: USA...
ATAAATCTCGGATTCGTCTGCTGGATCCATATCGTTCATCCGAACTTCGTAGGCGTCGCTCTCTGGTAAATACTTGATGTCAAGGCCATTGAATATGCCATCACCCACCATAGCGGCGTCGATAGTCTCTTTGGTGAACATCGGCATCAGCCACCCGTTCCAGCGGCGACCATCAAGAAATCCAGGGGTGGGCGCGAAGTCGCCGTCAATATTCAGATGGGCTGCGCGCCACGTTGGTTTGTCAATCTTTGCGTTATAGGGGCGGTACAGTTCGTTGAACTCATACTCGGGACGAGATCGTGCAAAGCCGCCACCTTCGGGGAAATAGAAGGCCACACCATCTTCAAATTTTTCAATACGGACAGTATTGTTTGGGTATGTGCTACCCTTGTGGACGTAGATTTTTGGTGCGTTTTTATCGGAGGGCATCATCATCCTTTCATGGTTGGTGCATCACTGCGGATGTAGCTCATCCACTCAGCGGCTGAGGGGAGCGCCTTGACGACCACGTCGATAGCAGACGCTTCGCTGAAGTGGTCGATGAAGGACCCGTCCAGAATGGCCGCCTGCAGATAGATCAGGTCTGTCAATGTCTGCATGCCATGGATCTCGCCGATAACCATGATCGACTCCACGGAGTCCAGGAGTTCACGATTGAACCGCTCGGCATCGGCCTTGGTGTTGGGCGTTTGGTCGTAATCCGTGCTGCGCACAACGTCGCAGACGCTGGCGCTATGCAAGTTATCCTGCAGCAGCAGTTCGGCGTATTTTGCGTCGATCCCTGCCTGGTCGTCATCTTCGAATACGACGAAGTTGTCGACGACCTCATCCGACACGCCCTTGTTCACATGCTCGGCCCACGCCACGATTTTTGTCATGATAGATCCTTTTTTGTTGGTGATTTGAAATCAGCGGGAAGTTATTTCAGTCAAGATGACTTCCCGCGTTCTTACATACTTAGTGCGAGATATGGTTCTTCCGTCTCCGGTGTGGCGCTTGCTTGTAGCGCTCCGAGCATCGCCCTTCCATCGGACGCAGCCTTCCTCGCGCGGCCAAGTTGCGTGTCGAGGATAAGGCACTGCCTGCTTTTCCTGGCGATGAATGACTTAAGCGCCTCTTCCTTTGATGGGCACGCAAACTTCTTGCGACTGTCAAATAAGACGTGGCGGAATGGGTCTTGATGGAGAAATGGATAGCCAAATCCCAGCCACACCCCCTTCTCGGTCACCTTTTTGACAATAAATTCCCTGCATATTTGATGTATTACGCTTTCATGGTTGGTGAGTTTGCGCCGCGCAACTGATCAACCCTGTCACGGAGATCCGCTGCCTGTGATGGCAGAATGAAATCAGGCTCACAGTCGTCCGGGATGTTGGCAACGCTATACCCCTCAACGCTAAACCCATCGCTGCAATCTGTGGCAGCTTTTAGCACTTCCTCTTCCGAGATGGCAGCAACCCAAATGACGAGGTTGTCCGTCTCGTCGGTCCCGCCATTAAATCCTGGCAGGGTCAGCTCATAGTGCCTGAACTCAGGCCGAGGCATACTTGGCAGTGACGGCGTGCAGTCGTTCCCGCGCACATACTCCAGCTTTTCTTCGAGTGCAACTTCATAACCACCTTCTGCCGACTCCTCGCCGAAGTCAAGTCCAGCTATGGCGCTTCCGTTGTCAAGCATGCGCTCGATCGCGCCACAATGGATGTAGCTGACGTTGTTTCCTTGCGAGTCACCAATCATCAGATCGTCAAGCAAAGAGTCCTCGGCCGCATCATCTTTAATATGGCAGAGGGGCTCGCCGTCCTCGCGAAGGCGACAGATATGAAAAAGCGGGCCGCGCTCGGTCTCCTCCTTGTGCACGAAATAGTCGGTCGGGTCCATTTCAGGCTCCTGGTGTCAGCGGCTGCGGCTGCGGATGTTCGGCTTGCAGCTGTTCGGCTCGCTCGATGATCTGTGCAAACGCCTTATTGGCATCTTCCTCGTCGTCATGGATCTCCATCAGGTGCTCCATGAGGCTGTCTTTGATGGTCAGCACATCGTAGACTTCAACAAAGTTGTCTGACGCATAGACGGCATAGCGCCCATCTTTCAGTATCTCGTCGATCGCGATCTGAATGATGCCGGGGTAGTCCCGCGTGACACCCGCATCGATATACAGATGATCGAATGACTTCCCTGCTTTTTCGGCGAGCACATCTGGATGTATCGCCGGAATGCCGAGCGTAAAGGCAAAACTTGCAAGCACTTCTTCTGCAGTGCGGATGCTGGGTTCACTCATCCATAAATCTGACGGCCATTGGTCGAAGTGTGTGCACTCCAGTGAATCATCGTCTGCCTCGGCCTGGATATCCAAAAACAATTGGCTCCTGGATGGCGTGCCGTTCATAGCATCCCTGGATAAGCCCATCCGAACATTGAATGCCAGATTCCCGTCGACGGCATTTTGTGCAGCCATGAGCACACCCTTGATATACATCGAAGTGGCGATTTCCCCTTGCTCGATGATGCGGGGCGGGACAGTGATTCGCGTCTCGATCGACGCGGCGAGGTTATCCCCTATCCCCTGAAGCGTGGCGTTCTGGAATGAGCCTTCTTGGTCTGTTTCGTTGATGCCTGTTTGCACGGTGACTTTTGACATGACTTCCCCTTTATCTAGGTATCGAACAAGCAGCTTCGTTTCCCAAAGTTGGATTGCTTTTCCATGTGGCGACAGCTTTGCGGCAGGATTGATCAAATTCGACTTCCGCCTCTCGCCCAAGTCCACCATCCGGTATATCCGGATTCGAGGTCGCTATTGATGCCCAAAAAGCCATTTTTGCCAGATCAACGTCCGATTCATGCACTTCGTTCCCGTTCATTTCGCCCCCATTGCAATTTGTGTATGAGCAAAGCATACATAATGCTGCGGTTAAATCAATAGCGATTGATATAATCGCCCTCGAAGTTCAAATAATTTCCAAATTGTGTAAGATAGGAGCGCACAATGCATGGGGGTGGTATGCGGAGCGGTAGATTTTTTCTTGGGGTGTTTTTTTTCGCCTTCCTCGCGACGGCAAACGCGGAGGGGTTCGCGGAATGCAAAACATTCTTCCGGGATGGAGCTCCTCCGGCGCATCGAGAGATGCCAACTTCAAGAGCACTCTGCTTTAGTGAGTTCGCCGTTTTGCATTCTGGCGCCACAAAAACGCCGATTTACGTTGCGGAGCGCCTTAATGGCGCCAGAATCAGGGCAACCCAACTACGGAGAACGGATAGGTTCTTCGCCGACGCGCGCTTGCCCCGCGCGGAACGCTCCGAGTTGGACGACTACAAAGGTTCTAGTTACGACCGCGGCCACATGGCCCCCGCCGCAGACATGACCACACCTGAGGGTATGGCTCAATCTTTTTCTTTGGCCAATATCGTACCGCAGGCCCCGATCAACAACCGCAAGGCGTGGGCGAGCATTGAGAAGTCGACGAGGCAATACGCAATGCGCGCCGCAGGCGATATATTCGTCATATCTGGAGTGGTTTACGCCGGCGACCCTGTTCTGATTGGGCGGGGCGTGAGAGTCCCGCAGTATCTTTACAAGTTGGTGCATGACCCCGTGGCCGGAAAGTCGTGGGCGCATTGGATTCAGAATAGTGACACAGCTTCTGCTGGGCCGCCGATCAGCTACCGAGAGCTTGGCGCTAGGATTGGAATGGCTCTGATGCCTGGGCTGGAATGACGTGTGCTCTTGTCTTTGCGGTACTCATGACGGCGGATTTCATAGGTGCCACGCTACATTTCTGGTGATACTCCGTGGACTTCTAAAAATGTGCGCATTGACAAATGTGCAAATTTGCCCTATCATTGCGGCATGATTATTAGCCTGATAGACAAAATGACGCCACACCAGCAGATGTCTGCCATGAAGATGTCGCGAGACCCTATTTCCATCGCTCCACTTACGCTCGAAGAAAATAGGGTCGTGTCTGAACATCGAGCAAACTGGGTGCCGTGGATCCCGCCGAAAGAGGCGTTGAATGCCGACTTTATCGAGATCGTCCTGCAAAGATGGTCCGTTAGGGGGTTGGGGGCACCAGAGCCTATGCGGGCGATCAAGGTCCCTGTAGAGGCCATAATTGGCCTGTTCGAATTGCCGAATGAGCTGTCGTACTTTGCTCGCGGTGGGGATGTGTGGGCTGCATCGGCATTCGGCATCGACTTCATGCAGCACCCGATAGGATCGCAGGACAAGGTGACTGTGATCGGCTTCGGATCCGATGAGCAAGATGGCGCATCGGATTGGTGCAGCCTAAATCACGATCTACTGTTGCAGTGGCAGAAGAATGCGCCGGTCGATAACAGCGGAAGAACGTCGCCTATGGACTTGTGCGAGTATTTGAAGACGCGAGATATGCGCCCGTCCGAGTTCGCTTGGCGCCAAGCGCTCCATCATCAGCAATCGGCACTCCGTGCATACGATAGGGTGTTGCGGAATATCCATGTGATGGCTTTTTCCGGAAAGTCTGGATATGCTTCAAAATGGGAGGAAGGGCAAAGCCTTCCGTCATTCAGGGATGAGTTGGGGGCGGATGGGCGCATTGAACTGATGTCCAGCATCGGGCTTGCCGGCCTCTATCTTTCAGCAATCATCGAGGAAGTTGGAATGTTCTGGTTGCCGCACGATGCGGCCGCAATGATCGCTTACATCAAATCCAGCCAGAGGGGCGGTCAATGAGGTTTTTGATCGGCATTGTGGCGAGTGCGCTATCTTTACTTCCCTTGCAATCGCTTGCCGTGATATACAAGTGCGTGGATGGCGACGGTTCGGTGACTTATATGAATGCGCATTGCGGCAAAGGGGCAAAGATTATCGACACCGAAATTAATGTGCTGGAGTCAGTATTGCGTAAGAAGGAATCATACGCGAGTGATGTGCCCCCACCCCCGCCCCCTCCAGACGGCATTAATGACGATAGTATTCGCAAGGAGCGTGAGGAATGAAGGGCGCCTGCCGTCTCACTTCGAGACCGGGGCGACTTGACTGAATTTTGTCGAATTCGACAAACAATAGGCTTTGAAACGCATCACTTTGTCGAATTCGACAAAATTCAGTCATTCTAAGGAGACTGATCTTCCGCTTTACAAAAGTGCAAATTTGCACCATCATGCCTCCCATGCCACATCAACCACCAAGGAGAACTCTATGAGAAATATCATTACACTTACCATTCTGTCCTTAACTATTACCGTGACTGGCTGCGCCACAAACGGCGAGAAATCCAATCTGTCCGATAGTCTATCCTCCGGCGCGGCAAGCGTTGGCAGCGCCATGAAGAGCATGTTCACTTACGAGAACGGCATCTATGTGTCGCCGGAGCAATTGGCAAAGATCAAGGTCGGCAAGAGCGCCGCGAAGGATGTGGTCTCTATCATCGGCCAGCCAATGGAGAAAAAGCAGCTGAAGAATCGCGAGTTGTGGTCTTATGCCTACACTAAATCCACCGCGCTAGGCCAAACGAATGAAACTACCGTTGTCGAGTTCAGTAGCCGCGGCATTGTTGTGGCGGCGTATAAGGCCGGCGGTCGCGACATCCCTACTGGGAATGCCTTGATCGATAAGGCTAATGGCGTCAAGTAAACTGGTATCGCACCCCATCAATGAAACAGGCCGCTTTTGCGGCCTGTTTCATTGCTCAGATGAACATAGACATGTATTCGCCATCTTTCCCGCCACCCCCAAACACTTCTCCTTCTGGCATCATTGGGGATGACATCTTGTATTTGGAGAGCACCTCTTCCTCGTCAGGGGGGGGCTCATCAAGTGCCATGGCAATTCCATCATTCCACAATAGGATCATCATCTTCGCGTGCTCACGGAACCACTCGTGCTTATTGCCGGCCTTGGCTATATCGGACATGGTCGCATTGACGCCATTGATCACTTCTTCGACAATCTTGTATGCCCTAGCGGGCGTGATGCCGCAATCGTTCTTGGCGAATTGCACAAAGTCGTCGGATAGCGACCATTGCTTTTCACCACCAAGATATAGTGCGGGGCTGTCTGTGTAATTGAAGGCGCGCGTGCAGACGACATCAAAAGTCGGTGACAGCTTGATGTCGTCAAGCCCAGTGTAGAGTATGCCGAAGTTCTTGAGATGCGCATCGCCATTTCCGATAATCATGTTCAGCACATGGGCTCGCAGGATCGTCTCCTTGTCGGTCTCGCGTAGGCTGGATATCTTGTCGATAATCTTCGCCAGGCGTTCCATCGATCCCTCGTATTTCTGGTTATTCTCGCCACTGATGCCAGATAGTGAGCAGAAGTCCTCAAATCGCTCCCCCGCACGATCGAAGCGCTTCAGTGCGATCGTATGCCCATCTTCAGAGATAGCGCAATCAGTTACCTGCAGCCCGGCTCTTGAGGCGGCGCGCAGGCAAAGGTACTCATTCATGCATACGCCGACGTAGTTTGCTTCACCGCCAGAATCCTGATCGTGCTTATATATCCAGCGGTTGCCAAGGACGGTGCATCGTGATCGTTCCGGATCGATCACCTTTGGCATTACCCCGGATATCCCTTGCCCAAGGCATGTGTCGAGCAGCTCATCGAAATAAGATCTTGAATCTGGCGTGTGCATAAGTTGCTCGACATTGATATCCGGGGTAATGCGCCAATCAAGCGGAAATCCTGAGGGAACGACTTTTACAGACCCAATCAAGCTTGTCCCGGCCAGGCCAAGGAGGACCATCTTGTCGCTCGCTACTGTCCAGCCGAATTTCTTGATCACACCCTGCAGCATCGCGCCTTCAGGCAAATTCATCTGGAAGAATGGGTGGAGGATCGACGATCTCCAAGGATCCTTCCTGGTGGGCATAGTGATCGAGATGAAATCACACTGCTTCGCCTCTGGGATATACTGCAGGGTGTACACGCAATCCAGCCTTGACAGAGTGGCAACCTTTCGTCCATGGACATAGACATCCAGGTTCTGACATGCCTCGACCAGATTCTGTTTGTCGATCGTGAAATTCATAGCATTGGCCCTGATGCGGACAGCCCTTCTTCGAGGTTGTCTCGTTGTGCATCTTCGAGTGTGTAGCCGAACTTCCTTGGCTCAAGTTTCACGTCCAACCCGACGTACGAGATGCACCTGAATAAGCGTAGCGCCCCAAGGTCGCTGGACAGCCTTCCATTTTCAAGTCTGGAGAGTGTTGCATTCGACATTCCAAGATCGTTCGCCATCTGAGTTTGTGTGACGCCTTTTCCCTCGCGAGACACTCGAATAGCCTCGCCTATCTCTTTGATGTTCATGGGTGTCCTGTATTGTTTGCTTCATGCCGTTGGCACTTGTGCGTATAGATCCGGCCGTTTCTCTACGAGAAATTCATGCGTGAAAATTTCACGTATGAATCGGTCGATCTCATCATCTATCGGAAGCTTCCAGTCCAAAACGCGCTCGGCGTAAATGGCTTTGGAATCCTCATCAAGTCCGGAGAAGGTATTCGAGCCAAAGATCGACATCTTGTATCCGATTCGATGGAGCTGGACACCGGTTGACTCTCGCCGCCTGGCATTCGATGGGCGCTCCCAAAGGATGCCGCCCTTATTGAAGTCTGCCTCAAGGGCGGCGTGGGCTGCGCAAATTGCAAAGCGATCGAATCCCGTCATGATCACATCCCAGCGTGAAACTCTTCGCTGTTGATGCGCGAAAAGTCGTTATCGATCTCGATGCCAAACTCCTCGAAGGCGTTTTCGCGCGAAATGTACGAGACATCATCGGTCGGACCATCATCCGCAGGCATGGCGTCCGAAAAGTCGAAGGCGGTATCAATATCCAACTCCGAATCCACGCCAAATGGAGCGGGTAGCGAATTTTCGCCAAAAACATTTTGTGTGGCGAGCTTCTCGCGATGCTCGTTGGCGATCCTGGCGATGTAGTCAGAAGCTTTCGCTGCCTGAGAGCATGCCTTGAAGAGTGCGTTTTTGTTCTCGCGCAGCCCCTCAATCCAGCTCTTCAGGTAAGCCGCGTGATTCTGATGGGCCTTGCCGCTGTAAGGCACGCCCGTCTCGGCGCTTGTGAAGTAGGACGTCAACTCTGCGACCAGCTCTTCGAACGCGTAGGCATCCATGTCTTTGCGCGAAGAAAGTGGACGATTCAGCCTGGAAGGGTGTGCGGTTGCATGCCCGAGTTCGTGCAGAGATGTTGAATAGAATTCAGTGATGTCCCTGAACTTGGTGCGCTCTGGAACGGTGACCCTGTCTTCCGTCAGCGAGTAGAAGGCGTTATCGGAAGGCTTCTCTTCCCATTTGAGGCCGGTCTCCTCGCGCATCGCACGGATGGCGAACTCAGCGTTCTCTACCGGCGCTTGAGTGGATATCTCATCACTGGATGGTGCTGGCAAGCCGTCGATCTGACTGGCGTTGAATACGGTGCCAGAATAGGCATAGACCATGAAGCTCTTACTTGCTTCGGATGTGGCGTCATCTTCTGTGCCGCCAACATTGATCTTGACTGCTTTAAAGATCGGCGTGCCCTTGGATCCCTTTTTTAGGCGGATCGGCGCTTCGCCAGCCTTCTCGGCTTTTTCCGAGAGCGCCTTGATGTTGTTGAACGTGAAGAATCTTCCGTCCTCGAACCCGGCCGACATCAAGGCAAGTGCGTTGATCCCGCGATAGATGGTGCCGGTCACTGGATTATGTGGCCGGGCGCCAGATGGTAGCCATGGACGATCCCATTGGCCAGCTGCCTCCATCATAGCAATGATCCTACCAACCATCTCCTTCCGGTGATCCCTTTTTTCCTTGTTTGCAGCCATGACGCGCCTCCTTAAGATCGGTTAAATCCTGGTATTTTGATATGTTTGCTGTATGTTACCTACATACGCAATCCCAATAAGTGAACCATACACATGTTTTTGATTGTGTGGCAAGGGTTTCTTATCAAGATACGAATTCGCCTTTGCCCATCGAGTCCAGCCTCATGATGCCGTGGTTGCGAAGCCAGTATCTGATGCCACCAACGGTTTCCTTGACTGAATCGCCAAATCTTGGGCGCTCGGCCAGTAGAGCTAGTGCCAGATTAGAAAAAGGACGGGGGTTAGCAACTCGGGTGGCTTGCGACCTGCTCATCCGTGTTCCTCTCGATATCCACTAATCGCTCAGAGATTTCCTTGAAGCTGGCTGCCATCAGGTGATCTGCATTAGCCCTTCCAATAATAACCAGTGGTGTATTGATTCGATTGACTTCGGCGCCAGCATTGCTTGCGTCAAATTCTGCCTGAGATACTTCGTACGCCTCACCGGACAGCCACTCGTTGTATTCGTTGATGACTTCCATTGCATAGGATGTCAAAGTGGCATTGACTAAGCTCTTGATGGAACCCCCTTGCCCGGCAACATCCAGCCTGACGCCTTTGCTTGAGAGTAGTCTCATTGAAGCCGCCACATATGCTTGATTGTGCGTGGCATAAGGCTCTGGGCATTTCATACCATTGATCGCATAAGTGAAATCCCGGTCGTTGCAGTCGAAGTCAACCGAGATATCTTCTTTGGCATCGAATTTATCGCACAGATGATCCATCACGACTCGGCGCACGATATCCTTAGCATCCCTGTCTGGCACCCACACATGCTCGCACTGAGCTATTTTAATATCATGCCGGATCGAGAAGTAACCCTGGGCTGACTTCTCGATCGCGATTGTAAAATGGGCGTAATCGTCATGGGATGCGGTGGCCGCACGAGCAAACGCTACGGGGTCTGCGGCGCGACTGATGATGCTTCCGCACCCTGGTATCTGCCCTATGGTCGGAGGGTGCGCTCCGCCTTGCGCCTTCCTCAAAATAGCGGCTACTGCATGCACACCGTCGTCTGCTACCGCGGCGTGCATGTTCAATATGCCGTCGCCGAAGTTAGCCGAGATCTCATCTTTCATCAATGTTCGCATGCGTCATTCCTCTTAATCCAGTTTGTTAAAAACAAACGCGTATGGATTGAGCATACACAGTAACTTTGAAATGTAAAGTGCGGCAGGGTGTCCCCTGCCGCACTTTACATTGATGCGATGATCATGACTTGCGTGGCCTTAATGCGCGATCCAGCCCGGCGATCAGTAATTTGACGTCCTTCGGGTGTAAAACTTCGTTGCAATTCTCGTCGTAATTTATTTCCTGGATGTCGCATAGCGTCTGGAGCGTCGAGTTATCTGGCGAGAACAGGCCGCGCGCTTCGCATTCAACGACATCTGCCTGCCATACTCCGGTTGGTGAGATTCCTTCAACAAGAAGCGCACACCTCGCCAAGGGGCCTCCAATATGTTGCGCCAGTCGCTTCATGTTGAACACAAGACCGGTTCTAATGGACTCAGCCTGGTCGATGCTGTAGTCAGAAAACAATTTCTGGGTGTCGAGTAGTTTTCGATGGGCAGAGATCGTAATCTCTCTCATTAGGATTGGGTATTCCATCATACAAACCATTCTGCCTGACCGATGGTTCTTATATTCCGGCCAGTTCAAATCTATGCCGCAAGCCTGCAATATCTTGCCGAGCGAGCTGCGCTCCTGCCTTGACCTTGCTCCAAGGACTATGTCAACACGATATCCGGCGATTGCAGAAAGCCCCGCGCATAGGCGATTCACCGCCGTCCATTGGGGTGTTTCGCCGTCAAACTCGATATACACGCCATACGCGTCAGCGTGAGAGAAACTTGATGGGTTTGCCTGGGCGGGGAAGGCGTAAGCAGTTGCGCCATGCCCAAATGTCTCGACGATCAATTCAAGGATCTTGTCCGGATTGGATATTCTGACGACCTGCGTCGTCGGCAACTTTAAATGAAGGAATGGGAGCTCAAGAAGCATTTGAAGAAGCCCTCAGAATAGCCCTTAAGTCGCGAACATTGTGAGACTTTGCGCATTTCTCGCACACCGGGATATATGCACCATTGGCATGATGCGCAAAGTCAGTTTCCGCCGCACAAAAAGTGCATGCACTAGACTCCTGAGCCTGAACTGTCTTTACGCAGTCATTGCAAACGAAGATTACTTCTCCATTGACCGGTAGCTCCCTGTGAGCCCTGCTCTTGCAAAGTTTACATTTTTTCTGACTACGCTCAGGCAGCCGAACTGACTTAAACTCGATTGGAATTCCCATATTGTTTCGTTAATACGTTTGCGAATGTAAGCATCATACACTACTTGACAACTTAATGCTTACATGGAAGGCGCGGACATCGCCTCTTCATGAACAGAGATGATCATAGCCTTCGCGTCGGCGGAAAGGTTGAGGTCGGCGCTGACTTCCTGGATGTCCGCCAAGAGAAGCGAGCCATCTTCGGTCTTTATGTCACCTTGGGAAGCCGTCTTGAGCATATCTACAAAGCTGCTGCTCGCCATTGGCGTAGCGCCAGTCTTAACCATGGAGACGTGGTTGATTACTGCATCAAATACGTCCTTGCGGTACTGCAGCGGGATCTGCTCAAGCTCCGGCTTGTCCGTCATCGACCATACGGACGGAACGTGGTCAGCGCAGTCTTTGGACTGCCTGGTGATGTTCCCGGGATTGCTCCAAAGCGTTTGCCCAACCTTGATTGGCTCTTTTGTCAGGTGCATGTGTCCATTGACCACGATATCGCAGCCGCGGATCTCAAACATCTCAAGGGCGCCGGGGTACGCGCCGGCAAATGCGAGATCTTCATGGGTGACCCAGCCACACACGAGATTGTCGTCGCCAATCCCGGCGCTCACAAGATATGGTGCCACATCGGCTGGTATCTCCATGCCGTGCGGGGTTCCTCCTAGGACTAGGCGCCTCCCGTCCTGAAGTTGCGCATCCAGGAACAGCTCGGTACTTGATACGAGGTGAATGACGCCAGCGGCCGCCAAAGCGGCGAGTGTCGTGTCATCTGTAACCTCGGTTCCGCCCTTGTCGTGATTCCCGGCTAGCACGACCGGCATATGGCGCGCCTTCTTGAGGATCCTGATCAGCCTAGTCAGAAAAGACCTGCCAACTTGTCCGTCTGCGTCATTCTCGCGATCAAATAGGTCGCCAAGGATCACTAGAGCCAATCCGCGGCCGTTGGCGATTGAAACGGATTGATCTATCTTGTCCAGAACGACAGAGGTAAAGTCTGAGTCATTGCGCGTACCAGGCTTCCTGGATGAGCCATGAGGATCGCCGACAAAGAGCACGCCATTGAAGATCGCATTCTCATCTAGCCTCAAAATATGGTCAGTGCATGCTTGGTCGAGACTCATCTGCCGCTCCTTCGTGTTGGTGTTGGTGCACTTCCATTTTTTCCAGCAGCCCGCCGCATGCGTCGCAGACGCCGTTGGACTCGTCGATCAACGCATTGATCTCAAGGGCTGCCGCCTGCATCTCGACCTTCGCTTCATTTGCCTGCTGGACGCACATCTTCCCGCTATCCCTGAGTGCTTCAAGCCTATAGATGATTGAATCCATGTCGCGCATCTTCTCGGCGGATGCGACTTCAGGAAAGACCGGAGGCGCGGGTAATTGCGGCACAGGAACCTTGCGGGTGCGATGGATCAGCGAATCAATATCAGAGAGATCGCTGACTACCGGGAAGATTGGGATGCTTGGTAGTTTTGGCTCGGCGCGCCCTAGCTTTACAAAGAGCGTATCAAGCGGAGCAAGGTCGCTGAATGACGGCCAGGACGGCAATGGCGCGAGATTGATGTCTGGTGCAGACAGCCTTCGGCAAAGTGCAGCCATCGGCGCGGTGTCGGGAACATCTGGCAGCGCCGGTATTGCGGGCAGCCGGATGTTCTGCGCCCCATCGATGCGCCCAATCTTGGCGATGAGTTTGTCGATCTCGACAAGTTCCGCCCTGGTTCGTTCGATGCTCGCTAGGCGCGACTGCAGGTCTGAGCATGCCGAGATCAAGCCCGGGACTGGCATAGTCGCCATGACAATCTTCCTAAGTCGCCCAACCTCCGGCTCGCCATCAGAGGCTATTTTTTTATCTTTGGAAACGCGATCCTTGTATGCCGACTGCATGGCGGCTATGTGGCTGATCTCGCCGCCGATCGACAGAATCGACGCACGCTTGGCCGGGGATTCCTGCAACAGGAAAACCGGCGTCCTCTGGTTGCCAATCTGAATATCAAGATCCTGCTCTGGACGGATGCCCATGAAATCAAGCGCCCAGGCTGGCATTTCGTCCTTCACCGGCGCCTCGTGCATCATGGTGCCATCAGCGCCATACATGCGATATGCAACCGAGTATTTGTCATTGCGGCCGGTCTTCGACACCCTCCGGCAAACAAGCGATCGCCCGTCAGTCATGGTGAGCGTTACCTCGGCGTATTCACTGTCATGTCGGATGTATTCCTTCTTAAAGCTGCCGGTTGTGATCGCATCCAGTGCCGTCACAATGGCAGACTTCCCTACATCATTCTCGGCCTGCAGCATAGTCATCCCGGCGCCAAGCGGTATGAGTGAATCCGCATGAGACATGAAGTTCAGGAGATGGATGGAGGCGATCTGGTCGTCTCGCACCTCTTCTGGGGCTTGTTTGATCGGCGTGACGCGGACCGCATTATCTCCCTTTGAAAGCTGGATGATGGTGTTTGCCGCCTCATAGAAATACGACTGGGGGTGGTGGGAGATCATCAGTATCTGAAAGCCCAGCTCCTTGCCCATCTTCGATACGATGTTCGCGAAGAACGGTATCCGCTCCGAGGCCAGCCAACAATCTGCCTCATCAAGCACAATGAACTTGCGGCGATCGATCCTGGAAAGGGCAATGAAGCGAAGTCCGACTGAGATGACGTTTGAGACCGCCCCGCCGGTGCCGTTCATGATGCTCTCTGGATTCCCATCGTTCTCCATGTAGATGTCCATTGAGGGGCGTCCGCCATGGGTGTATAGCTCCAGCTTAACCACTTTCTCGCCGCCAATCACTTCGCGATTGATCTCGGTTAGCAATGATTCATACATGCCGACCATGCGCTGGTGATTGCGCTCCTGGATGGCAAGCATCGCCGAGTCGACCTCATCCTTCAAGGATAGTCGGTATTTTGCCTGGCCGATCTCCTGCTCAAGTTGCATGAGACGAGTCGACGCGGCGACCGAGCCAGCTTCCAGTCGCTTGAGTTCAAGCAGGCTCTCGGTCAGGTTTGCCATTACACACCCATGCCGGAGATCATCGTCTGAACCTCGCCCAAGGATTGCTCGAAAGCCGCGATCTCTTGATCATACTTTGCGAGCGCTTCAGCGTTTTGCTGTTCGAGATCGGCGCGCTTTTGCGTGAGCTCGGCGAAAGTGGAGACGCCAAACTTGTTTTTCGCCTCTTCGCCAGCCCGCTTCCTGTCGGCCTGGATTGCTTCGACTTGCGCAGCCAGTCTCGCGTGAGAGACTTCGAGTTGTTGGTGACGCTCGCGGCGCTTCTTGATTTCGGTCGAGATGTCGGTCATTTCAGGCTCCTATATTGAATGATTGGAATATACACCAAAACAGATAAAAGACAACCAGTAGGTTACGGTTTATCGTTTGGATGAGTTGTATGGAGATAACGCTTTGGCCGCCTCCGCTATGAGCGGATTCTCCGGGGAGACTGATTTTAACGCTCTGGAAAGCCGTCGGACAAGTGTGGACAGATGGACCTCCTCTTCGGTTTTATGTCCATTGACGAGGTATTTCAGGCGATCAAGGATGCCGGCTGGACAAGGCGCGCTTGTCTTGACATCTGGCGTTGCGATATACGATTTGAAAGCGCGCATCGATAGCTTGGTAGCCTGCCCACTATTCAGCATCTCAAGCGCCTGGTCAAGCTTTAGGCTGTGCTCGTGGATGAGGTTGATTAACAATTCGTTGTTACAAAAATCCTTTTTCTCCATGCTATCTATGCCCAAGTTGATTTCCGTAATTTTCGGGCAAATTTGCATTTTATGCAAGACATGATTGCAAAAATAGAATAATATGTGTATGAAGTATATATTCACAAAAGAGGTGTGTAATGGGACAAGGAATCATCACCATAGAGGCTCGCGTTGAAAAGATCATCTTCAGGAAAGATGATTTTGTCATTTTCAAGACGGAGGGAGACCTTCTTGGTGATGGGCATACCGTCAAGGGCCATGCGCATTCACTCAAAGAGGGCATGAGCGTTGCCATCACAGGTGAGTTTGTTGACGACCCAAACTACGGCCAGCAGTTGAAGGCAAAAGCGATCTTTCCGGCTGTCATGAAAGAAGGCGCGCCGTTCGATGCCAAGGAGATGGTCGAATACCTGAGTAGCGGCATCATCGCCGGTCTTGGTGTAGTTAAAGCCAAACGCATCGTCGAATACTTCGGCGAACGCACCGAGCAGGCGTTGCGAATAAACCCCATGGAGCTCATAAAGGTCGACGGGATATCCGAGAAGCTGGCGCACTCGATCGTCACCCAGTGGAATAAGAGCATGGAGGTGCACGACCTGTTCAGGTTCTTGTCCGGGCATGGCCTCACTCTAGCGAGATCGGCCAGCATCTACGAAACACTTGGCCCCGGCTGTGCCGGTGGCATCAAGCAAAACCCCTATCTACTCTGCGCCGTGGACGGCATCGGCTTCAAGATCGCCGATGCCGTTGCAATCTCGGTGGGCATGGAAAAAGATAGCGAGAGTCGCATCAAGCACGGGATCGAATACTTCTTCGAGACTGAGATCATTCGCGGCAACGGCTCCACCGGCGCCAATGTTGGCGAGCTGGCGGTCGGTGCATCCAATCTCCTGGATTGCCCGGTCGCATCCGTTCTTGGAGTGATCGAAAAACTGATCAGCAAAGGATACTTCACTCAGGACGAGAGTGGCATCATCTTCCATCCAGGCGCCTATGCGTCGGAGAAAAGCATCGCCAAGGATATCGCTCGGATCCACAAGAATTTCGCCGACCCTGGTGATAGCGTGATAGCAGCCATCAAGGATGCTGAAGTGCGTTGCGGACTGGAGTTCCCATTATCCGACTCTCAGCGCCAGGCGATCAGAAAGATACTGCAAGGATCATTCTCTGTCCTGACAGGGCAGCCCGGCACCGGGAAGACAACAATCCTGCGCGTCTACCTCGAAATGATGCGTGAACACAGGGTCGGATTGTGCGCCCCTGCCGGAAAGGCATCCAAGCGCATGGAAGAGGCCACCGGCATGGGAGCATCTACGATCCATCGCCTTCTTGAGGTGGATCCGACTGGCGGGTTTGTGCACAATCGCCACAATAAGCTGGATATCGACCTGCTTGTTATGGATGAGAGCTCCATGGCGGACGTATTCATCACAAAAGATCTGCTCGCGGCCATCCCGTCACACTGCAAGGTGTTGATGGTGGGCGACGTTGACCAGTTGCCATCAGTAGGTGCTGGACGCGTGCTAGGGGATATCATCGACTCTGGCGTACTGCCGGTCGCAAAGCTGACCGAGATCCGCCGCCAAGGCGAAGGCTCAGGCATCATTCAGGCGGCCGTAAGGATCAATGCTGGTCTCTATCCGGCCTTCACTGACGACGCCGGCGGATTCCCCTCACACCTCTGCGCAACACCGGATATTGGTGCAGAAAAGATCATCGAGCTCGTCACAAAGACGCTGCCTGAAAATGGCGTCCCCCTGGATGACATCCAGGTGCTCTGCCCCGGCAAGAACGGCGCGGTTGGAACGATCGCGCTGAACAAGCGGCTACAGGAAATACTCAACCCACACTCCATGGATGAGACGAAGTATCTCAACGTCCTCGATCGCAAGATCGTGCTGGGCGATCGTGTCATCCAAAACAAGAACGATCACGATCGCGGGATATTCAATGGCGATACCGGCAAGGTGGTCAAGGTCGACCAAGAGCGCGGCGAGATCGTGGTGGATTTTACCGGCACAGGCCCAGTTACGATCGCACCGGACGTTCTTTCCCGTATTGAGCTGTTCTATGCCGGAACCATCCATAAGAGCCAGGGTAGCGAATTCAAGCATGTGGTGATGCCGCTCTATACGCAGCACTTTATGCTGCTGAAGCGCAACCTGTTCTACACGGGCGTTACGCGCGGCAAAGAGTGTGTACACCTTGTGACAGATACCGCGCTCAAAGCGCTGGGGATGGCAGTGCGCACCGAAGATGCCAGCACGCGCGTAACGAGCCTGAAGTCCCACATCCAGCACATGTTCATGAAGCCTGAAGATCTGCTGGAAGATGTGAGTGACATCAGCGATGCGCCGCGTGCTGACGAGGATGAGCTCAACATGGGGTTTGGTATGCCGCCTGCCGAGCCTGTTTCGACTTACGACCATCCATTCTGAGGAGTAGGCGCGTTGACGGAACTACCAATATACGGCCTTGCGCATAAAGGCGGCGAAGACGAGGTAAGCTTACAAAATGAGAGCGTGTCAGATGAATAGTGGAGCCAGGATCCTGTCGGCGAGTGATGTTGAGCAATCGATCGGAAAGCAAGTCCAATGGACAACATTGAACATGTCCAAGCAATCGTGCATCGATCATCACTCGGGTATGCTGGAAGAGGCGTCTGGCCATCTTGTTTGCATCGATGGCAACTGGCACGACCGGCATTTGCTATGGCAATTCTGCGTCGCTACAGTCCCGAATGAGGCAAGCACCCCGCCAACGCCATAAGTGTTATCGGATCCAACGATACTCAGGCGTTTAGTTCCGCCTAACCAAAAATAACCTCCGTCGATGCGATGCGCGACAATGTGGCGCTATCGGCCATTATGAGGCATTTACCAGACGGAAGTTGTATCTCCGTCATAAAGGCTACCCCACCACGATGCGCGAGTTTGGCTGAGGTGTATTCACTCAATAGAAACCGTATTGCTGAAGTGATGTCTGCACTATTTTCCGATAGGCCAGACTCTTTTATGAGCGTCTCCTTGAGCATGGATAGACTTCCATCTGCAATGGATGCGCCACCAATCCCCATGGACACGGCGATCTTGATGACTTTTTCCTCTTTTGCCATACTAACTTCCTAGTTGAACGGTTGAGATAAAAAGAATCCGATCTCAGTGGTCTCGTTGGCTGGCTCTATGCCATAGCCCACAACAACCCCAGATTGAACGAGTGGAGCAATATCAGATCGGTCGATATTCCAGTAATTGATATATGGGCCGATCTGCGCTCCCCATATTGTTAAGGTCAGCTTTGCCCTAAGCCCAAATCCGGAACGCTGCTTATTCTGCAGGTCTTGGATCGTTTGATCGACATCAGACAATCGAGATATTTGCCAACCCCGCACCAGGCGGTCGTACTCCAGATCGATCTTGCTTTTCGTCAACTTGAATGGCTCTTTGACGGAAAGGCCAAGCGCCGAGAAGGCATAGTTGCTCTCACGCCGGTATCCGGTATGCCCGGTACTTGTTGTGCCGCGGATGTCGCTCATCAGGCAGCGGTACCCCAGGCCGGCGCGCATGGTCAGTCCTGTTTCAGATAGCATTCTGATGCTGGCGATGGATTCGACATAAAAATCCCCGTTTCCATATGACGACCCGGTGCCAGTGCTGCTGTATGAGGTCTCGCCAGATGCTCCGCGCAAATAAACGCCCAGCGCCGCGCCATGACTGACCGCAGTTTCAGCATCTATCGCTACGCCGGCCTTCCCGCCGGAGAGGGACATCAGCCCAGGCTCCTTATAGAGATACCCGGCCGAAAACACCTCGAATGCACTTTCGGCCTGTGCGCCATTTGAAGCAAGCGCGAGCAGAATGAGTATCTCTCGCCTCATTTGACCGCCTCGCTGATCCTACCCATGGCGCTACCATTTGCTAGATTAAAGACAGGGATGTTGTGCCTGGATGCAAGCGCGATTGCTTGACCGGTGCCGCCCGTGGCGCGTTCTTGTTGATTCGCTCTCGCATCCATCTGGCGTCCAGCAGATAACGAACTCAACCGGGTTATCAAGCGACGGCCCGAGTATCTGATGGACATTCCTGGTCATCAGCAAGCGCGCGCCACGGGATAATCTGCCCCATCCTGGATGTAGTAATGCGGCAATCTCGGTCGCCCTGTCGTGAAGTTCCCCCGGCGTTTCGAATAAGGCGCTTGTATGCCCATTGAACCCGCGCCAAGGGAGGAAGATTTCCTTTGCCCCGTCTCCCACGCTCGATTCAAAGGCGGTGTCAGCGCCGTGCGCAGCGCCGGAGCGCAATACGAAAAGTGACGAAAGCTCACTGGACAGCAGAGTCATCACTTTCATGATACTTGCCGACGTCTCTCTCGATCCGATCCCTGCATAAGCCCGACGCATCAGCCGATCAGTTCAACGAGTTCTTTGCTGCAGCTCGCCCAATTATCCTGCAAGGCGGCATGAACATATGGGTGGGGCATTGTGATATTACTGAGTCGCACTACCTGTGCGCCATTGAAGTCTTCCAATTCCATATTCTCTACCCAAGAAATGATCTCGTCAGGGTGTTTCTCAAACAATGGCAGCGTATCTTGCTCCATGCTGGCTACGATCCCACCAAATTTATCTGCGTAGCACTCGGCGCGATTCCCTGCGATGTAGTCAACAGGTATTCCGATTCTGCTTCCATCCGGAAGCGTAATTGCAACAAGCTTCATGATGCCGGCCACCTCCCGTAAGGTCGAGTATCTATTTAGACACTCGCGCAACTCCATTAGTGTAGGATGAATACTAACACAAATATAAACCTTTCGTTATTGAGTTCGCTTAATGTGCGGCCGGCGCCGCATTGTGATCATCACAAGAATTCCAGCGCGAAGCGATCAAATCAATGACTGCGCCCGGCAACTCGCCAAACTTGTATGGCAGCTCACCGAATGGGGTCATCATGTTGCGCACAGGCATGTCGAACTTTACGACAGCGCTCGCAAGCGGCTCGGCAATATCAAGAGTTTCAACTTCGCCGGCTGCGTGCATAGTGGCATCATCCAAGCTTTTGTCGAACGTGCTTTCAAATTGCATATGCCAGCACGGCGTCGATTCATCGATATAGAACCAGGCGTGCGACCACCCGTCATCCGTATCATCCTTCTCGAGACCAATTACCTGGCGGGAATCTGGTGGACGGTTGTACTCCCTGAATAGCTCGATCGAATCATTCGAGATGCGGAAGTAAATGTCCAAGAAACGCGGCACCCTCATGGCTCTCATGATTTCTGCGTGCTCCACTATCTCGCTTTCGAATGCGCCCGGCAGAAGCTCGAACTCGCGCCGAGCGGCAACGATCGCCTCCTGAGAAAGTAGATCTCGCTCGCTGGCGAAGGTGGCTGTGCTGATCACATACCCGCCATCCTTGATGGTGCCATCCAGGTTCGGCCTCAAGTCATAGAATATCCACCCCAACTGCTCGTGGTTGGAGTAGAACAATCCGTTGAATCTTGTCGGGTTCATAACGATCTTCATGGAAGTCCTAATGGAATTGCTGAAGTTCGAGCGCATGCTCCTTTGCGCCATTATCCAGCTGCTCGATCAGATCCGGATAATCCGACAAGACCTCGGCTTGCACATTCCACCCATCCCTCATGGCCTTGTCGATGACATCCCGGTGCGTCACCGGCGTATTGACGCGATCGAGGAGGTCGTTGACCTCCTCTGGCGTCAATACGATCTCATGACGAGCAGCTGCGTTCAGGCGATCAGCAGCCCCCTGAGTTACGCCAAAAAGCAACCACTCGAGGCGCTCACTGTTTCCGATCGCCTCGGACGCAGAGCGGCCGGTAAATCTGGTTGCCGCAGTGCACGGACGAATGCGATCGCGCTCGGCGTTCCACTCCTTTTTGGTGAGCTCCCATGGGTATGTTTTCATTTGAATATCCTCTAAGGGGCTGGCGAAGCTGCAGGCGCAGTCTGTTTATGCTGTGCGAATTGTGCTTTGGCCAGCTCCATCATGGCGATGTATCCATCTTCGCCTATGAGTGGAATCAGACCTTGCATATTCTGCAACTCGCAATCGAAACGATACTGTGCGATCGCATCATCAGACGGCCCAAACACGAAAGTGGTGATCGCGTTTTTCAGGTCCGCGGTATCGAAGTCTTTGAGCGTAAGCTCACCCGCTTCGGAACATAGCGGGCCAAGATCATTGATGACCTCTTCGACCATATCCGCAAATCCGCACGAAACTTCACCTCCCGTGAACAGATAGAACCCACCGGTTGCAGGATCAAAGGTGAACTCATTATCGCCGTGCATCTTCCCTTTAAGCGGGTCGATCTCGAGGTATTCGAGGATCGGCTTAAACGCCGACGCGATCTGTTCGATTGTGACGCCCTTTTTGAAAGCGACTTCAACGCTCATTGAATGTTCATATCCCATGACTTCTCCCTGGTTAAGCGACCGACATTGCCGGCGTATTTTGAGAAACGAGCTGCTCGATCATTGCTTTTTCTGCTGCGTTCATATCGCGGATGGGGGTGCCATTCTCATCGCCAACAAAGCAAGTGACATGCTCAACTTCCCCCGAATGCTTGGTCAGCTCGAAGCCGTGACGCCCCCATCCAGACACAAAGCTGCCGGAATCGAAGACAAGGTCAAAATCGGCCTCTGTGATCGTGTCGTGGCGCTCATTGCACGGGAAGTCATCCTTGCCGACCCATACATACTCAGCGGCCGAATGTGGCGACGGACAATGCTCGGCCTCAGCGAATGCAACAACAGTATCAAATGGGTTCATATTTCCTCCGTAATGATGCGTATGAGAACATCATACACAATGAGGGCGCGACAACAAGCCAAATCAAGGCTTCATTTCGCTAGATTCAATCTCGGTCAGAATCTTCGATTCCCTGGCTGCGCCATCTGATGACCGCCCGATTCGCCCGGTAAAACACGAATCATCATCTTCTGAAAGTGCTACACGCATCTTGCCGGACTCGATCCACTTATGGATGGCGTCTTGCGCCGAGCTCAGATGTAACATCAGCGCATCCGGGTACCCTTCATTCTCATCCCTGCCACCGAATTTCGTAATTAGCGAATCGACAAGCATCTCCTCGCAAAAGCCGCCGAGGCAATTCGCGTCGATATAGTCGTGCAGCTCGTAAAATGAACTGACGCTAGACGGGATGCGGCCATCCTTCACCAGAGCGATCACTTCTGCCTTCATCCGAGCGATCGATTCATCCAGTGTGGGCTCTGGGGTAACATCAACATCATAGGCGGCCTGATAGCTGCCATCATAGTTCTGTCTGACGATGATATTTGTATCGCCAGCAATTTTTTGCAACATGTCACCCATCATCGACTTTGGATCGACATCGCCCCACTCTACGACGCCAAGCATCACGCTCTTGATCTTTGCTATATCTTCCGGGCGAGACTGTTGCTGAGCCGCATACATGGCCGCAGCAAAAGGATTTGGCTTGGGGGTATGCCAGAATCGAGCGTTGGAGATATTGGAGTAAGCCTTCAGCCTATTGGCGAAGTCCTGAAGGACATCCCTTCTTTTTTCCTTGTACTTATCAACCCAATCAACCATATCTTCATTGAGTGCTGCGCGAATGCCCGCTTCCTTCATGTGCTCCGGTAGTTGCGCTCCTGCATCCATGAATGCATTGGCCATCACCTGGTAGCAAACACCACGATGCACTCCTTCACAATTCTTGTGGGCCGCCTCGATGAAAGCGCCGACATTACTCTCCAGCGCCTTGCGCCCGGCGTCGGTATTCCATTCAGCTCTGGCGAGCCGAGTAGCATCTTCCATGTCCGCAACGAAATCCAGCGCAGTATCGTTTTCCAGTAAGTTAGTACCCCAAAAACCCATAATTCTCTCCCGTTTAATTGCGAAGTGTCGAAAAGAGTGCGTCAGCGTCATTGCATACTTCCATTACCCCATCCGGAACTTCCATCTCCACATACGGCATGTGATGCCGATCTCCAGCGACGGCGATCATGACCCTGCCAGCCGAGACTTGTCCTACCATGATCCATGACACATCAGCATTATGGAGCCACGGCTCATTCTCAAAGGCGACCTTGTTGACTTGTTGAGCCCATAGCGGAATTCCTTACGCACCCTAACGACAGCCCCGCTAGAATTGACTTCATTCGGAATAATCGGCATGACTGATTAACTATCTATAATCGCACGAGTCAAAACATACGCAAGTTACGGGGGTTTTGCAACCGGTTAACAACATAGCTGCTCATCACGGCGCACACTATCTTCAAATATCGCAGAATGGCTTCCATTGCGGTCGAAATGTGGCCGCCGGATGATCGATGAAGACAGCGTTTTGCCATCAATTGAAATAATGGAGATGGCCGCACCATATCCATGTGCGTCAGCGCTACTGTCGCGATCGATTTGAACGAAACTTCCGTCAATATAGGACTTCTTTAACTTGCCACTTTCCTGGTCCATGACGAAACCATAGTATTCAGGATCAACCTTGAAGCGCCCGCATTCAGATATAAATGGGTTATCGATAGCTCTTCCGCGGTGCTCGAATACAACCTCATCATCGGGGCCGCCATCGAGGGCGATCAGTGCGGCCGGCGAAAGTGGCTCTGTGACCGGGTTCCTAAGCCATTGCTTGACATCCTCGTGGATGTGCAGATCCATGCAGTGGTACATGATGCCTACCTCATTGAATTCGACCAGCGTCCGCAGGTCTGGCCCGTGATCTCCGGCGCGACCCAACATGATCATGTCGCCGGATAGAACTATAAATGGCGTTCCGCGCACGGCCAAGCTGCCATGCAGGACGCCGGCATGACTGGGGTGATTCTGCAGGATTTCCATTATTCTCGTCTTGTACGGCATGCCTAATCGTAAGTAATGTACATACGCAAAGATTTTGACATCCTCCCCGGCATGAATGCTGGGGGATTCCTGCTGCGCTACGCGAGAGCAATCTCTCCCATAGTCGCTTCAGCGGGTTCCTGCTTCACGGAACGGCCTGACTGCGCCATTGGAAGTTTTGTGTAAAAAGTCTTGCCGTACATGAGCGATGCGCGAATAGCGGCGTATGGCGCGTGCTTGTTCGCCGGTAGGCGCGAGTTTGAATTTGTAGGCTTGCAGGCGTTTCATGAGTGCATTTTAGCACAAAGGGAACGTTCGTTCTGGTGGCAGTGGGTTCATCGCTAACTTAGTGGATGTAGGATGTCTGCGACATCCGCGCTATCCTTCCTCCCATTAAACAAGGAGGTTTGACGCGCATACTGATCAGCTTGGCGCGCTCTGGCTTTTGTACTGAAGTGCGGCACGGCACTCCCCGATCGGCACTGGCGTGAAATATAGATCCAGCTCAACGCCAAGCTCAATTAACTCGCAAATGCTGATGTATCCAAGCTCCGGGTCATCACCCATGCTTGCCAGCCCAAAAGCTTGGTGCTGCGCCGGATCACCTGACTCATCCCCCATGTCCTTCTCGGTGATGAACCAGTCGCACCCGCCTTTGAAGTAATGTAGGTGCGCGATCGCAGCATCTCCCTGCCCGTCCGTCTCGTACGTTTTTGGCATTGAGCGGATAACGGCTGAAATCTCCGTCAGCTTCTGGTCGAAAAATTCCCACTCCGTGCCTCCACGAGATTCGGACAGGGCGGCAAGCTGCTGCGGCGCCATGAAGTGACGAAGAAGATTCGATTCGACCGATTTGTGAGCAGCGAGTAATGCCATTGACTTATCCTTTCACATTAAAGGATGAGATGATGACTCATCCCGCTCATGGGCGGGCGATTCCAGCCCTATATATTGAGAGAATGCCTGCTCCGATATCTCTTTGGCAGTCATATCGCACGTCAGGTCCGTATTGAAGAGGACAATAGGTCGCATACCGCCACCACTGAGCACATTCACGACCGTTGATTCTCCATCGAATGCTTTAAATACCGACGCAACGAACTTCACCGCATAGGCGTTTGGATCTAAACGACTATTGATACCGGGCAGGGAATGCACACGAAGCGCCTCTTCTTGCAGGCTCTTGGCGCAATTCGCTGACAAGAAGTGGCTTGTGTCGATCTGAGCGCACTGGCCGCCGCCTAGAATGCGTTTTACACGCAAAGGGATCGGGATGGCTATCTCGTCAAAATCATCCTGGCTGAGCGTTTCGGCAAGCGGCAGGAGCCGCATCTTCGCAAGCCTGATCGCGTCTCTTGGTAGCGCTGCACAAGCAACTCGCTCGCCACTCAAATCAATTAGGCTGAAGTCTGCTTCAGCCGCCGTCGCGGAAACTTCCCAGCGCAACTTCACCCCCCCGATCTCAATGAAATCTTTCGGGTGTGGCGCTTGGCGGGGGTGCCTAATCCTGTTCGTCAGCATATCAACCTCCCAAACCAGAAGGGGTGATGCCTGCGCCATCTTCAGGCTCAAAACTCAATGCGTGCGCATCGATCAGGACGTTGCCATCCGCGTCATAACGACCAATGATCGCGTCCGTCCAGTCTTTCGGCAGCCCAACCCCCATCTCATCGGTGATCAGGAGGTAATCCCCATTCTCGCAGACCCGCTGCCAGGCCAAGCAGCCGCCGCCTGTGTCAATCACCTCAAATCCGTATTGCTTGGGCATCTCCGGATCATCCTCAAATCGCCCGCATTCCGAGGTCATTGGGTTATGGATCCACATCCCTTTGAATGTAAACCCGGTGGTCATGCGATTTTCGACGACCCACCCCATGTTCTTGGCGACGTCGCTCATCTCGAGGGTGCTCAGTCGGATATATTCCGGCTTGGCGAGCCAGTCCGCATAGGCTTTTTGTAGCACCTCATCCCATGCACATCTCTCGACCTGGCCGATCGTAGATGTCTCTGGACGGCCTGAAGCTGCCAGAATGGGCATGTACAAAAGGGTGCCATCCTGGGCGAACTCTGCCGCCCCGGCGATTAGCGCCATGACATTGGGCGCGCTGGCCTCCTCCTCAATGAGGTCGATGACCCGCTCCGTCACCGCGTTAAAATCAGTCAAATCCAATCCGTTCAAATCGCGCAAGTCTTCCATTCCATCATCCTTTTTCAAGCGTAATTCATGTGAGCTGCGAAGCTTTGCTCGCGCCAACTCAGTTTATCGCAAAGCGCTCGCGCATCCAGCATTGGGTCGGCTCCAGCTTGGCTCATTTTGCCTCCTTGTTTTAATCATCCTATGAACTAGACGACGTTTGCTTGCAGTACGCATAGTTGATCCGCCAAGTTTGACTTTTGATATTTGAAAACATACACCAACCAGCGCGCAAATCAATAGCAAAAGTTCCTTATTTAAAAGGCTTTTAGCATCTACAAGTGGAGCTACATACACTAAATCGTTTGACACGAGGGCAAATTTGCACTAATATGAACTCACTTTCAAAGGAGATCAATCGATGTCAGCCATCACCAACAAGCCTGCAAAATTGAATGCATCCCATGTCAAGGCGGCGCTGCGCTTGCGCTATGCAGATCCTGAATATGCAACGCTGGAAGAGGTGCGAAATGCCACCGGCCTGCTGAAGAAGCGCCAGGGGAAAAAGCCTCGTTACGCAGATATGATCGCCATGGGGGTGTGGCCTTCGTCTGGCCTTGAGATTCTAGGGTTCGAGGTAAAGGTATCCCGTGCAGACTGGTTGGTTGAACTCAGCGATGAAAAAAAAGCCGTCCCAGTAATGCAATTCTGCGATCGTTGGTACCTGGTGACCAATAGCGAGAAGATCGTCAAGGAAGGTGAGCTGCCAGAATCATGGGGTTGGCTGGTCGTAGATATGGACTTCCGTGTCCGCGTGATGAAGGAAGCGCCGAAGCTTGATGCCAAGCCTATCACGCGCGAATTCCTGGCATCCCTCCTGCGCAATGCCACTCGCTCGAATCCAGACTACCTGGAAGTCCAGGCGAAAGTGATCCAAAGCACACCCGCGCCGCAAAGCCGCGGCGCGCGGCGCGACTTTCGCCGTAAGGCCACCACGGTGACTGCCGCGACCAAGCGCATGGTCAATCGCCGCAATGCTGACGCACTGGCGGCGGCATGTGCGGGCTAAGGTGATGATTTTAGCTCCCAAGCCAGTCGGCGACGCAAATCCAAACTTGGGTGAGTTTGACCGCATCGCGGTCTTCTTTTCCGGCGGCAAGGACTCGATCGCCTGCGTACTCCACTTACTCGAATTGGGCGTAGCGCCAGATCGCATCGAGCTCCATCACCATCTCGTCGATGGCCGCGAAGGATCTACGCTGATGGACTGGCCAGTCACGGAAGACTACTGTCGGAAATTCGCCGAAGCCTTTGGGATGAAGATCTACTTCTCGTGGAAAGTTGGCGGCTTCGAGAGGGAGATGACCAGGAACGGCACCAAGACGGCACCGATCTCATTCGACAACGAGCAAGGTGGGATCACCACCACGGGCGGGAAGCGAGGATCTGGCGACACGCGCCTGAAATTCCCTCAGATGGCTGCCAGCCTATCAGTTCGCTGGTGCTCAGCCTACTTGAAGGTCGATGTCGGATCACGCATTCTGACAACCGAGGAGCGCTTCCTGCAAGGCAAGACGCTGGTCGTTACCGGTGAGCGAGCCGAGGAATCGGCCGCGCGCGCCAAGTACTGCTCATTTGAACCACATCGCTCCGACAATCGGGATGGTGCGCGCGTAAAACGACACGTCGATCAGTGGCGGCCGATCCACGCATGGGATGAGGCGCGGGTGTGGGACATCATGCGTCGATGGAAGGTCAATCCACACCCCGCCTACCACCTCGGATGGGGAAGGACTAGCTGCAGGACATGCATCTTTGGCTCAGACGACCAGTGGGCGACCATCAATGTGTTCATGCCAGAGTCCTTCAAGAGCATATCGCGCTACGAAAAACAATTCGGCACGACCATTCACCGCACTCGCTCGATTGAAGAGCGCGCCGCGAGAGGGACTCCATATGACTGCGAGTCCCATTGGGTCGAGATTGCCGAATCCGCCATCTTCACCCCTCCCGTTCTGGTTGATATCTGGTCGCTGCCCAAGGGCGCGTTCGGAGAATCAGCAGGCCCTCTATAACCACCGAAAGGATCATTTGTTGTGAAAGAGACCAACTACTTCGCCAAGGACCACCCCTTCCATAATGGAGTGGAAGACTTCAAGAGCGCCAAGATCAGCGGCGCGGAGTTTGCTGCCGTATGCGGGATGAAGCGCCCAATGCTCTACTACATCATGAAGACTTACTACCCGGATGTCATGAGCGCGCGAGGCGCCACGCTCGCCAAATCACTTGCCAAATCAAGGAAGAAGAAATTGGAGAAAGCCAAGGCCGCGGAAACAAGGCGCTATGGGTCAACAGTCGCTGAACTCCAAAAAGCTTTTGGCGATATTTGGAAGATATATCGCCATCAGTATTCAATGGTCAAAGGGAACGTAGTGAATGCTTATGGCAAATCAGCCTGGCAGCTATCCTACGCTGAGTGGCTGGATCATTTTCTAGGGAATTACGCTACTGAAGTCGACGCACATCCGGGAGAGCGCATCTGTTTATCCAGGATCGATCAGAGCATGCCTTATTCACGAGGGAACGTGCACTATGTCGCATTCTCCGACCTGAGCAAGGCTACGCGTGCCAAGCATTCAAAGAAGGTGACCGGTCAGCAGGCCATTGCCGGCGCCGTCGCATGATCCTCCTGGAGCATTCGGCGGCCGGCAGGCGACCGAATATCGAATGCCCGGACGATCTCAAATCCGCATAGCTCAGCTTGCTGTGCGGCCTTGATCAAGTGAGAGTCGTCCGCCTCGATTTGCAGGGCGTACTCCAGAATATCAAGCTCGTTGTTTTCAGTGTAAGCAAGTACAAAAGTATTTGGACGCATTTCAATCACCTGTAGTGTATGTGTAAAGCATACGCTAAAATCCAATCATAGCGGAATATGGGCGAGTATTGATTTTCTCCGCGAGCAGATACTCCAGGATAAGCCTGTTCCGTACCGGAACCTCTTTGTCCGGGTAGAACCCATCCACGATACGGTATGTCACAATCATACAGTGCGCATTCCATAGCGCAAGGAGGCAATATTGTTGCGAGACTGCAACAAATTAAATGCCAGCATTACAATGGCATCCAATTTGTGTATAATGCGCACTTACACGGTCGCAAGTTGGCAGCGTTCCGATGCAGAGCGTGTCCGGCCTGAGCTTCACCGGCCGCCTGGGCCTCGCTTTGAACAGCGTAAAAGCGACCGCCAGTGGGGCATACGCGGCACTGGACGGCATGTCCGCCACCACCATGCAACTCCAGTGGGGCATCGGCGCCGCCTACGCGATCAACAAGCAGGTCTCCGTGCGCGCCAGCTTCGAAAGTCTAGGTAAGTTCAAAGCCGAATCCACGGCGAGCGGCGCCGACTTCACCATGCTGTCCGCCGGCGTGAACTACTCGTTCTAGCAGCTCCTCAAGCGGGAGCTTACCCCTCCCGCTACCTAGCCCCGATTCGTCGGGGCTTTTTTTGTTGAAAAAATTATTGTCGCGCGTATGCTCGGAACAATCACTACCAATAGGAGCCGCATATGTATCACTCTGAACACTGGGACATCGAGCTGGCAGACACCTCACACTCAAAGGTAAGCAGGGCGGTCTATCTCTCTGCGATGCAAGACATCTCTGCCATTGGTATGGGCGCAGTCCTGGATAAGTCAGCGCCGGAATCTCTACGGGGGAAAGCCACTGAGGCGCAGATCGAGATATCCGAGGCCATCGTATGCCAGGCAAACTCCATCAAGGAGCGCAGCATAGCAGCGATCTGCGACATCAACGACGACATTAGCGGCCGGGACATCCACTCTGCCAAATCCCTCAACCTCCAAGGCGAAGGCTTGGCACATGCACATCGCTGGCAGGTTATCTGCAGCGACGAAGGTGTCAAGTCGCTGTACCAAAAGTCATGCAACCACCTTCTCAAGGATGGGACTGGAATGCCTTATACGACCAATGCCTTTGATATCATCATAAGTAAATTCAAGGCAATCACCAGCGCTATCGCAGGCATTCACAATAAAATGGTATCCGCCTGGCTCAAAGACTCTCCGGCGATTCCCAATGAATCGTTGGTTAGGATCGAGGCGCAAGGGAAATGGCACGGGAAGTACGGAAGAGTCGAGGAGATGTTTGGATCGGATTCCAAATTCCAATACTCAGTATGGGTAATGGATGACCCGACGGATGAGGAGCGCGGAGAGTATGTGATGTTTGATCGCCCGGAGCTATCGATCGCATCGGAATCTAATATTGAGTCAGATTCGCCAGCCCCGGCGATGTAGTCGATCAGGCGGCCAGCAGTATCTCTATTTTACTGCCAGCCACCAGATCAGCAAGCTTCTCCCACTCTTCCTTGTGGGCGACTGGTTGTTTCTTCGCTGTCAGCCATCCGTTCGACCTCCACCCTTTCACCCAGCCAGAAATCCCATTGTGAATGAACGTCGAGTCGGTGCGCATCTGCATCTTGCGACTATGGCCAAACTCAGTTACCACCTTCTCTATGACGCCTATCGCGGCAAGGATGGCGCAATGCGACGGATTTTCAGCCTTCAGGTTGCCACCACCCTTACTCAAGCTTTTGGCGCCATCCTTGACTTCGTATGAGTAGGATGATGCCGAATCGCTGAAAGCGAATTGGTAGGTGATCTGAGGAGCTGAGTTATCGATCATGGCAGGCTTCGCCCTGGCCGGAGCTCCCTTTTGAATAACCAAATACACCTCGTCAAGAAAGGATTCTGCGGCGGAAAACTTTGCCGATACAGGCTTGTTCCGGACGGTATCCATAACCTCGAACAGCCTTTTTGCAAGTGCGGTACGTGTTGCCGGCTGAAATGCCATGATGGATCCTACGTTGTTCGTATGATGACATTATACGACAAGTGGAGATTAAGGCGTCATACGGTCTCGGCGATCCACTGGCTGTATTTCTTGCCTACGGCCACCAAAGAGAATCGATCGACCGCCCGGCGACGAATGTCCTCTCTGTGATCACGACTCCAAGCCGAAACCTCTCTGGCGGCCTCGCACGCAGCTCGCAGATCGCCTAGTGGAACAACTATCCCGCTCTCACCATCCATTATCTCGACATTCGCACCAACATCCCATGTGACCACCGGCAAGCCGCAACATAGCGCCTCGGCTGTCACCATACCGAAGGTCTCCTTGCACATATCCGCAACTTGCAGCTGAAGCAGCGCTGCGCTCTTGCGCATCGTCGAGTACAGATCTGCTCGACGCAAGCATCCGAGCATTTGTGCGCCCGCGGCCTTTGCCGTATCGACCACGTCCGCATCACCAGCCATGCCGGCAATGTTGAGCGGCATCCCAACGCACTTTGATACGCCAACGGCATTCAACACCCCCTTTGCGCGCGTGACACGCCCAGCAAAGAGCAATCCGTCCTTCGGCTTCACAGCCGGCGCCCATGGCACCTCAATTGGGCAGGATAATGGCTCATCAAGCGAGACGCCATAGTCGGCAGCCTGTGATTTCGAGAGGAACCCAAGAGTATGCCCCATGCCGCCACGGATCGCATCGCGGATCGCGGCGTCTGCATCGATATTGGCGCCCGTGTGAAGCGGAATGACATTCAAGATCCCACCACCGGTCAGCCGATACGGGAGCTCATCATGTCCGAAGTTGATCACAACATCGCAATCCCTCTTGTTCAGCGCCCCAATTGCCTTGGCCATGATGTTCGTAAGCCCACTCCTGGTTCGATGTGGCTCATCGCCAAGCACGCTCGGCTGCGGATCTCCTGGGATGAGCTTCAGATCAAGGTGTTCCGACGTAGATCCCTCCAAGCAGTACACGACGACCTCCCATCCGCATAGCTTCAAATACGTTGCAACCTGCTGGCAATGGTAGACGGTGCTGAAAGGGGAATTATCTGCATATGGTTGAAAGGCTGGAGGAATGAGTATCGCTCGCATAAGTGTAAGTAGTGAACAGACGCAAACATATTAACACAGCAAAAAGCCGATTGGCTTTCTGCGCAAATCCTCGATCACCACGTCCAAAGCGGCGAATACCCTGAAGACTTCCTGAATGAGATCCATGGTGCCGAGTCGTTCAATGACACCTCGAACGGGATATTCGGCTACGGCTACCTGGACGGCAATGGCATCCCAGTCTCCGATACATTCGCCGCCGAACTGCGGAGCGCACTGCATGGCACGCAAGGAAGCTACTGGACGGTCGAGCAAAATGCCGAGCTGATCGCATCGATGTCCAGCGAGGAGATGTCTAATGTGATGCGGCGCACAAACGCGCCTGCTTTCGCGTGAGTATCTGCCATGTCAACCAATACCCAATGCGACATCATCGAATACAAGCGGGCTCAGTGGTACCTCCTGCTTGAGCGATATAACGAAGATGATGACGGCGAGCAGATCGAGGGTGCAACTGACGCATTCGGCCCTTTCGTCTCGGACGGCGAGGCACTTGCCTACCTCGATCGCAACCATGCGAATCCCGGCGGTTACACTGTAGAGCCCCTACCTGAAGGCAAGGAAGCTGCGAGCGTTGGAAGGTACATCGAGAGCCTTATTGAGGCGATCGGAAACAAACCTGCATCAAGGCCATATTGCTGATAATCAGACTGATGGCGCCGGATCGTTCGATGCCATAATCCTGCTTATCCATTCCGCCATTTCCTGCTCTGAGATTCGCCCTGCAGCGAGCTCAATAAACACTTGATGCGCTTCAACCGGGTCGTAATCCAAGGCGATTCCGTTCGCATCGCAGAATGCGATCATACAGCCGAATGCAGTCCTCTTGTTCCCATCAAGGAATGCATGATTCTGCGCAACGCCGAAAGCCAGGGATGCAGCAATTGATGAGATGGAGGCGTTCGCGCCATAGGAGATGGTGTGGAGCTGGCGACCAACCGCGGATCGCAAGAGGTGCGCGTCGCGCACGCCTGACGTCCCACCATACTCGGATATCATGGAGTCGTGGATGGCAACGGCATTGGCATATGTAACTAATACAAATGAGCACTCGGCGCCCAGAGCTGAGGCGACTGACGAGTAATTATTATGGTTGTGCATGATTGCGCTCCTTTTGCAAACTATCGACTTTCCCGTCGCGCACTTCTGTGATAGAGGCCGCGATCATTGCTGCAGCGACCATCCTTTCCTGGCGCATCAGAAGTATCGATGGGATCCGGCGATCATTCGCTGATTGATTGTTCTGCATCTAGTTCACCTTTTTATGGAGCGTTTGGTATCGCTTGAAATTATAGACTAAATACATTGGTCCTACATCGCTAGGATGATAAAAACAATGTCGTATGAATAAATTTTACACAAAAGTGTTGCAAATGATTTCGAGATATGGATAATGGCAACCATTATGAAAACGAACTTCTCATCCCTGCCATTGCTACCACTCTCCCCCGAGTCATGCTCGCCGGAGAGTTATTGCGCGCGTGCAGGGATTGGTGGTGGAAGCGGAGATTAAGATGGACTCAGACGCTTCCTAAGCTCGAAAGAGCTTGAGAATACCAAGACCCTGATAGAGAAATCTTCAGGGTCTTTTGTTTTATGGGTTGGGACTGGCATTGGCGAC
>Ga0100377_1000507_pt1 | contig 33264 bp, 26 predicted proteins | sample CryGeymeta201501_FD_83664 | JGI IMG/M metagenome (GOLD analysis project Ga0100377, IMG submission 83664) | Groundwater microbial communities from Crystal Geyser aquifers in Utah, USA - Crystal Geyser metaG 2015-01 | ecosystem: Environmental > Aquatic > Deep subsurface > Groundwater | place: USA...
GGGGAAACTGATCTTATTGCAAATTTAGCCAACCTTATGGCTGCCCTAAAACAAACCTTTAATTTTTTATGGGTGGGAGTTTATGTCGTAAAAAATGATGAATTAGTATTGGGTCCTTTTCAAGGGCCAATTGCTTGCACAAGAATTAAAAAAGGCAAAGGTGTTTGTGGTACAGCCTGGCAACAAGCCAACACATTAATTGTTCCTGATGTAGATGAATTTCCTGGGCATATTGCTTGTAGTAGCGAGTCAAAATCTGAAATTGTAGTACCTGTTTTCAATAAAAATAAGGAAGTAATTATGATTATTGATGTAGATAGTGAAGCACTAAATACTTTTGATGAAACGGATGCTGTTTATCTCGAAAAAGTAGCCAACTTAATTAGCAATTTTGAATGAGAGTAAAAAGGTTCACATACCTCATTTTTGCCTTATTAATTTACGGCTGTGCTCAGGTAGTTCCGCTTTCGGGTGGAGATAAAGATGAAACACCACCAAAAGAACTAAAAAGTAGCCCCGAGAATAAAAGCACCTACTTCGCTGCAAATACCATTACCATTGAGTTTGATGAATTTATTAAATTGCAAAACCTTCAGCAGCAATTAATTATTTCTCCAGTAATGGAAAAAAAACCTGAAGTAAGCATTAAAGGTAAAAAACTCATTATTAAGTTAAAAGAAGAACTTACTCCCAACACTACTTACAGCATCAATTTCGGAAATGCCATTGTTGATATTACTGAAAATAATCCTATTCCTAATTTCAAATATGTTTTTTCAACAGGCAGTTATTTAGATTCATTATCTTTTTCGGGAAGTATTGTAGATGCTTTTGAACTCAAAACGGTAGATAAAATTTATGTGATGCTTTATGATGAATTGGAAGATTCTGTTCCTATGAAACAACTCCCAAGATATGTTGCTATATCTGACAAATCTGGAGATTTTTCGGTAACGAATATGGCACATGGAAATTACAAAGTTTTTGCCTTACAAGATATTAATTCCAATTATAAATATGATTTACCCAATGAAAAAATTGCATTTATGGATAATCCCATAAAAATAGATAGTTCGTTAACACATCAACACCTATTTCTTTTTGAAGAAAAACAAGACAATCAATATGTGAAAAAAGTGGAACATAAAGAATTTGGAAAGGTGGTTTTTTACCTTAATCAACCCTCTGAAAACATAACCATTTCAATGAATATTAAAGATAAAATTCGTTGGTATGTAGAAGAGCGAAACCCAACCAATGATACAATTATTCATTGGTTGCTGGGTGTGGGAGATTTTAAAGAAGCCGAATATTATATTTCGGAAGGGAAAAAACATTTAGACACGACAACCGTTTCGTTTATTCCTGCATCAAAATTTAAGGATACTTCTTTTGTTTTACACTCCAATATAACAACCTCTTTTGATTTGAACAAACAACTCTTTATTTCAACACCACGACCAATTTCTGTTTTTAATAGTTCAATTATTATTTTGCTTGAAGATTCCACTCCAATTCATGTGTTGATTGAAGAAAGTAAAACACATCCCCGTAAATACGAGTTGAACTATAAATTTAAAGAAAAAACCAATTACGAGATGCTAGTACCATCAGGCGTATTTCAAGATATATTAGGATTGAAAAATGATACGCTACGTTCATCCTTTACAACTAAAAGCGATGTAGATTATGGTAAAATAATTTTAAAATTAACAACCAATTTTAATACCTCATATATACTTCAGCTTTTCAAAAGCAATACCTTGTTTAAAGAAATTTATTTTTCAGGTAATCAAACCATTACGTATGATTTTTTGCCAGCTGGCGATTACCAGCTTCATTTAATTGTGGATGAAAATGACAACAAAAAATGGGATACTGGAGATTATTTAAAGAAAAAACAACCTGAAGAAATGATTCATTACCAAAAAGCTATCAAAATTCGCCCGAATTGGGACAATGAAATTATTTGGAATATAAAGCTTTAGGGGTGTTTGGGGTAACATTTTGATGCTTGGCGAAGAAGCGGATTTCGAAGCACAAAACTGTCTGCCAGCACAGAACTTAATACGAAGCATAACCACTGAACCGCCCTTTTTGGTAGGTGCTGTCACAAGCTGGCCTTCGTAAGTCCTTTGTTGGTTGTCGATTGTTCCGAATATAGATTTGTCGGCAATGTTCGGATTTTTGTTGTGTTAGAAATACTTTTTGATTTGTCAAAAACACCTGTATCGATAATGGCTTTTCCTAATATTTCAATTACAGGAACAGAAACACTATTGCCAATTAATTTCATCCATCTAGCTCTATTTTCGGGTAAAATATAGTCTTTCGGAAACCCCTGAATCATACACGCTTCTTCTTTTGTTATTCTGCGATAGTTTTCTTTTTTATAGACTTTATTTATGAAAAGATTTTTATGCTCTTCTTCATTTTTCGCATTAATGATTTTTGTTGTTACATAATCGTTTGTGTCACTTGCTACAAGGGTAGGGAAAATGTTTGAGGTAGGTAAGAAAATTCTATTTATGCCATAAAGTCCTGTGCTGATTTTAGTGTTTTTAAAGTCATATCTTACTTCATTTGAAGTAATTATTTCTTTGTCAATTAACATTGGCAATATTTTAGATAGAGAGATTTTTTTCAATTTAAGTTCTCTATTCATTTTCAATTTATCCACTTCCAATATATCAGCATCACAATTATTGATGACAATGTTTTCTTCTTCGGTTAAATCTGCAATTTGATTTCTGTTAATAGAGTAGGAATAACTAATTTTTTTCAAGATGTCAATATCAACCAGTGCATCCAATTCTGCTTCAGTTATGGTTTTGTCTAAATCTTGAAAGTGTTTTATTGACAAAGGATTTCCGTCTAAGTCTCCATAAGCACTTTTTCGTCTATTTTTGAGTAACAGATAACAAATTTTCTTTTGTCTTTCAGTTGTGTCTAAGATGTCCCAAGAGTGAATTGTTGAATGTCCATTTCGTAAATCATTAAATAAAAAGTAGTCGTTAAGTCCATTGCTGGTTGATAAACTCATACTTTTTTGAGTAATAATCTCTCCAAATAAATCTTTGGGCAATTCACGCTCTGTTTCAATAATTTTTTCATTGAAATCAGTTAAAATGTCTGCCAATTTTATTTTTTTGTCGAGTGGTTTAGGTAATTTGAATTTGTCGGCAAAATCCTTGTCTTTAAAGCCAATAATGTAAATTCTTATTCTGTTTTGAGGCACTCCATAGTCAAAAGAATTTAAAACATAATAGTTTGCAAAATAACCTGCTTCATTTATTCTTTCTAAAATATAGTTTAATGCTTTTTTATTTCGTGGGTCAACTAAACCCTTTACGTTCTCAAAAATAAAAGCGTCTGGTCTGGATTGATTTAATAAAAAAACAGTGTCATTCCAAAGTTGCCCTCTGTCGTCATCAAAGCCCAAATTTCGCCCTGCTATTGACCAACTTTGACAAGGCACACCTGCTGTTAAAAGGCTATGTTTTGGCAACTCCTTTATTTTGGTAATGTCTCCTAAATTTTTCTCAATGGGTTCGTTTGAATTTTTGCAATAAGTGTCAATTGCATCTTTGCTTATTTCACTAAAATGTAAACATTCTCCTCCATTGTTTTTAAGTGCCATTCTGAAACCACCAATACCAGAAAACAGGTCAATAAATGTAAATTTTGATTTTTCCATTTTGCCTATTTTAGTAGATTTTGATTAAAGTTTTGAGGTGGCTCAATTTCTAAAAACTCACGATAAATTCTTTCTTTGTATGCTGCACCAAGTTTGTTTATTTCGGTTATGAAAGTTTTGTAAGTTCCTTCACCACCTATTAAATCCCAAAATTCGTTTCCAATTAAAACAGATTCGTCTTCATGCATATTAAACCAACGCATTGGGAAAGTCCATTTGTAATCAACTTTTTTACCATAAGGATTGTAAACAAGTGCATAAAACGCAAAATCGACTTGTTTTGGTTGCATTGCCAATAATTTCAGCATTTTTTCTTTGCTTACTTTGGTTTGGTCACTATTTGGAAGTGGTGCTTTTAGCTCAAAAGCATATTTTGTATTTGTTTTTGCATTGTGAATAAAGATGTCGCAAGTAACACTAACTGGAATTGGTTCACCACCACCTTGTCTAATATATTCAAGTTCTTTAGCCCAGTCTGGTTTTGTTTTTGCAACGTTTTTTGTGTTATGTTCAAGGTTGTTTAATACTTCTTGAATTCGCCTTAAACTTTCGCTTCTTACAACTCCATCAACACTATGTCCCATTGAGCAATGTCCGTGGTTTTCGGTAGCAACAACTTGTGCTAACTTTTCCCAAACACCACCAAATGGGGTTACAAATCGTCTTTCAAAATGCGAACTTTTAAAAATTTCGTCAGGAACTAATGCAGCATAAAGCGGTTTTGAAGAATGATGTTTTTCTTTTATAAATGGGTCTTTTACGAGTACATTGTTCATTACCCTATCCATCATAGTCGAAACTACGTTTTTTATTCCTTCTCCAACTCGTTTTTTCTTGCTCATTTTTCAAAAAAATCATCTACTTACAAAAGTACAAAATTTATGTATAGGATTTCAAATTTCCGTTCGGATATGTCGGGTTTGTTAGGCTTGAGGGTAACTCATTTATATGTATGAAATAATCATACATATACGTATAAATTAGATAGATATGTATGAAAACCCATCATACTTTATTTTTCCAAATATATAAAAAATAGCTTTTAAACCTTTGCAATAAAACCCATGAATTACTTCCTATAAGCCAATAATCTTTCTACATATTTGCCAATGATATCAAATTCTAAATTAACTATACTTCCAATTTGAATTTCTTTAAAAGAAGTGTTTTCAAAAGTATAAGGAATAATACAAACAGAAAATTGGTTTTGCATAGAATTTACAACAGTCAAGCTAACACCATTAATGGTTATTGACCCCTTTTCAACTGTAATATGTTGATTATTTTCGTATTCAAAGGTAAACGACCAACTTCCCTTTTCATCTGCTTTGTTAACACAAATTGCAGTTCCATCTACGTGACCCTGAACCACATGACCATCAAACCTTCCATTTGCTGGCATTGCTCTTTCTAAGTTAATAATATTCCCAATTTTTAGAAAGCCTAAGTTAGATTTTTGTATGGTTTCGTTAATTGCAGTAACCCTATATGAAGAAGGTTGAACATCTACAACCGTTAAACATACTCCATTATGAGCCAAACTTTGATCTATTTTTAATTCGTTAGCCAAATCACTTTTTATTGTAAAATGGACATTAGTCCCCTCCTTTTCAATTTTTTCTACTTTTCCGAGTGCTTCTATAATTCCTGTAAACATATTAATCTTTTTAAATTGGTTGGGTATAGCAAATGATTTTCAAAACAAGAATAATAGGGCAAACACCCACTAGATGTTCGGGTCAACTAAATCGAAGTCAGGATATTACAAAAAAATCTAATTATGGTTTTTTTATTCCTTTGTTTCTCAATAACGTAACAAATCCTTTTAAAGTTCGTGGTTTAATTCCTTCTAAGAAAATTTCATTTACAGTACACACATAAAAATAAGTTCCGTCTGGCACTTCAGCATTGTTGTTTTCATTGGTTCCATCCCAATTAATATCTGGGTCTGTTGTTTTAAACAAAACTTGTCCCCAACGGTTAAAAATTTTGATGTCGATGGATTTCACAAAACGATAAGGAAAAGGACCAAACAAATCGTTAAATCCATCACCACCTGGGGTAAAAACATTTGGCAATACATATTCAGGACAATTGTCAACACAAACAGAATCGCTAAAAACACTTTCGTTTCCAACAGAATCAATACTTGTAATCACATAACATCCTGCTATGGAAAATAGGTCTGATTCGGTAAAGGAATTGATAAAATTATTATTAATAGTGGCAATCAATCGATAATCATCTTCTAACGAATCTTTTTTATAGATTTTATAGCCCAATACGTCATCTGCACAGCCATTGGTGAGGTTATACCACTTCAATTCATTTTGTCGTAAATCGCAATCTGCATCTACATTTAATACGGGTGGACATGGAGGAACATTGTCTATAGGTTGTCCACACGTTTCTTGCGAGTAGTTTAATAGTGGCGATTTTATTTCGGGTGATGAATAATTACCAATGCTTTTTACTTTGTAGCAATACGTAGAACCATTTGCTAATCCTGTGTCAATATATTGATTTGCAGTAGTAATATCTAATGAATCGTAAATTAAAGTTATTGAATTTTGACGATAAATAATGTGTTGTGTATTTGTCCAGGGTACATTTTCATTCCACACTAAAGTTAATTGATTATCTGATGGAATCAAATTCAAATAAACTGATGAAGCAACAGTCGATTTACCTATTAAATCTCTTGTGCCATTGGTTAGGTTATAAATATCTACTCGATAGAAATATTGAAAATCTTTTGTGTTGATATTAATATCCGTATAAGTAGTATCATTAATACTTAACGTAGAATCAATTAGGGTTAAATTGGTGTTTGTTTGTCGCCCTCTGTATATTAAATAACGATAAGGACCAGGAAAAAGCACGGTATCAAATTCGGTTGGTTTAGACCATTCCACATCCATATCACCAATTGTTGTTGACGTTGAATTTACACTTACATTGGTAATAATAGGCACATCTTTTTTTAGCTGATCGCAAATTTCGTCTGAAGCAATGCTTTCAGATCTATCTGGAAAATAAGTTACAATACGATAACAGAAATCTTCTCCGGCAATTAAACCTAGTCCGTTATTATCATCATTAAAAGTAGTGTCATTAATGTTATTTATTGTTGCGATAAGCTGAAAACCAACATTTGCAGGAATTCCTGTTTCACAAATGCCTGGTGACCATCCCGAAGGTCCTTTTTTTCTATATACTTTATAAGCAGAAGCATTGGAACAAATGGTTTTATCCCAAGTTAGGTTAATTGAATTGGGTTGAACATTGGTGGTTAGGTTTTCTACCTTAGGACCAATTACTCGAATGATAGTAGTTTTATAATCGGCTAAATTAAATGCTCCAGCATCGGTTGCCTTAAAACTCACAAAATAATTGGAATTTCTGATGTTGCTACAATCGGTTTGCCAGTTAAAAACTCCTGAAGTAATGGTTGCTGGAGCAGTGGTTTGGTTAAAAGTAGCGAAATTGGTTACGTTGAAAGGAATTCCTGTAGCAGATAAGGTTACAGGATGGCTGCCAGTAGCATTTACAGTGAAATTGAGTAAATCTCCAGCAATAATACACGTATCGTTGACAGTTGTTATAATTGGAGGAGGATTACATCCAGCAACAACGGTTATTTGCATATCTCGCAAAATACTGCCAATTTTTTTCCCATTTCTGTATTCAGTTATCCGAATAGCAATGTTAAACTCGCCTTGTGTCATAGGTGTATTCCAAATCAAATCTCCAGTAAAATTGTTTATGGTTAAAAAATTAGAAGATGGAGGTAAAAAATAACCTGGCACATTAACACCACCTTGAGCTCTACTTACATCTAACGTGTAATACAAACTATCTCCATCAGGATCAACAGCTCCAGGATTATGAATATAAATTTGATTGACACACGCATTGTCTATTGGTGGATTTAACAATACAGGAGAATTATTAACGCCTTGAAAAGGATTGATTAAAAGTTCTGTTTCTAAATAAAAAACAATGTTAACAGATTGTGGAATATTTTCTATTCCAGCATTTCTATTAGGGTCTTCAATTCTAATGAGATAAGGAGTGGGGCTTGGCCCAGGATAAGTATGTTGACCAATATATATGTTTTGGTTAATGTCGTTTCCTAATAAAATTTTGCTAACCCTATCAATTGAATCTAATGGAGAGCTGTCTCCCCAATAAATTCCCAATGAAGGTCGGTCAGCAGGACTAGAATCTTTGGTGTAAGTAGTTACGGTAATTTCATAAGTTAATCCTGAAACGTGAGAAAATGTAATTTCTCCAGCTCTGTTGTGGGTGGCAAAAGCAGTCGCTGTAAAAAGTAAAAAGAATATGGTGAATAGTTTTTTCATCTGTTTATATTTATTGCTTTTTATAGGTCAGATGGAAGTCGCTAATACTCATCTTTCTGTGTATTAAAATTTCTAACATAGCTCGTTTCATAATCAGTTGAACCAATAAAATTACGACTTTTTAAAATACCCCAAATAAAATTGTAGATATAATTTTAAAAATGAATGTTTGTTGTGGTTCAGTAGTAACAAAAATAGTAACTTTGAAAAACAATATCATCCACCATGAACCTACTGCTTAAAAATGCTAAAATTGTCAACGAAGGAAAAATAATTCATGGACATATTTTAATTGAAAACGAATACATTGCCCACATTTTTTCTCTTTCGGATGATATTTCTGTTTATGAGTCAACAGTAGAAGTGATAGATATTCATCACCAATATGTTTTTCCAGGAGTTATTGATGACCAAGTGCATTTTAGAGAACCAGGGTTAACCCACAAAGCAGATATTTACACGGAATCTAGGGCTGCCGTTGCAGGAGGAATTACCTCTTTTATGGAAATGCCTAATACAGTTCCTAACACCTTAACGCAAGAATTGTTGGAAGAAAAATATAAGATAGCAGCTAAAAATTCTGCTGCCAATTATTCTTTTTTTATGGGAGCTTCTAATGATAATTTGGAGGAAGTATTAAAAACCAATCCCCACAATGTTTGTGGAGTAAAAATCTTTATGGGCTCTTCAACAGGCAATATGTTGGTGGACAAAAAAGAAGTGTTGGAAAATATTTTTGCCAACTGCAAAATGCTCATTGCCACACATTGCGAAGATGAAGCCACCATTATTGCTAATACAGAAAAATATAAAGCTAAATATGGAGAAGACATTCCAATAAGTTGTCATCCGCTCATTAGAAGCGAAGAAGCATGTTATCTTTCTTCTTCTTTTGCGGTGGAATTAGCTAAAAAATACAACACCCGATTACACATTTTACATATTTCTACAGCTAAGGAGTTAACGCTTTTTGATAATACATTACCACTCAAAGATAAGCGTATTACTGCTGAAGCCTGTGTGCATCACCTTTGGTTTTATGATGAAGATTATGAAGAAAAAGGCACGTTAATTAAGTGGAATCCGGCAGTAAAAACTGCTCATGACAGAGATGCTATTTTGCAAGGTGTGTTAGATAATAAAATTGATGTAATTGCCACCGACCATGCTCCTCATACATTGGAAGAGAAATCCAACAGCTATTTTAAAGCTCCTTCGGGTGGACCATTAGTACAACATGCCTTGGTAGCGATGTTGGAATTGCATCACGACAATAAAATTAGCTTAGAAAAAATTGCTGAAAAAATGAGCCATGCGGTGGCAGATTGTTTTCAAATAGAAAAAAGAGGCTACATTAAAGCAGGTTATTTTGCCGATTTAGTAGTGGTTGATTTGAATAACCCTTGGACAGTTGCAAAAGAAAATTTGTTTTATAAGTGCGGTTGGTCGCCTTTTGAAGGAACTACTTTTCAATCGAAAGTGCTACAAACTTTTGTAAATGGAAATTTAGTGTATAACTTTGGCGACATCAATGAAACAATGAGAGGAAAACGATTGACTTTTGAACGATAACTTTAACAAAATAAAAATATACACATGAAAAAATTATCCATCGTATTGGTGCTTTTGGCTTTTATTGGCTGCACTTCTACAAAAAATACTTCTACCGCTGAAAAAAAAGAGGAAACCAAACAACCCTCTAATACAGTAACTCCCGAAAGAAGTTCAAGAGGCTATGAGGTGAAATAGGGTTAATAGTCTATTTTTAAAGTTCCGAAATATGTTTTGCCACGAATGCACGAATGTTTTTACTTTTCTAATTCCGCTCTTAATTCCTACCCCTTTAGCCGAAGCACTATCATTTTAACAAAAGGCTGAGTAATATAATCGTTCTAATCAACCGAACACAATGCCTGCATAAAAATTAGCTCATGTTTGCAACCTAGAACTTATTGATGCAAAACTTACTGTACAACTATCTTTTTGGAAATGACTGTTTTATTGTCAAAATGCAATTGCAAAAAACAAACCCCTTTGTTGAGTTGGTTGGTTTTAAAAATGATTTCATTTTCATTTTTAGAAATGATGGGCAAACTTATCATGTTTCCTAAAACATCATAACCTATAATTTTTTCCAATCCATTTATTTTACCTTTTATGGTTAGGTCTTGATTACTAATAATAGGAGAAGGATAAATGACAATAGAATTATTTTTTATTTCATTGATACTTGTGGTGGAATCTATACAGATGTAATTTACCTTAGTTAAAGAAGCTACACAGCCCTGGTTACTTGTTGGAACTAGAGTTACATCATAACACGTATCAGGAGGGTAAGAATAGGTTGTAGTTGGGTTCATAAATTGTGAGGTTGTTCCATCTCCAAAGTTCCAAAACCAAGCAACAATACTTCCTGGAGGATTAATAGTGGATTGATCAATGAATTGAACTGTAGATCCACTCATGGTAGATGTAAAAGCTGTTATTGGGAGTGGATATACTATAGTTGTTGCTTTTGATATGGAGTCAACATCTACTCCATCACTTGCAACTAATTTAACTATGTAAGTCCCTGAATTACTGTAAAGATGTGTAGGATTTTGAGCATTTGAAGTATCTCCATCGCCAAAATCCCAATGCCAACTTGTAGCATTTGTTGGCCAACTATAAGAAGTAAATGCTGTTAACGTTCCAAAACACACTACAGTTGAAGAATAATCTACCGTAAATTGACTTTTCCCAATTTGAAAACTCAATAGCAAAAAAAGTAAAATCGTAAATTTTGTTTTCATTTATGTTAAGTTTCACAAGCTTATTCCTTATTCCCTTGTTTAAATCTAAGTTGTAAATGTAATATTTTTCTTTAAAAAAGCTAGGTATTTCTTTAAAAAAGAAGAATAGGTAGATTCAAGTATCAAATACAACAACCTACTTTTTACCGTCATTCCTGAAATATGTTTTGCCACGAATGCACGAATGTTTTTACTTCTAACTACTTTCATTCCAATAGATTAAAATAGAAACTTGAGTAAAACTCTGTGTTCTCAGTGTCTCTGTGGTAAAAAAACAGAATCTTTGCGGCTATACTTCAAACCCCTGAGTATTTTAGGCGTTTTAAGTATTCCTAAGTACTTTTTCCCTCAACTTCTGAGTAAAAAAATTAAACTATTCCATCCTTAATTTTAACCATTCATCAATAAAATGATGTTTTGTTTATCATTTTTATGCACTTTTGTGTCTTAAAAGTTTAAAACATTTTTTATGAACAAATTAATTTTCGCAGCATTACTTCTTCTTGTTGTTTATGGTTGCAGAACCACTGGAACAATTAACCTTCCTGAAAGGATTGTTGAAATTGAAAATCCTGATAAAAAACCTGTTGAAAGACCCATTTATCAAGCTTCTTATACCAAGAAAGTAGATTTAATTCACACCAAATTAGCCGTTAGTTTTAATTGGGAAAAAGCTGAACTTTATGGTAAAGCCGATATTATTTTACGTCCGTATTTTTATGCTACAAATAATCTAGAATTAAATGCACGAGGAATGGATATTCATCAAGTAGCATTGGTTGAAAACGGCAACAAAAAACCTTTAGATTTTACTTACGATAGTTTACTTATAACCATAGCATTAGATAAAAATTATACTCGAAACGACACGCTAACTATTTTTATAGACTATACAGCTAAGCCAGATGATTTGAAAACAGGTGGCAGTAATGCTATTTCTTCGGACAAAGGCTTGTATTTTATCAATCCTAAAGGGGAAGAAAAAAACAAAATGCCTCAAATTTGGACACAAGGAGAAACAGAATCTAATTCCGTTTGGTTCCCAACTGTTGATGCTTCCAATCAAAAAATGACGAATGAAATTGCTATTACAGTAGCAGAAAAGTATGCAACACTTTCTAATGGAATTTTAATAAATTCTGAAATCAATGGAAATGGAACTAGAACAGATTTTTGGGAAATGAATCAACCTCATGCTCCTTATTTGGTGATGATGGCAATAGGCGAATACAAAGTGGTGAAAGACAAGTGGAGAAATATAGAAGTAAATTATTATGTAGAAGAAGCGTTTGAGCCTTATGCCAAAGATATTTTTGGACTAACACCAGAAATGATAGAATTTTATTCCAACATTTTAGGGGTGGATTATCCTTGGCAAAAATACCATCAAGTAGTGGTGCGTGATTACGTTTCTGGAGCTATGGAAAATACTTCGGCAGTTATATTTGGCGATTTTGTTTATCAAACCAAAAGAGAAATGATAGATGGTAGCAGTGGTGAAGATGTAATTGCTCATGAATTATTTCATCATTGGTTTGGTGATTTGGTTACTTGTGAATCATGGTCAAATCTTCCTTTAAATGAATCTTTTGCTACCTATAGCGAGTTTTTATGGAATGAATATAAACATGGAAATGATAAGGCTGCTCATGGATTACAACAAGATTTGAGTGGCTATTTATCACAAGCAAAACAAACTGGACCAAAAGATATGATACGGTTTGATTATGAGGATAAAGAAGACATGTTTGATGGACATAGTTATCAAAAAGGAGGAAGAATTTTGCACATGCTCAGAAAATATATGGGTGATGAAGCCTTTTTTGCTTCCTTGAAATTGTATTTAGATGAAAATAAATATACCGATGTAGAAATGCATCAGTTGCGTTTGGCTTGCGAAAAAGTTACAGGTGAAGATTTGAATTGGTTTTTTAATCAGTGGTTTTTTGCCAAAGGACATCCTGTTTTAGAAATCAATTATGAATACAATGATTCTACTAAAACTCAAAAAGTTATTGTTGAACAAAAACAAAATTTTGAAGAAGTTCCCTTATATAAATTACCATTCAAAATAGATATCTATGCCAATGGAAAAAAGGAAACTAAAGAAGTGGTGGTTGATAAAGTGATGAATGTATTTGAATTTGAGGCAAGTTCTAAACCTGATTTAGTGAATGTAGATGCCGATAAAATGTTGCTTTGTGAAAAAACAGACAACCATAAATCTACAGAAGAATGGGCATTTTTATATCAACCAACAGCAAATTATGGAGCTTTAAAAATGAATTATTTAGATAAATATGAAGCCATATCTAAATTACAAAAATCGAAAGAAGAAATTGCCATTACCACACTAATAAAAGCATTAAACGATGAATATGAAGGCATTAGAAATTATGCATTAGGAAGTATAAAAACAGTAGCTAATGCAAAACCAATAGAAACAAAAGAAGCATTATTAAAACTTGCAAAAGAAGACACTAATTCAAAAGTAAGAGGTAATGCAATTGGGGCATTAGCAAAATATTTTGCTGGTGAAGATGGTGTTGAAGATGTTTTCCTAAACGGAATCAACGAACAATCGTATTTTGTGATTGGAAAATCGTTGGCAGCAATTTCAACCACCAATGGAAAGTTAGCAATGAAATATGCTAAAACCTTTGAAGAAGAAGATAATGCAACATTAGTTGGAGCTGTTTCAGGAATATATGTTGAACATGGAACAGAAAAACAGTTGGATTATTTTATGAATAAAGCTGAAAAAATTGATGGTTTTGGAAAATATGGATTTATGATGTCTTTCAATAGCTATTTGAAGAAGCAAGATAATGCAACAGTGAGCAAAGGGTTGACTACAATAAAAGAGGTTGCTTTAAATGAAAAAATTTGGTGGATACGTATGCTAGGAATTAATAGCTTGTCTGATTTAGATGGAATGTATTCTAACAGAATTCATATTGCAGAAGCAGAATTGAAAACAGCTGAAGTTGGTTCCGAAAAAGAACAAAAACTCAAAAATTCTATCGATGAAGATAAAAAATTGCAACAAGCCATTTCTAAAATTTTAGAAGAAGTAAAAACAAAAGAAGAAAACCCTCGTTTAAGGAGCATGTTAGGGCTTAAATAGTTGGAAATTGGAAGTCAGAAGTCAGAAGTCAGAAGTCGGGAGACCGAAGACCGAAGATAGAAGTCAGAAAAAAAATCGATTTAAAACAAAACATCTAACAGAAAATATATTTTAAAAGAAGAATTCAATGAACAGTATGAATATGCATTTAATTTGATGAATATGATGATAGTATTTAGAGGAAATATAAATTAAACTGTAAGCAGGAAGCAAAAACTTCGGACTTCCGACTTCTAACTTCAGACTATTAGGCACAAAAAAACATACACATATGAAAAAACTAATTACACTTGGACTTATTCTATTTTCTGGAGTTATTTTAGCTCAAAAAGTTAACGTAGAGAATGCAAAATATAAATTCATAAGCGGTGAAAAACATGCCTTGAAAGTAAATATATTTACAGATGACATAAAAGATATTTTAAAAGCATTTCAAAAAGAATTAGAAAAAGAAGTTGGTACTGTAACCGAACAAAAAAAAGAGTTAATCTTAGATAATGTAATGATTAAAGCCATTACAGAAGATAAAATAGATGCTTATGTTGCTGTGAAAAAGATGAAAGACAATACTTCCGAATTATATGTTTCTTTTGAAATTAATAATGAAATTATAGAACCTAAATCAAAAGCCTATAAAAAAGCAGAACAATTTATGGAAAAACTATCTAAGGATATTTCTATAGTGGTGATAGAAAAAGAATTAGATAAAGAAGAAAAAGCACTGAAAAAGTTGCAAAATAAAGTAAATGATTTGGAAGATAAAAACAAAAAACTGGAACAAGATTCAAAAGACCGTGAAGAGGATATAAAGAAAAATAAAAACAAATTGAAAGAAGTTTCGGATGACCTAAAAGAGGTTAATAAAAAAATGAATAGTGGTAAAGGAAAAATGGATAAACTGGCAAAAGACAAAGAAAAATTAGATAAAGACCATGAAAAACTTTCTGATAAAATAAGTAAAGACGAAAAGAAAATTAAAGACAATAAAAAGGATATAGAATCGAACAACAAGGACATAGATAAATTAAAAAATGATATTAAAAAACAAGAGAAAGTGGTTAGTGATGTTAATGACAAGCTAAAAGCAGTAAAATAAAGGCTACTACTCAGCAGATATAAAGCATAAAATATAGTTAAACTTCCAAGGTTTCCAAATCCTTGGAGGTTTGAAGTATAAAGGTTGTTTTAATCTGTGTCTCGATAACTCTCGGGATGTGGATATTTTATTGATTATTTGCTGGGAGTAGTAACAAATAAAGAATTTAGATTTTTATGTTTTTTTATCATTTCACTTCTTAAAGAATACTGTATATTTGTTTTTTTAAAACTTAACAAACATGGAAAACCAAGAAATAAATAATGATTTCGCTTTTGACAAACAAAACTATAAACTAATTGTTTTTGGTATTGCTACTATGGTAATCGGATATGTTTTAATGATAGGAGGAGGTTCTGAAGACCCAAAAGAATTTAGTTACGAGCTTTTTTCTGTTACTCGAATTTATGTTGCCCCTTTATTAATTTTAGTAGGTTTAGGTGTTGTGGGTTGGGGAATAATGAAGAAGGTTAAGTAATTAGTAGTTAGGTGTTAGTAGTTAGTAGTTCTTGCTTCTTTTTTACCCATCAACCAATGTAAAAACCAATCAAATGTCAATTTTACAAGCAATTATTTTAGCGATAATAGAAGGGTTAACAGAATTTTTACCAGTATCATCCACAGGTCATTTAATTATAACCTCTTCCTTAATGGGAATAGCACAAGATGATTTCACAAAAACATTTACCATAGCCATTCAATTCGGAACCATCTTATCTGTGGTTGTTTTGTATTGGAAACGATTTTTTCAAACCGTAAATTTTTATTTTAAATTATTGGTTGGTTTTCTTCCTGCAGCTTTTTTTGGATTATTACTCAATGATTATATTGATGCATTGTTAGAAAATGTGCTAGTGGTGGCAACAACACTTTTTTTAGGTGGAATTGTGTTGGTTTTTGTAGATAAATGGTTTAAAAAGACAGAAGTTGAAGGAACTTCTGAAGTTACTTATCCAACAGCATTAAAAATTGGATTTTTTCAATGTATTGCTATGATTCCTGGGGTTTCTCGTTCTGCAGCAACCATTATTGGAGGATTAACTCAAAAAATGAACAGAAAAGCCGCTGCTGAATTTTCTTTTTTCTTGGCAATCCCAACCATGTTTGCCGCAACAGCTTATAAATTACTGAAATTTTTTAAAGAAGGAAATGGTTTTGAAGCCAATGAAATCACACTGCTTTTAATAGGAAATATAGTAGGATTTGTAGTTGCAATTATTGCCATTAAAGCTTTTATAAGTTTTTTAACTAAATACGGATTTAAGCTTTTTGGTTATTATCGTATAGTATTGGGATTGTTGTTACTTATACTTCATTTTTCAGGAGTAGAGCTTACTATCTTTTAATTGATATGCCATGCAAGAACTCCAAGAAAAGTACCTCAATGGGCAGTATTTATTGATTATAAAACCTATAGGTTGGACTTCTTTTGATGTAGTACGAAAAATTAATTATCTACTAAAAAATCAACTACAAATAAAAAAAATTAAAGTAGGTCATGCTGGAACTTTAGACCCTTTGGCAACAGGTTTATTGTTGGTTTGTACAGGAAAGTTCACCAAAAAAATTGATGAAATTCAAGCACAAAAAAAAGAATATACAGGAATAATTACACTTGGAGCAACCACCCCTTCTTTTGATTTAGAAAAACCTTTTGACGCATTTTTTGAGACCAATCCTATTTCTGATGCAATGATAATTGAAGCGGCAACAACTTTTTTAGGAACACAAGAACAAACTGCTCCAATACATTCAGCTAAAAAAATTGATGGAAAAAGAGCTTATGAATTAGCAAGAGCTGGTGAAGAGGTAATTATAAAAAAAAATACCGTTGTTATTGATGAATTTGAAATCACAAAAATAGAACGAAATAAACTTGTTTTTTCAACGGATAAATTAATTGATGACAATGAGTCAAAAATAAATCAAGAAGAACCTTACAACAATGGAATTCACATATATTTTAGGATAGTATGTAGTAAAGGAACTTACATTCGTTCTATTGCTCGTGATTTGGGTTTAAAATTGAATTCAGGAGGACACTTATCGCAATTAACAAGAACAAGAATTGGTAGCTTTTCTCTTGAAAATGCTAAACAAATTGCAGAAATATCATTTATTTAATTTTTTTGTAGCTACTTTTTCCATAATTTTATGGTTTATGAGAAATTTCCTTTATTTTCTATTTGTCTTAGCTTTCTCTTATTGCACACCTAAAGGTCCACAAACATTTTCAAGCCCATTTATTGGCAAAACAAAGGCTGAATTAATTTTAAGCAAAGGCTCTCCAACTCAAATTAAAATTTATGATAAGTCTGAAGTATATATTTATAAAACCAAAGAAGAATATTATGGAAAAAAACAACCCATTTCAAAAAATGGAGAAGTTGTAAAACCTAAAAAAGTGTATATTATTGAATTCATTTATTATATCAATTCTGAAGAAATTATTTATAAATATCAAGTTTGGAAAAAGAAACAAAAAGTAAAATAAAAAAATCCCTTTTGAATTATTCAAAAGGGATTTTTCATTAAAACGTATTTCATTACGTTATTTGGTTACAACAAACTTATTGTTGTGTAGTATTTTTCCTGAAGCTCTATCTCTAATGGTGTAGAAATAAATACCAGAATCAAATACAGAAACATCAATAGTTTGTTTAGTAGTATTAAATGTAATGGTTTTAATGGTTTTTCCAGTAATGTCCATAATTGCAATTTCGCTGTTGTTAGCTACATTAGTAGCAAATGTAACCACATCTTTTGCAGGGTTAGGATAAACATTAAAATCAGATGAAACTTTTAATTCACTAAGACCAACAGTTGGTGAATTTTTTTGCCAAGAAACTCTATTTACAGTTCCATTATTTTCATAATCCATTTCAATAACTGGGAATTTTGAGGCAGCATTATCTGTCCACCAACGAGCTGTGTTTATTGTGTCAAAAGCAATAGGGTCAACTCCAATTATACTTGCTGTAAAAGGATCAATAACACTCCAAGTCCCACTTTGTAATATCCAAGTAGTATCCACAGTAGTTTCATAAACATTTTGTCTAATGCTAGCAAATGTTCCGAAAGAAGTAGTAACATTTCCCCATGCATCTACATTGCTGTATAAAGAATCTCCACGAGTTACGCGAGCAGAATCTATTCCTCCCTGTCCAATAAAAACTTGAAAAAGCTTTCCACTCCAAGTGGTATTATAAGTGGTTCCCATAGTAGAAGGAAATGTTATTATCGTTGAAGGAAATGGAATAGGTGTTTGTGTTCCTTGTATAAATATGGTTTGTCCGACCACAAAAAGTCCAGTAGTATTTTTATCTAAAAATTGCCATGAACTGTCTTGACCTGAATTAGTAAGCCCCATATTAGCTGAAGGAAAATTAGATGCTCCAGGCATAGCAGAAGGATTGCTAAAAGATAATGTGTCTACCAAGCGCTCCGTAACACCAGTAAAATTCCAAGTTTGATTTGCACCACTAGTTCCAATTGTTATTGCTCCTGGAATAGTGTCAACTGATTGTTCAACAGCCGCCCCAACGCTAACGATGTGCGTGCTGTTTAGGGTTATTTGAGCATGAAGAGCAATTGCTCCGACACTCAATAACGATGCTAAAGAGAGTAATTTTTTTTTCATAATTTTTTATTTTTAGGTTAATTAACACCACAAATATATAACATAGTATGTTAAAAAACAATTTATTAGTTGTTAAAAATGATTAAAGTAATTATAGTAACTCACAAATCTATACCTTTGCAGTATGAGTACTATAAGACAAAATAAAGTTGCCAGACTTTTACAAAAAGAACTAAGCAACATTCTTCAATTACATACGAATGAATGGTTTCCAGGAACAATGGTAAGTGTTACCATAATTCGTATTTCACCAGATTTAAGTTTTGCTAAAGTATATTTAAGTATTTTCGGAAAAATAGAACCTAAAGAAGGAATTCGGTTAGCAAACAGTCGTGTGAGTGAGGTTAGAGGTGCATTAGGAAAAATTGTTGGAAAACAACTTAGAATCACTCCTGAGCTTGCTTTTTATTTAGATGATTCCATTGATTATGTGGAAGAAATAGAAGAATTACTTAAAAAATAGGTAATAAACTTTTAATTTTTTCGTCATCAACGTCATTGCGGGCTTGACCCGCAATCTTGTTTTTGTATTTATTTGAGATTGCGGGTCAAGCCCGCAATGAACGAAAGTGAAACCTTGTTATCGTATATAGTGTGTTAGTTTATAAATTGTTGTTTTAAACCACATTAATCTGCCTAAAGCAGGAACTAATTTTTTAATAAATCCTTCCGCTTCTCCAACTGTCAACAGCCCTGAACCAACTGCTTTTAAAAACAGGAGAACGACTCAATACATAATCATTTCCAGTAATTGGATTGTTTACTTTATGAAAAACAAAACTCATTGACATCATGTTGTTTTCTTCTCCGTATATCCAATTTTCGTAATTGTTGTTTTTATAAACAATATTTGGAATACCATAAATAATGTAAATAATTCCTCTGTCTGTTTTCCAGCCTTCCATATAAGATGTGAAATAATTATTAGCACTTTCAACACGTTTAAAATATTCTCGGATAAGTGTTCTTGCCCTATCATTACTTCCAGCAATTTCTCTCCAAAATTTATCCATGTCATTTTTTTGATTTTCACTAGCTAATAATAAATCATATTCTTTTTTGGTTGAAATATAGCGCATCGGAGGAACCATATTTTCAACGGTTTTTATTTCAGGAAAATTTTCTTGAAAATTAAAAAGTGTTGGTCCTGAAGTTGAATTTTGAGGTTTTACACTATATAAACCTTTTCCTGATATCTGGTAAGAAATTTGAAAAAGTGAATCAAATGTTAGTTCCTCTGTAAATTCAGGAGAAAAGCTCTGTTGTTCTTGAGGTGTTTCGTCTGATGAAAAAGGAGGTTTTGCTATTGGAAAATTTGATTTATAATATTTTAAAAGCATCACAGAATCAGAAATAGAACTGTTTTTTTGAATGATAAAATAGTCACTAGAATTAAAATGATTTTTAAAAATGACATTGTTGTTGGTATCCAACACTAAATAATTTTGGATGTTGTAGTTGTCTTTTCGATTGATAAGCACAGTTTTTCTGATGAATTGATCACGATTTACATCATTAAAAGTTATTTTTAAGGAATAAGATTTTAGCGTTTGTGTGTTGAATTTTATTACACCATCCAAGTACTTTTTTTGTTTGTTATCTCCATAATCTTTAAAACTAACCGAAGCAGTGTCTATTACAGCTTTTAGTTCCTCATCGGTTAACTCATATTGAATAAGTACATTAGCACTAAATGTAGAATCTTCACGTTTCTTAGTATAAAGCACATCAGCTGAATTTATTCTAAAATGAAGCTCAGAAATACTATCGTTTTTATGGAAAACAATAATTTCAGGATCTATTAAATTTAAACCAGGCATATAAATGCCAGCAACATTTTTGTTGGATGTTTTTTGCGAAGAGGAACAACTAGCAATAATTAAAAGAGATAGTATTGCTATAAATAAATTATATTTCTTCATCTTCATTTTCATTTAATGTTAATAGGTTTTCGGGGAGTTGTTTTTTCGTTTTTATACCTAATTTTTCTAATTTTTGAGTTGCGTCAATAAGGTTTCCTTTACCTGATTTTAGTTTATTAAATGCTTTATCATAAGCATCGTTCGAGAGTTCTATCCCTTTTTTTATACGTTCTAAATCTTCTAAAAAACTCACAAATTTATTATGAAGTGCTCCCGCTTGACGAGCAATTTCTAATGCATTTTTTGTTTGTTTTTCTTGTTTCCATAAGGAAGCAACTGTCCGCAATGTAGCCAATAGTGTGGAAGGAGTAACAATTACTACTTTTCTATCCCAAGCATATTGATACAATTCATTGTCTGCCCTCAAAGCCAATCCAAAAGAAGATTCTATAGGCATAAAAAGCAATACAAAATCGGGAGTATCCATACCTTTTGCGGTGATGTAATGTTTTTCGCTTAACCCTTTGATGTGATTTTTTACGGAAAGAACATGGTTTTTTAGATGATTTTGAAGTTCTTCTTCTACTTCACTATTTATGTAGTTTTGATAGGCTATTAAGGAAACTTTTGCATCAATAATAATGTGTTTATTTTCGGGAAGGTTAATAATTACATCAGGTTGCACTCTATTTCCTTCTTCTGCTGTGGTGCTATATTGGGTGGAATATTCTTCATCTTTTATTAACCCAGAGCTTTCCAACACTTTTTCAAGAATAAGTTCTCCCCAATTGCCTTGTGCTTTATTGTCTCCTTTCAGTGCTTTGGTAAGGTTTTGAGCTTCTTCGCTCATTTGAATATTGAGTTTTTCGAGCGATTTTATTTGTTCAATTAAAGAAGTTCGTTCTTTAAACTCTTTTTCGTAGTTGGTATCTACTTTTTGCTCAAATTGCTTGATGTTTTCTTTGAGTGGATTTAAAATTTCACCCAATCGTTTTTCGTTAGTTAGGGCAAATTCTGAAGCATTTTCTTTGAGTAATTTATTAGCAATGATAGAAAATTCTGTAGTAAATTTCTCTTGCAATTGTTCTAATTCTCCCTTGTGTTCTTTGAGCTTATCTTCTATGTTTTGATTGGCATTTTCCAAACGTGCATTATCGGAAAGTAGTTTGTTTTTTTCATTTTCCAAGGCGATGAATTTTTCTTCTTGAGCTTTAAAAACTTCCCGAGAAGTTTCTATTCGTCCGTTTAATGCACCATTTTCTGTGCTTAAAGCAGTAATTTTTTGTTGAAGTTCGTCAACAATACTACTGCCTGTTTCACTTGAGGAATTATTTTTTTTAACTAAAAAACCAATAACAAAACCCAACACAAGTCCAATAAATAATAAGATGACAGAGATTAAATCCATTTAATTTTTTGGTATAAAATTAGGAAAAATCTACTAATGCCATTCTTATTGAAACAAACTTCTTTATAGGGTGTTTACTCCTAAGCACTTTTTTCTACCACAGAGGCACAGAGGACACGGAGATGACAACTCCTAATTACTCCTAAGTATTTTTAAGTATTCCTAAGTACTTTTAACTCCGTACTCTAAGTACTCAAGGCACTTCTAAGTATTCCTAAGTACTCTTTCCTACTCCAACACTACCTTTTGTATTACATTTTGGTTAGCGGAGTTAATTTTTACCAAATATATGCCTTTGGGCTGACTAGTAAGATTAATAGTTAGTATGGAAGCATTTATTGTTTGCGAAAACACTACTTGCCCCATGAGGTTGGTTATTTCCAAATTACCTCCTGCAAATTCCTCTAATTGAGTAATGGTAAAGTTGCCTGAAGTTGGGTTGGGGAAGAGGGTGGATAAAATACTAAAGTTCGTTTCATTTAAACCTACAGTAGAAGAAAGTTTGGCAAGAAAAAAATCATCTAATCCAAAATGGGTTAATGATGTAGTTCCAATATTAGTAGTGGATCCTTGCATTTCTTCAATTGCTCCTGTAACATAAATTTCACCAATATTGTTAATAGCAATGCCGTTACCATTATCACTTCCTAAAGCCTGAATACCTTTCATCCACTCTTCATTTCCATTAGTGCTATATTTTAAAATATAAACATCAGCATCATTTCCTATGTTACCAACAACTGTTAATGTAGTATTTGCAAATGTTATGGATGGGCTAAAAGTTCCCCCAATGATATATGCTCCGCCACTTGGGTCAAGAACTAAATCATTAACCCAATCATTAAAAATACCTCCGGCATTTTTTGCCCATAAAACTTGCCCTGATGGATTATATTTCACTAAAAAGACATCGTTTTGTCCATTAGTGGTAAGTGAAAATGAATCAAAAATAATTGAACTTCCTCCTGCAAACTTCCCTAAAACATAGCTATTTCCATAAGCATCTACTTTTATTGCCATTCCTTGATCGCTAGTAGCTGCAATAGCATTTTTTGCCCATAATACATTTCCTGAGGTATCTAATTTAGCTACAAACATATCGTTAGAGTTTACAGAGTTAGTGTTCGCTAAAGTAAATGTTCCTATCGTTAAAGAATCTCCGAAAAAACCTCCTGTAAGATAAACACCTGTTTCATTTACATAAATATCTCGTAATTGAGGTGATGAAATTGTTCCTGTGGTAGTTAGTGTTTTAGCCCAAATCAGGCTTTCTGATGCGTTTCGTTTTTCTAAAGTTACAACTGTAGGAGTTCTAATAATGGAATAACTATTCAAATCATTGTCTATGGCAGCAAAACCCCTATTAAGATTGCTGTTGCTACTATTCTTAGCCCAAATCACTTGTCCATTATTATCATATTTTGCAACAAAAAAATTCGTGCTACCTGAATTGGTTAATGTAGTTGTACCTATAGTAAGTGTTACGCTTGAAAACCCTCCGCTAACATAAACATCATTATTTTTATCAATTAACAGTTGAGCTACAAAATCAGAACCTTGGCTACTAATATTCCTTACCCAAATCACACTGCCATTCGGGTTATATTTTGCTAAAAAAATATCATCGTCACCAGCATTAACAAGCGTAAAAGTGCCAATATTAAAATTGGCATCTCTATAAACACCTAATACATATATGTATCCTTGTGAATCTATGGCAATATCTTCTCCAGAATCTTTTCCGCTACTCCCACCAATTTTTGCCCATTGCCAACTAGGGTTTTGAGCATAAAAAACACTAGGCAATACTACCACCATGAGTAAAGCTATTTTAGTTAGTGTTTTTTTCATTTCTACTATTTTATTGATTTATTTTTACCACTTTACCATTATATGTTTGCTCGCCAACTTGTAAGGTATAAAAATACGTACCTTCTTTTAATTCGGCAATGTTTAGGCTAAAATTTTGTTTTCCTTCGGTTGGTGGGTTGTAGGTGTAGGTTTTTACTACTCTGCCTGTAACATCATAAATAGTAAAGATGCTTGGGTTACGTAAAAAGTTGGTGTAGCTGATGTTTACAATATCGTTAGTAGGGTTGGGATAAACCGATAAATTAACTAATTCTTCTTCACTTTCGGGTTGATAGCCATATAATTCTTTGTTGAGTTGGTGCATTATTTTGTCTATTTCTTCTTGGGTAAGTTGTTCTCCTGTTTGGGTGTTTTGGCGTTGCGTATAATCCGTAAAACGGCAATCGTCTATTCTTACTTTTACTTCGGAGCCAGCTTTAAAATGCACACCCGGTTTTAGTTTAACACTATTACCTGCTATCATACGGTAGTGGGTGCCGGGTTCTACGGTTAAACTTGTTGCTACAATGTTGTTTAAGGCTGCTTGGGTTACATTTTGGTAATTGGAATAGATGCGATTATTTACTAACCCAGGAAATGTTACACCTGGCAGCCATTGAATGCCGTTTATAGGTCTTCCGTTGCTGGGATTAAAGTCATCATCAATATTACCAATGGCAATGTTGTGCATATTAAAATTAATCGCTTCAGCATATTCGTCAGGATCATAATCTCCTGGTTGTCCAAATGTACCTATCCCAAAAGTTCTGTTTATATAGTTGAGATTTGAAGTAAAAAAACCAGTGTTCAAATTAGCGTCATCAAAAGTTAAAGGTATTTTATTAAAATGTTGCATATTATAAAACACTATATCATTTTCAAGACCTATTCCAATACTTGGAGTTGAACGTGTTAAATCATTAACATCATTATTATTATTTACTCTAGCAGCAGAAAAAGCAATAGCACTTAAACTTCTTTGTCTAATATATTCGCTTACTATAGCTCCATCACCTGTTAGCACAAAAATAAATTTACCAGTTAAATCCCCCATACTGGGCCAATTGTTTAATTGAGCTGCTGCCCTCATATTTCCAAAGTTGTTTCCTAATAAATCTCGGGGTTTGTAAATGTTAGTTTCACCAAAGATATCGTTAAAAAATTGGTCTAGTCTAGCTGGTGTATGCTGTGAGGAAACTTTAAAATCATCTTGTAAATCTATATGTATAATTATTGGGTCATGATTAGGATAATCAATATGCCATTGTTTAATATCGGCTAAACAAACAATAAAGGTTTTATCACCATCAGCTTGTCCTGTTAATGTATTGTACCCACAGTTATTACAATTACTATTACAAAAAAAACCTGTGTGGAATACTTCATAAGCTATGGGTGTTGAAGTTCGATGAATATCCAATTCTAACACACGAGTATAAAATAGTGATTGATAAAGACCTCCATCACTTTTATAAACTACACTTGGTTGATAGGTATTGTGTCCAGCCAACCGATATACATTATTCAATTTGGCACAATTGATAGTTGGGTCAGCCAATTGGATAGTGATTGCTCTATTCAACAACTGAAATTCCTGTCCATTATTATCCATAACAGTTAACCTAAATACATACGTGCTACCTTGTAAAATATCATTATCCACCCTGCTACCACTTGAAATGCTATCGGTAACAACAAAATTTGCCATTCGCAAAAAGTTGGGGCTGCTTTCTGCACTTAACATGGCTTTATCTATCATTACCTGTGTAATATCGTTGTAGCTTACAAAAGGAAAATCAATAAAATCAATGACATTTAACGAATCGGTATTTTCAAAATCATCGGGAAATAATTTAAAAGAAGTAAAAATACCTATAGTACCTTCTGCTACATTTACGGACATATTTGCTACTGTAAATTTAACTTTTACGGCTTGTACGTTAACTGTTAATAATAAGATTACTATATAAGTTGATGTGAATTTTTTCATGCTTATTTGTTTTAATACGTTCATATTATTTACCTATTGTAATTCGATAAGTAATGAAAGAGTTTGCTATATTAAAAATAGGTGTTCTATTAAGTCTAATCAAGCCAACATCAATATTAGTTCCTATTGATGTTGAAAGTGAAATTTTATAAAATATTTGAAAAGAAATTCCCCCATAAGGAGAAGTGAAATTTGCTCCTTCAGCAATAAAGGGAATACCAAATTTAAGTGATATAGTATTGTGCCAATGTTTGGTAGAATAATAAACAACCCCAGCATTTAACCCTAAAAGTTCAACATATCCAATATTACGTTCTCTTTCTTTTGTTTGTGCTAAAAAATAAGATAGTATAAACCCCATTTGTAATCCAAAGGTAAATACATATTTATTATTAATTGGCATATCACAATTTAATCCACCCCCAATAGGTTTAATCTCTAAACTTAATTGTTTCTTGTGTTTTAAATTTACACTATACTCTTGCCCCACCACAGGCAGCACAACAACAAAAAGCAAAATTATAATAAGGAGTTTTTTCATAGTATAAAATTAAGGTAACACTTAATTTGTGTTACTGTTTTTTCATAATTTCCAACTCCTTAATTCTTTTTTCCAATGCAATAATATAAAGCGTTAGTTCTTCTATTTTTTCCATTTGTTTTACTTGCATATCGCCTACTTGTAATCCATTTTCTTTTACCTCTTTTGCAGTAGGAATGTTAGGAAGATGTTTGTTTTCTTTAATGTATTTTTCTAACTCGTTTAATGGCATTAAACTATAATCTACATTAAAAACATAGTCAGGAAAAGGAGCGGGTTGTACGGTCATTTCTGTACAGAGCACGTTACCGTCACCCATTACTCTAAAAACATCGGGACTGTTTGCAAATGATGTATTAATTACCGCTATTGCTTTATGATTGTTTCTAGAAACAACAGATTTAACTCCATAATCCCAATCGTTATTACTTTCTTGCACAAAACAAGAAGCTACTTTGTTGTTGTTGGCATCTACTAAAAATTTAACATCTGAAAAAAAAGGACTTTCTCCAATTACCACATTCCCATCTTTATGAATAAACAAACGGGTGTTTTGAGCAACAGTTGCATCGGGTACGGCTGTTTGCCCTTGGTTGGGTGTGTTGGTGTAAGGTAAGGTTACAAAACGCAATGAGCCAAAAATATCGCCATAAATTACTGCTCCTCCATTGTGAGGTCCATCGCTGCTCGTTTGCCATAAATGGGTGGCATCGCCAATTCGTGTTGCATTAAAACCAATGTAGCTGGTGCCATAACCTAAATCATGTCCTCCAGCATTGCCAACAACAAATTTAGTGGCGTTTGTGCTTACTTGTAATGATTGCGTAAACAAACCTCTTCCTCGTACATCTAAACTTGCGGTGGGGTTGTCTGTGCCAATTCCTACCCAAGCTGGGCAGTTTACACCTGTATATAAAGCTCCTAAAGTTGGGGTTAATCCTTTTGCACTCCAAACAGGAACAAATAAACCGTTCAAATCTATAGGACATTGTATTTGAGGGTCGTAAATGGCACTTACTAATCCACTTCTATCCAAACTTGTCAGCTTTCCATTGTTGTCAGCTGTAACTATCCTTACTTCATTGGGTGGTAGTGGAGTTACGGGTTTTAGTTTTTCTAAAAAGACATCGCCCATAAATTTAGATTCGGAGTTGGGTGCAATTTCTAAGGCGGTGATGTTGTTGCACTTCAGCACAAGGTTTTGGTTGTTGGTAGTACCTATAAAATCGGAAGAGGTAGCTTGGTTTCCGCTTAGTTTCCAGTTGATGCCACCAGCATTGCTATTTGGGTTTTGGGCAACAGCTATGGAACTTAGCCAAAGCATACTAAGAGTTAGAGTTGAAAAGTTGAAAGTTGAAAGTTTCATAATCAGTAGTTTAAAGATTAACTAAGCAAATATAAAACATTTTTTTGAATTGTGCAAATTTTTTTTTTGAAACTTTCAACTCCTAAGTAGTTTTAACTCCCAACTACTAACTACTCAAGGCACTCCTAAGTACTTACCTAGGTTACTTCCCTAAAATTAAAACAGGCGTACCTTCGTCAACCAAATCATACAATTCTATTACATCAGCGTTTTTCATTCTTATACAACCATGAGAAACAGGTTCTCCTATATACCCTTCTTCGGGTGTTCCATGAATGTAAATAAAACGATTGTAAGAATCAATATTCCTCCCTTTGTTTATGCCAACTTCTTCTCCGTCAAGCCATAGAATGCGAGTTGTAACATAATCGCCATCTGCTTTGGTTTTGTCTTCATAAATAGTTGCCATACTTCCATTATAAACCCGAGCTTCTAAAATTCCACCCAACGGAACATTGTCTCCAATTTTTCTTTTGATATTGTGTAAGCCTAAAGGTGTTTTTAAACTGTGTAATTCATTGCCAACTCCTTTTTTAGCGGTTGAAACTGTATATTTTTTGATTATGGAATCTTTTTCAATTAAATACATTTGTTGATGTTTAACAGAAATAAATAAAAAAGAGCTAAAATCTTTATCAGGATATTTTAGATTTAAATATTCGGAAAGAAACGCACCTAAATCAAAAGTAGTTTCTGTTTCTACAGGTTCAGGAATTTCTATTTGTACTTCTGCTTTTTGGGTAGGCTCAACAATTTTTTTGGACGATTTACAGGAAAACAATCCTACCAACAAAATCAGTAGTACTTTATAAAGTTTTATGTTTAAGTGAAATGTGAACATTAAAAAACAAAAATAGAATTTTACTTATTTTTATTGCTCATTTTCAACATTATTTTATAAAAAAGCGAAGGAAACAATGTTTTAAAAGGAATAGACAGCAACTCTTTGTTTCCAATATATTGATGTTTTTTGTTGGAAGTAATAGCAGCAACAAATTTTTTAGCAAAAGTTGTAGCTTTCATTCCATTGAGTTGAGCATCACTATTTTCGTTGGTACTGTTTCCGTTTCCATCAATGGCATTTAACGAAACATTGGTGTTAATAAACCCTGGAGATACAATTAAAATATGAATGTTGTCTTTTACTAATTCTAAACGCAATGATTCGTAAAAACCATATAAAGCGTGTTTTGATGCTGCATAAGTAGATAATTGAGGTAGTCCAAATTTGCCTAAAATACTGGTAACAACAACTATTTTTCCATTTTTCTGTTGTTGCATAATAGGTAAAACGGCTTTTGTTAGGGCAACATTTCCAAAATAGTTAATGTCCATAATTTTCTTTTCCACTGTTTCGGAAGTTGCTAATGCTTCACTTTTTTGACTAATTCCACCATTGTTTATTAATACATCAATCCCATTAAATTTAGCAACAACCTGCTGCACCCAATGGGTTGCTTGAGAATAATCCTCTAAATCAATTGGCAAGATAAGAGCGTTTTCATCTGTTAGATTTGCATTTTTTTGAATTCTAATTAATTCATCTTTTCTTCGAGCAGATAAAATAATTCTACAATCTTTTTTTGCAAGTTCATACACAGTAGCTTCTCCAATTCCTGATGATGCACCAGTTACCCATACAACTTTGTTAGATAAATTCATATGTATATTTTATTTTATTAAATCGGTCATCCCGAGATATTCGGAACGCCAACTTATCTTCATCACATTTTGTGTGCTTCGGAACATGGCTATTTCATAACCACAAATTTAGTAATAATTACCAAAGAGAAAATTTGAACTAAATAATTAAAAAATATGACTAGTTATTGTTGTATAATTTTGATTATTAATTCATTAATAGTGATTAAAAAAAGAGGTTCTATTTCCTATTTTATAAGCCTATAAATTTCACATCAAATAATTATCTCATGTGTTAAATATACCTACATTTGCCCTTTAATTTTAAAAAAAAGAGTTTAAATTTTTAAATTTTCAGATTATGTCAAACATGTCAAAACACGAAGCGGAAATTAAAGCTTTTATGGATCGGGTAAAAGTAAAATATTCACATGAACCAGAATTTATTCAAGCAGTTGAAGAAATTGCAGAATCAGTTATTCCTTTTATTGCCAACCATCCAAAATACATAAAGGCTAAGATTTTAGATAGAATGGTTGAACCAGAAAGAACAATTATTTTTAGAGTATCATGGTTAGATGATAAAGGAGAAATACAAATAAACACAGGGTATCGTGTTCAGTTTAATTCTGCAATAGGACCTTATAAAGGAGGGTTGCGTTTTCATCCTTCTGTAAACTTATCCATTCTTAAATTTTTAGGATTTGAACAAACATTTAAAAATGCACTAACAACTTTGCCTATGGGTGGAGGTAAAGGTGGTTCTGATTTTGATCCAAGAGGAAAATCGGACAATGAAGTAATGAAATTTTGTCAATCGTTTATGATAGAATTATACAGACATATTGGTGAAAATACAGATGTTCCAGCAGGTGATATTGGTGTTGGAGCAAGAGAAATAGGTTACTTGTTTGGTCAATACAAAAGATTAACAAGTGATTTTACAGGAGTTTTAACTGGAAAAGGCTTTAATTGGGGAGGCTCTCGATTACGACCCGAAGCTACTGGATATGGAGCAGTTTACTTTTTGCAATCGATGTTAGCAACAAAAGGAATGGATATTAAAGGAAAAACCATTGCTGTTTCAGGTTTTGGAAATGTGGCTTGGGGAGTTGCTAAAAAAGCTGCCGAACTTGGTGGAAAAGTGGTTACGCTTTCTGGTCCTGATGGGTATATTTATGACAAGGACGGTATTTCTGGAGAAAAAATAGAATATATGTTGGAGTTAAGAGCTCTAAATGCAGATATGATTAAACCGTATGCTGAAAAATATAAAGTGCCTTATTTTTCAAACAAACGCCCTTGGGAACAAAAAGTGGATATTGCTATGCCTTGTGCTACTCAAAACGAGTTAGACGGGGTAAGTGCTCAACAATTATTAGATAATGGTGTACAATGTATTGTTGAAGTTGCAAATATGCCTTCAACACCTGAAGCTTATAAATTAATTATAAAAAGCAAAATTTTATACTCTCCAGGAAAAGCTTCTAATGCTGGTGGTGTTGCTACATCTTGTTTAGAAATGAGTCAAAATGCATTGCATGGTAATTGGTCTGCTAAAAAAGTAGATGAGCGTTTAAAAAGCATTATGGTTTCCATTCATAAAGAATGTGTAAAATATGGTAAAGAAGGTGATTATATTGATTATTTTAAAGGAGCAAACATTGCAGGATTTGTAAAGGTTGCTGATTCTATGATAGATCAAGGAATAGTTTAAAGAAGCATTAATTTGAGTTTGGTTTAGGTAATATACAGAAGTTATTTAGCCAAACCAAACTTAAGTTATACTCAAATCACTTAGCTTTCCGAATTTTTGACTTACTCTTTTTGACGTTATCTGCGTTAAAATTTTAAACCGTAGCTATGGCTATACTTACCCACACACAAAGCTCGCTCATCCAGTCATTGGCTGGATGCCGTGCTTTGATACCAACAAAATAGTTTACTCAAATTACCCAAAAAGCTAAGTGATTTGAGTATATTAAGAAAAAAGTATAGGTTTTAGAATACCAAAACTTTATCACTGTCCACAACCCAATTTGTCAATTCTGACATTGGTTTTTATATCGAGCTCACAAAAATGTCTATTCGTTTGTTTTCATGTTTTAGTCATTGATTTTTTTCATTTACCCCTTCCCTAAAGGGTGTGAAGAAAATCAATTTACTACCCTTTAGGGTAGGGTTTGGGGTAATCAAATTGATTTTCAAAATCATTGGAATTTATTTTTATACTTGCAACTCAATTCTCAAAAGTTGCATTTACTAATTGAATTTATAATGTGTTTACCTGTTTATTGTCATAAAAAAGGTTGTTTTTTAACAATTATTTACCTATTTATTGTCATATATAAATGTGTATTTATTGACAACTCCTTTGTTGAAGATAACAAAGAGAAATCTAAATAAAATAATTATTAACTAAAATAAAAAAATCATGAAAACAAAAAAATTAAAATCCATAACCATGATGTTAGGGATTTCAGCATTGGGAATTATTTTGATAACTCCTACATCTTGTTCAAAAGATAAAATTAGAGGTTGTACAGATCCTACATCATTAAACTACAATTCAGCTACAGAAGAAAATGATGGCTCTTGTATTTATCCAACTCCAACTCCAACACCTCCTCCTGGGCCAGGTACAAGCTCCACCGAACTTTTATCTAAATCAGTTACTGTGCCACCAACCATGGATGGAGTAATTGATGCATCGTGGGCAAATTGCCAAAAATTAGTTGGAACAGCCGTTATTCCAAATATTTCAGATTTTATCCTTTTTAGTGGTACATCTTTTAATTTTTCAATTCGTTCGATGCGTGATGCTACTAACATTTATTTTTTAGTAGAGTATGATGATCCTACAGATAGTAAAGATAGAGAAAGCTGGTATTTTGATACCGCAACCAATTTGTGGAAACAACAAAATAAAATAGCTACATCGGTTACTGATAAATTTTATGAAGATAAATTTGCTTTTTTATGGCCTACAGCTACAGCAAATGCTTCATGGAATTCAGCTACATGTTATTCCACTTGCCACGCTGTTCCTAGTGGTGTAGGATACAATACATCAACAAAACATTATGCCGAAGCAGGAGAAAGCGTTGATATGTGGCACTGGAAACGAGTAAGAACACAACCCAATAATCAACTTGATGACCAAAGGATTATCGCTATTGTTGATGTTAACAACCCATCAGCAACTGAAATGAAAAATGGTGGTAGAGGTGGTGACGCAAAAACAGCAGGTGCGTATAATAATAATAAACAAACATTAACTATTACTGGTACTTCAACCTCTGTAACTGTTCCAAAATATATTTCTTTAACACCAAATTATATTTATACCCCAGCAGATATTTCTAATGGTACTGCAAAACTTGTTACCGCTGTAGATGCTAATGGTGTATTAACTTATGCAGGTGGTACAATTGACCCAGCAACTGGTGGTTATGAAATGAATACAGGAAGTAAAAGATTTCCAAGTATTTATACTGATGGTCCATTTGTTGGAAGTAGAGGTGATATTTCAACTTACGCAAATTATAATGGTACAGGTTGGGTTGTTGAAGTTTCAAGAACTCTTACCACTTCTGATATTACAAATGATGTTCAGTTTAATGTAACACAAGAGTATATGTTTGGATTTGCTATCTTCGAAAATTTAGCAATTGCACATGCCATTAAACCTAATTTAAAATTAAAATTCTAAAGAATTTCAAATAGTTTTTTTTTAAGGAGAGTCGTTTACTAAGCGGCTCTCTTTTTTATTTAGGGTTTGCTGAAAAACTTAAATTACAATATAAGATAAAATGTGATTTTTAATTTAATGATGCCAGTTTAGTATTTATTGGAGTTATAAAATGTTTTAAATTCGTTAATAAACGTA